>JAEEGJ010006977.1_pt1 | contig 33136 bp, 28 predicted proteins | sample 8958761 | NCBI WGS metagenome assembly JAEEGJ01 (sample SAMN16246546, study PRJNA631951) | gut metagenome | biome: gut microbiome; feature: rumen; material: RS-attached | host: Bos | place: Iran: Karaj | collected 2018-10
AAAACATCAGTTTCTCGGCAGGAAACCAAAGGTTTCTCGGCAGGAACCCTAATGCATAAAAGCCCCAGATGGCAAAAAGATACATGTTTTTTTTCTCAGGCCGCTTCGCGGTATTAACCCACATAGATAGAGCCGTAACCATGTCATCATTTCATCCGTACAGGTCGAAAAGGTTCTGCGAGATTTTGCGTGGGTGAATAGAATTTGTTTGTTTCTTTCCCCTGGCTTTTGCAAAGACTGCTGAATGATAAATTATGTTAAAGGGCGAAATAAAACTCCCTATTTCTGACTCCCAACTCCCAACTTTTCACTATCTTTGCCCAATAAATACTGACCTATGATGAAAAAGACTTTTCTAATCCTTGCCGCGTTGCTCCTTATGGCAACGACAGGCGCGAATGCCCAGAAGCAGTACCAGCTCTACGGCATTGGCTTCTACAATCTGGAGAACTTGTTCGACACCTGCCATGATGTGGGGCACAACGACTATGAGTACCTGCCCGACGGCACCAACCGCTGGACAGGACTGAAATATACGCACAAGCTGCGCAACATGGCACAGGTGCTGTCGGAGATGGGCACCGACCGCACGGCGCTGAAAGACATCGGCTGTGCCGCCATCGGCGTCAGCGAGGTGGAGAACGCCAAGTGTCTCGCCGACCTCTGCGAGCAGCCAGTGCTGAAGGCCCGCAACATGCAGTTCGTGCACATAGAGGGACCCGACCAGCGTGGCGTGGACTGTGCACTGCTCTACAACCCGAAGCTCTTCAAGGTCAACGACGTCAAGCTTGTGCCCTATATCTACGTCAAGCCTGAGGACTCGCTGCGTGCCACGCGCGGCTTCCTCACCGTGAAGGGTACGATGGCTGGCGAGGATGTGGCTATCATCGTCAACCACCTGCCGTCGCGCTTCGCTGGCTCTTTCTACCGAGAGGAGGGCGGACGGCAGATACGCTTGGTGAAGGAAGAGCTGATGCGCGAGAACCCCAACGTGAAGCTGTTCATCATGGGCGACATGAACGACGACCCGCAGGACAAGTCGATGTCGGAAGCCTTGGGTGCCGTGCGCAAAATAAAGAATGTGGAAGAAGGCGGACTTTGGAATCCTTGGTGGGACGTGCTGGCATCAGGAACGGGTACATTGCAATATGATGGCGGTTGGAACCTTTTCGACCAAATCATCCTTTCAAAGACCCTGCTTGACACCCATCACATGAAGAGCGGCAAGCCCGTAGACCTGAAGAAAATCGACTGTTCGACGCTGAAATATTTCGGCCACCAGATTTTCCGCCGCGACTACCTCTTCCAGCGTGAAGGCCGCTACAAGGGCAACACCAAGCGCACTCATGCCGGCGGCGTGTGGCTCGATGGCTATAGCGACCACCTGCCTACCGTAGTCTATGTAGTGAAGGAAGTGAAGTGACTACAGCTTGAATTATTCAAGAATATTTAAAGTGTACAGAGCCTATGAACACTCTGTACAAAGCTTGTGTACACAGTGTACAGAGCCTTTGTACACTTCTTTACGGTTTTCTGCGTGAACAGCGCAGTGATGCCGTCAATTCAGGGACTTTAGAAAAAGGCATGAATAATCCGAGTTAGAACTTCAGACTTCAGAACTTCAGACTTTAGTATTTAGCCCTTGAGGTAATTTTATTCTCCCCCTTGGAAAGGGGGAGTTAGAGGGGGATTCTTTTGCGCGAAGTCATCCCCTCCTAACCTCCCCTTTCCAAGGGGAGGAATAAGTTTCCTTTGAGGCAGTGTGGTAGAGAAGCCCCGAAGAGATGGGCTTTCTTTGAGGCAGCGTGGGGGAAAAGCCCCTTCGGGACCTGCCGTCAAAAAAACTATGGTCAGACGCCGGTGACGATGCCCTCGATGTAGGTCTTGAGGATATGTATGCCGGTCTTGTTGTCGCCGCCCCAGGGGATGATGATATCGGCGAATTTCTTGGTCGGCTCTATGAACTGCTCGTGCATGGGCTTGAGCACCTTCTCGTAGCGGTCGAGCACCATGTCGACGGTGCGTCCGCGCTCCACCACGTCGCGGCGTATGTTGCGGATGAGGCGCACGTCGCTGTCGGTGTCGACGAAGATTTTCAGGTCCATCATGTCGCGCAGCCGCTTGTAGTGCAGCGTCATGATACCCTCGATGATGATGACGGGCTTGGGCTCCACATGGATGGTCTCTTTCTGGCGGTTGCTCTCAATGTAGGAGTAGGTGGGCTGTTCGATAGCCTTGCCGCTCTTCAGCTGGTGTATCTGTTCAGTCAGCAGCTTCCAGTCGAAGGCGTCGGGGTGGTCGAAGTTGATGGCCTTGCGCTCTTCGGGAGTCATGTCGGTGGTGTCGTTATAATACGAGTCGAGGGGCACCACGGCCACGCAGTGGGGGGGCAGCGCTCGGGCGATGTGCTTCACGACGGTGGTCTTGCCCGAGCCCGTTCCGCCGGCTATTCCGATAATGGTCATTTCAGTGTAGTAGTTTAAAGGTTCTACAATTACTCCTCTGTAATAATGATGTCTCCGTCTTTGGCCTTCGTTCCCTTGTAATCAGAGGCACGCCGCACCTGAGCCTGCGTTTTCTCATAGCGCTTGCGGATGCGGTAGAACAGGAACGAGTAGCCCATCTCGATGATGGCATAGACTATCGAGGTGATGCCCAGGATGGTCGTTGTGGTCTTGGCAGGCACCAGACCTTTGATCATGGCGAACAGTGCAGCCAGCACGATGAGGCAGGGGGGTATCCACAGCAGCCCGTCCACCGGCTCCATCTTGCGTGCCGACATCAGGTTCATGACCAGATTGACGCCGCCCAGTATCAGCACGCCGCCCACTAAGTACATGGCCCAGGTCAGGAAGTCGGTCGTCTGTGTCAGCGACAGGATAAGGCCCAGCAGCACACTGCCCAAGCCCACGATGGGGAATATCGGCTGGCCGCCGTTGCTCTTGTCTTTCACCTCTTCGCCGTTGTCCATCATGCGGAAGTCGGCCTTCTTGCGGCGCAGGTTGATCCATTCCACCAGCGACACCACGCCGGCAATGAGAAACATGATGCCCAGCGCGATGGTCAGGCCTTTTAACACGGCTTCGTCATACTTCAACAGCAGCACGCCTACCACGATGGCGGCGAGGGCACGGATAATGGAAATCTGGAAAAGTTTCATAGATGTCTCGGTTTTGTTCTGCAAAGTTACGAAGAATCGCTTAAACTGCCAACGATTTGGTAAAGTTTTTTTCGCGCGCGTACATTTATATTTTATATAGGGTAAAAAACACGCGGAGCCTACTTTTTGTGGGCTGCAAGAAGAGTCGTAAAAAAACAGACAGTTTTTTTCACTTCTTTAGAGGCTGTTTTTTAAAAAAGTGCTACCTTTGCACCGCAAAACAAGAATCCCACTATGAAGAGACAACTTTTTCTTACGGCACTGCTGGCCTTTGCGCTTCTGGCCTCCTGCCGTCGCACCAATACGCAGCCCTCGGATGAGATGAGCACCTTCTCCCAGGCTCAGCAGTCCTCTGGGGCCGATAGGTCTCATGAGTCCTATAGGTCCCATGAGACCCATGAGTCCCATGAGACTCAACAGTCCCCCATCGACCTGACGAAACAGCGCGTGGGGCGTGGTGTCAGCGACAGAATCCTCACCCGCAAGGCTTACGTCACCAGCTACAACAAGCAGACACGTTGCCCTAACTGGGTGGCGTGGACCCTGACGAAGGCGCATACTTATGGCAGCATACAGCGTGAGAATGAGCGCTTTGAGGAAGATACTGACGTGGCCACGCCGCGTGCCACCTTCCAGGACTTCTACAACTCGCGCTATGACCGCGGCCACATGTGCCCGGCGGGCGACAACAAATGGGACGAGGAGGCGATGACGCAGTCATTCCTCCTGACCAACATCTGTCCGCAGAACCACGGTCTGAATAAGGAAGACTGGAACGACCTGGAGATGCAGTGCCGCACGTGGGCGCGCCGCTATGGCGAGATTACCATTGTCTGCGGTCCGCTCTTCGAGGACGAAAATCCTCGCCAGATAGGGCGCAACCATATCACCGTGCCCTCGGGATTCTTCAAGGTCGTCTGCCGCATGAAGCCAAAACCTGCCGCTGTTGGCTTCATTTTCAAAAACAATGGCAGTTCGCAGCCCTGGCGCCAGCAGGTCGTGAGTATTGATGACGTGGAGAAGCGCACAGGCTTCGATTTCTTTCACACCCTGCCCGATGATGTGGAGAACACAGTAGAAGCGATGGACGATATAGAAGAGTGGTAGGCAGTGTATGACCCCTGGCAGCTAATCGTCTGCCTCGTCATACATGCTTTCCTTCTCAAAAAGAGTCATATACATGCGCAGGGTGTCCTTGTACGGCTTCTTTACTTCGTTGGCGGTGAAGCCGCAACGCTCGTAGAAGCCTACGGCACTATGTTCCTTAGTGGCAAGCGCCTCAACCGTGAGGAATTGGCAACCGGCAAGTGTCTGTCTTCTGGCCAAGTCTTTTATTTGCTTGACAAGAAAATCGCCGATATGCTTACCTCTCCATTTCTGCTGAACTGCCAAATAGGCAATATCCATTGCAGGATACCGGGGCTTGGCATAGAATGTTTCTTCGTAATTCCGAGCCACATCAGGTGTACCTGCCATAGATATACCCGTCTGCAGTTCTTCCTTGTCATCAGCGTCAAGGTCAAGAGAATCAAAACTGAGAGCAAAAACAGCTACCAGTTCTTCCTCATGAGTCACAGAATATGCTTGGCAGAAATGATTCTCTACACTCAGGCGAAAATCACCCCGAATGAAATGATCCATAGATTCAACTCCGGAATGAAAATCATGAAGGATTTCGAAATCTTTCAATATCCTTATGCGTAATTCATTATGGAATGAATTTATTCTGTTTCCCATACAGCAGTCCAGTATTTTTCACTTTCTTTCAGTCTGCGGCGTGCCTCTTTCTCTTTTTCGGTGAGGTTTCCAGTCATGGCACGGCGAAGGGCAGCCCGAATCTCTCGTGAGAACTCAGGGGTGATGGGCTCGCGTGGTGAATATACTCCTAACATAACAAATCCTCCTATTCTGGTGTTTGTACATTACTGCTATGGTGCAAAGATACAAACTTTCTCTTAAACATCAAAGAAAAACTGAAGAAAAATGCGAAAAAGTTTGGCTGTGACAGGAAAAAGGATTAACTTTGCAGGTTGAAAACAAAAAGCGACATAAGAGCGTGAAAATAAAACAAGTGCTGGAAGCCCTTGAAAGATTCGCGCCCCTGCCGCTGCAGGAAAGCTGGGACAATGCGGGCCTGCAGATTGGATTGACAGAGGCGGAGGTTTCAGGGGCATTATTGTGTTTAGACGTCACTGAGGCCATCATCGATGAGGCCGTGGCGAAGGGCTGCAACCTCGTGGTGAGCCATCATCCATTGCTCTTCCGAGGGCTGAAGCAGGTGAGCGATGCCACCGATGTGCAGCGCACTGTCCGCAAAGCCATTGTAAACGATGTGGCCGTTGTGTCGATGCACACCAATCTTGACAATGCCCGTGGCGGTGTGAATTTCAAGATTGCCGAGCGCCTCGGCCTGCAGCGTGTGCACTTCGGCCTCGAGCCCGTTCCCAATGAGAGCAGTGTGCTCGGCGGCATCTCTGCTGAGAATGTAGCCAGTGCGACTCCCGCCGAGAAAGGCCAGTGGGTGATGGGCGAGCTGCCTAAGCCGCTGGTGGCGTGCGACTTCGTGCTGAATGTGAAGAAGCAGATGGATGCCGAGAGCGCCATGTGCAACCAACTGCTGCGCCGTCCCATCAGTCGTGTGGCCATCTGCGGAGGTGCCGGCGACTTCCTCATCGACGAGGTCATCGCCCACGGTGCCGATGCCTTCATCACAGGCGAGATGCACTATCACCAGTATTTCGGCCACGAACAGCAGATTCAGCTCTGCGTCATAGGCCACTACGAGAGCGAGCACTTCACCGCTGAGCTGCTGCGCGACATCATCCAGCGCGACTGCCCCGGCGTGCGCTGCGAGATAGCTGAAACGAATACAAATCCAATATTATATCTTTAGGCCCGCGCCCCTGTTTGCGGCCTTCCCTTTGGGGGATAAGAGAGGGGCTTCATTTATATATGGCAAAGAAAGAACTGACCGACCTCTCCGTAGAGGAGAAATTGAAGACACTCTTCCAGTTGCAGACCGCCCTGTCGTCTATCGACGAGAAGAAAGCCCTGCGTGGTGAGCTGCCTTTGGAGGTGGAGGACTTGGAGGCTGAGATTGAAGGCCTCACCACCCGCATCGACCGTATCAAGGCTGAGATTGAGGAATTTGAGCGCGCCATCTCGCAGAAGCGTGGCGAAATCATTGAGAGCCAGGCCAATGTAGACCGCTACAAGCAACAGCTCAACGAGGTGAGAAACAACCGCGAGTTCGACACGCTGTCGAAGGAGATAGAGTTCCAGTCACTTGAGATAGAGCTCTGCAACAAGAAAATCAACGAGGCCACGCGCCGCATTGAGGAGAAGAACGTGGAGCTGGACACCAGCGCCGCCGTGCTGGAGGAGAAACAGGGCGACCTGGAGTTGAAGAAGAGCGAGCTTGACGAGATTATGGACGAGACACGCAACGAGGAGGACGTCCTGCGTGAGAAGGCTCATGAGCTGGAGTCCAGGATTGAGCCGCGCCTGCTCACCTCGTTCAAGCGCATCCGCAAGAACGCCCGCAATGGTCTCGGCATTGTCTACGTGCAGCGCGATGCCTGTGGCGGCTGCTTCAACAAGATTCCGCCCCAGCGTCAGCTCGACATCAAGATGCACAAGAAGATCATTGTCTGCGAATACTGTGGACGCATCCTCATCGACCCAGAGCTGGCCGGCGTAAAGACCGAGAAGCCCGTCGTGGTGGAGGATAAGAAGACCGTACGCCGTCGCACGACTGGAACAGGCGTGAAGAAGACTTCTACCTCAAAGAAGGCTACCGACGCCAACGATATGGTGTAAGCCAATAACCGTTAACCAATAAACAATAACCGTTAGCCCAATGCGCAGCTAACGGTTATTGTTTTTTGTTTATTGGTATTGTGCGCAGCTAACGGTTATTGTTTATTGGTTATTGTTTATTGTACTGTAGTCGGGTATGTCGCTCATAAACTCATAGCTGCGGCGGGCGTAGTCCATGCGGCAGCAGAAGTGCTGGCAACCGTTTGACACGATAAGGTAGTCTACGTGCAGCAGGATGTTGTAGGCCGTGATTTGGTCGAAAACACGCTGTGTGATGGCCACGTCGGGGGCTTTGTACTCGACAATCATTTGCGGCTGCAATGTGGCGCTGTAGAGCACAGTGTCGCATCGCAGACGCTTCTCGCCAACGCGCAGTTCCAGCTCGTTGGCCAGCAGGCCCTTGGGATAACCCTTGTGCTCTACCAGGAAATGCACAAAGTGCTGGCGCACCCACTCCTCGGGCGTCAGCGCCACATAGCGTCGGCGCAGAAAGTCGAAAATCTCACGCTTCCCGTCGCGCTCACGCCATCTGACATCGTAGGAAGGAAGGTTGATGTCCATTTTTATAGAAACATTTTGATGCAAAGGTACAAATAATTGCAGTTTTTTTCCTATCTTTGCAGCAAAATTTCTGTTTGTTATGAAGAAAGTCTTTTTTTTAGTGGCCGCTATGGCCATGAGCCTGCTGCAAAGTCATGCACAGGACGTGAAGGTAGAGTTCATCACTCCCTCTATTGTACACATCGTGAAGGGGCAGCCCACCAAGTCACTGGTGGTGACAGCAAAGCCTGAGAATGTTCAATGCTCTACAAGCAACGGCCAATGGAAGAGCAGCGAGTTGATCGTGAAGAAGGACGCACGGGGCAACCTGACGTTCCTCACCGCAAGGGGCAAGGTGCTGCTCAAGGAGAAGGGCTGCGACGTGGCTGAGGTCCGTCAGACCTTTACCTTGGACAAGGATGAGGCCATCTACGGCTTGGGTACCATCCAAAACGGCAAGATGAACCGCCGAGGCGAGAAAAAACGCATGGAGCAGTCGAACCTCGAGGACTTCCAGAATGTGCTGCAGAGCATCAAGGGATGGGGCATCTACTGGGAGAACTACTCTCCAACGCTCTTTGAGGACAACGCCGACGGCATGACCTTCGATGCAGAGGCCGGCGAGGGCATCGACTATTACTTCATGTATGCAGGAAGCACCGACGGCATCATTGCCCAGATGCGCCACCTCACGGGCGACGTGCCCATGTTCCCCCTCTGGACCTACGGCTACTGGCAGTCGAAGGAACGCTACAAGACGGCACGCGAGACCGAAGGCATCGTCGACCAGTACCGTGCGCTGAACGTTCCCCTCGACGGCATCATACAGGACTGGCAGTATTGGGGCTCCAACTACTTGTGGAATGCAATGGACTTCCTGGCCGAAGACTTCTCCAATGGCAAGCAGATGATAGACAACGTCCACAAGAAACATGCGCACTTCATGATTTCCATCTGGGCCAGCTTCGGACCGCAGACGCAGCAGTTCCGTGAGCTGAACGAGAAAGGCCTGCTGTTGCCCATCGAGACGTGGCCGCAGAGTGGCATCTCTCACATTTGGCCCCCGGTGATGAAGTATCCGTCGGGTGTGAAGGTCTACGACGCCTTCCATCCCGAGGCACGCGCCATCTACTGGAAATATCTGAAGACGCTCTACGACTACGGCTGCGATGCCTGGTGGATGGACTCCACCGACCCCGACTTCTTCAATCCCCGCGAGAGCGACTACGCCCACAAGGTCTATGGCGGCACATGGCGCTCGCAGCGCAATGCCTTCCCCTTGGAGACCGTACGCGGCATCTATCAGGCCCAGCGCAAGGACGACAGGGGCAAGCGCATCTTCATCATGACGCGCTCCTCCTTCGCCGGACAGCAGCACTATGGCTCGAACATGTGGAGCGGCGACGTCAACTCATCGTGGGACATGCTGCGCAAGCAGGTGCCGGCAGGACTGAGCTTCACACTGACTGGCAATCCCAACTTCAATACCGATATCGGCGGATTCTTCTGCGGCTCCTATAACACCCGTGGCGGTGGCTCGGCCCCGAAGAACCCGCAGTTCCAGGAGCTCTATGTGCGCTGGATGCAGTACGGACTGTTCTGCCCCGTCTTCCGCAGTCATGGAGCCGATGCACCGCGTGAGATATGGCAGTTTGGTCAGAAGGGCGAGCCCGTCTACGATGCTATCGAGAAGCAGATTCGCCTGCGCTATCGGCTCATACCTTATCTCTATAGCACAGCCTGGCAGGTGACGAGCAACAACGACAGCTACATGCGGCCGCTCTTCGCCGACTTCGCCAGCGACAAGCGCGTGTGGAACATGACCGATGAGTTCCTCTTCGGCCACAGCATCTTGGCATGCCCCATCGTTGACCCGCAGTACACCGAGGAGAAAATCATCCGCACCAATGCCATGACCGGCTGGGATCGCCAGAACGTGGCCGGTGGTTCTGCCGCTGGAGCCGTCGACTTCACCGCTGCCAAAACCGCCACGAAATACCTGCCGAAGGGCGCAGTCTGGTACGACTTCTGGACCAACCAGCGCTATCAGGGCGGCAAGGACGTGACACTCGAGACCACTCTCGACCGCGTGCCGATGTTTGTGCGGGCAGGCAGCATCCTGCCACTCGGACCCGAGATGCAGTATGTGGGCGAGAAACCGTGGGACAACCTCGAGCTGCGCGTCTATCCCGGTGCCGACGCCTCGTTCACCCTCTATGAGGACGAAGGCGACAGCTACAACTACGAGCGGGGCGTCTACACCACCATCACCATCACCTGGAGTGACCGCGCCCGCACATTGACCATCGGCCAGCGCCAAGGTTCCTTCCCCGGCATGTTGCAGCAGCGACAGTTCACCGTCGTCATGCCCGATGGCACCACGAAGACAGTCAGCTACGACGGCAAGGAAACACAGCTGCGCCTGTAAACAGATGAACGATGGTTCTTCCTGCCAAAATAGATCACCTCGGCACGCCCGCCGGACGCGTGGTGCACGTATTCGTGCACACCCACTAGCTGAAAAAACGGAAGAACCTCGGTTTTTAAATTCGCCAGCGTTCCGCGTAAACAACGCAGTGATGCCGTGAATACAGGGACTCAAGAAAAAGGCATGAATAATCCAAGCTAACGTAATAACAGATGAAACGTCTCTTTTTGTTCTCCATCTTGCTTTGGGCTGGCCTCAGTGCTTCAGCAAAGACAAGGCAGTTGTTTGATGATGGCTGGCTGTTTACACGTCAGGGCCAGACAGTCAAAGTGAACCTTCCCCACGACTGGGACATCTACTGCGCACCCGACCCCGCAACGGGCGCCACGAAGGAGGGCGGAGGATGGTATCCCGGTGGCAAGGGAGAATACAGAAAGACGTTTAAGACACCCGACGCAGAAATAGTCAGGCTTCATTTCGAAGGCGTCTATCAGAAAGCCGAGGTCTTCGTCAACGGACACAAAGCCGGACAGCACGCCTACGGCTATACGCCCTTTACAGTCACTGTGACACCTTATTTATATAAGGACAAGCAGTTGAATGAAGTGGTGGTGAAGGTCGACAACAGTGAGCAGCCCAACTGCCGATGGTATTCGGGATCTGGCATCTATCGCCATGTGTGGCTCGAGACAATGCCGGCGCTCCACATCGCAGAAAACGGCATCTATGTCACAACGCAGGAGGTGACGCCCGAGAAGGCAACGATGCGTGTGGACGTGACGGTGGTTAACGAGAGCGAACGTGACAGACAGGCGGCAGTAGCCGTGGGCAGCGGACAACTGATAGTGAGCCTGGCCGCAGGAGAGACGAAGAACTTGACGACAACCATCACCGTGCGATCACCACAGCTATGGTCGCCCGACAGTCCGACGCTTTATGACGCGACGGTTGACCTCCGTGATGGCGGCACGACCATCGACCGGCGGACGGTGAAGTACGGCATCCGCTCCTTCTCCTTCGATGCCAGCCGAGGGTTTGTGCTTAACGGCAAACCCTTGCTCATCAATGGCGCATGCGTCCACCACGACGACGGCGTTTTAGGCGCCATGGCCTTCGATGCTGCCGAAATACGCAAGGTGAGGCTGATGAAGGAAGCGGGATTCAACCTCATACGCACCAGTCATAATCCCACGACGCGGGCATTCCTCGATGCATGCGACAGCATTGGAATGCTCGTCATCGACGAGGCCTTCGACGGATGGCGCGCTGCCAAGACTCCTTATGACTATTCCACACTTATTGACTCTTGCTACAAGGACGACATCCGTGAGATGGTGCTGCGCGACCGCAACCATCCCAGTGTCATCTGCTGGAGTATAGGCAACGAGGTCATCGAGCGAAAGGACATACGCGTCATCACTACCGCCAGAAAGCTGAAAAATGCCATCCTGAAGTACGACGACACACGGCCTGTCACAGAGGCACTCTGCGCCTGGGACAGTGACTGGGAAATCTATGACCCTCATGCAGAGGTGCTCGACGTGGTGGGATACAACTACATGATTCACAAGCACGCCTCCGACCACCTACGCGCTCCGCAACGGGTGATGTGGCAGACAGAGAGCTATCCGCGCGATGCGTTCAAAAACTGGGCATTGGTCAACGACCATCCTTACATCGTAGGCGACATCGTCTGGACCGGACTCGACTATTTAGGCGAGTCGGGCATCGGGCGTTATTACTACGAGGGCGAGCGCCCCGGAGAACACTACGTCAGCGGCGGACAGCCCGACTGGCACGGAGCATATTGCGGCGACGTCGACATCACGGGATGGAGAAAGCCCATCAGCCACTACCGGGAGATGCTGTGGAAGGATGCTGACGCCGCAAAGCCCTACATCGCAGTAAGAGAGCCAGACGGATACTATGGCAAGATTCACACCACAGCATGGAGCGTATGGCCCACCTGGGAGAGCTGGAACTGGCCCGGATGGGAAGGCAAACCCATAGAGGTGGAAATCTATACCAAGGCGCCTTATGTGGCACTCTACTGCAACAACACCCTCATCGGCAAAGAGAACGTCAGCCAGGACACTGGCTATAAAGCTGTCTTCACCCTCAATTACGAGCCTGGAACGCTTGATGCCGTCACCGACTTGGGCGATGCTGTCATCGCTACCGCCGGCGAGCCTGCCGCTATCCGACTCACCCCCGACCGCCGCGTCATCGCCGCCGATGGCCAGGACTTGGCCTTCATCACCCTCGAGGTCGTCGATAAAGAGGGACACGTATGCCCACAGGCCGACATCCAATGCGAGGCGATGGTCAAAGGTGCTGGGGAACTGCTGTCATTCGCCTCAGCTGACCTCAAAGATCGTGAGCCTTATACATCACCGAGAGTGAAGACATGGAAAGGACGAGCACTTCTCGTCATACGCAGCAGCCAGAAAAGCGGAGTTGTCAAACTCAGCGTCAAGAGCACCTTGCCCACAGCCTCCCTCACCATCAAGACCGAAAAAGCACAATGAACAAGACGTTCCTTTCGGCATTCCTCCTCGCCGCCCTCAGCAGCCATACCGCCACGGCTGTTGACCTCACCAAGGCCACCATCATCTACCAGAACAACGACGCACCACTGGTCAAGCACATGGCCGCAGTCTTAGCCGACGACATCGAAAGGGTGTCGGGCGTAAGGCCGGCGGTGGCAGCGGATAGGGCACAAGGCACCACAGTCATACTCGCCACCACAAACCACAGCCGACGCCACAGGGAACTGCGCGGAGCATGGGAGCGCTATGCCATCGACACCGAGGGCGACGCACTCTATATCACAGGCAGCGACGCACGGGGACTGGCCTATGGCGTGCTGCATGTCAGCGAAGCCATAGGCGTCAGCCCATGGTACTGGTGGGCCGATGTCCCCTATGTGGCAACGCAGACGCAACAAACAGCCCGCGATTACAAGGAGAACTACGTCAGCAAGTCGCCTACCGTGAAATACCGCGGCGTGTTCATCAACGACGAGGACTGGGGGATGAAGACCTGGGCGGCAAACAACTTCGAGAAAGACCTTGGCGACATCGGACCAAAGACTTACGACAAGGTCTGCGAGCTCATACTCCGACTCAAAGGCAACATGCTCGCACCCGCCATGCACACCTGCACCGGCGCCTTCTATTCACATCCTGAAAGCCAGGTCATGGCCGACAAATGGGGCATCATGATGACGACGAGCCACTGCGAGCCGCTGCTGTTCAACAACGCCGCCCCCTCGGAATGGACCAAGGAAAGGGACGGCGAGTGGAACTACGAGACAAACAGCGCCACCATCCTGAAGAAACTCGACAACCGCATACGTGAGACTGCGCAGTACGACAATATCTACACGATGGGCATGCGCGGACTGCATGACGAGGCCATGAAAGGCAGTACCGACCCGAAAGACCGGGCCCGCACGCTGGAGAAGGTATTTGAAAAACAGCGCCAAATCCTCACGAAATATAAACATCAGCGTGCTGACAAACTGCCGCAGATCTTCGTGCCCTATAAAGAAACGCTCGACATCTACGATGCCGGCCTGCGCGTGCCTGACGACATCACCATCGTATGGCCCGACGACAACTACGGATACATGAAGCGCGTCAGCAATGCCGCCGAACAACAGCGCAAAGGCGGCAGCGGTGTTTATTACCACATCAGCTACCTCGGCACACCCCACGACTACCTGTGGCTGCCCAGCACCGCCCCGATGCTGATGTACCACGAACTGAAGAAAACCTACGATGCCGGGGCCGACCGCTACTGGTTGCTCAACGTGGGCGACATCAAGCCGGGAGAGGTGGAGATGCAGATGTTCATGGACATGGCCTGGGACTTCTCGGCATTTTCTTACGAGAACGCCAATCGTTACCAGGCTGAGTGGCTCGCACGTACCTTTCTTACCTCGAAAGACAATATGACGAGCCGTCTGACGGAGCTGACTGCCCAGTTCCAGTTCATTCTCGACCATTATTATCGCCTGGCCTGGAACCGCAAGCCCGAGTTCATGGGCTATGAGTTTGAGTGGAGCGGCGAACGGCTTGACGCCCTCCACGACACCGATTTCAGCTTTGATGACGGTTCGGCGCAGAAGCGTCTTCTGGATTATGAGAACATCTGCGAAGCCTACGACATGATTGAGCGGAATGTTGCACCCGAACAGCGTCCCGCCCTCTTTGAGATGCTGGGCTACGCCGTGCACTCCGCCTGCCAGATGAACCGTAAGTTCCTCTACGCTCAGCTCAACCATGAGACGGGTAGCGCTGTCTATGCCGTAATGGCCCTCAACGCCCAAGACAAGATAGAGCAGCTGCGCAAGCAATATAACGAACAGCTCGATGGCAAGTGGAATGAGATGATCAGCGAGATTCCCCCCGGCTTCTGCGCCAAATACCAGCAGATGCCCAAGCTCAGCGCCCGTTCCACCGACGAATATCGCCTGCCCGACGACCAGCGGCACCCAGACCTCGCCAATAAGGTGGACCTCAGGACCTTGGAGCTCGCTCCGCCTTTCCGTCTCATCGAAGGCATCGGCACCGACTGGGTCGGGCTGCAGCTGGGTAAGCCCGAAGCCAACCGCTCCGATGCTGTGTCGCGGCTCGACATCCCTATCGAGAGCGACCTGGGAGAGATTGGCTTTACCATCAGCTGCATTCCCTTCTGGCCCAGTAGCGGAAATGCCGTTGAGCGCTTTGCAGTGAGTTTTGACGGCAGCGAGCCTATCACTTGTGTCCACGACTGCGAGGAGTGGAGCCATCCGTGGAAGCTTCAGGTGCTTGAGAACCGTCGCGACTTCACCGTCACTTTCCCCAATCCCACCCACAAACGGCAACACACACTGACGATTTTCCTCAAGGAGCCAGGCCAAATCATCCAGAAAATCACATACGGCGAACCCAAGCAATAGCAAAAGAACGGCCTGATATGAAACGGCTGCTGACATTCGCCGTCATGCTCGTAGCCGCGCTGACGGTTTCGGCATAGGCCGTTGAGGGTAGGGGACGCTTCAAGTGGAATAAAGAAAAGCATGTAATAATGAAACACAAGGTCATCTGTTTACTGGGCATCCTGTTTGTCCTGTCGTTCACACAGACGGCGGCACAGCCCACCGTGAGGTTTGACGCCACGAAGACGCACCAGCACGTCACGGGCTTCGGCGGTTTCGTCTGTTCGCCACAGTTCCAGTACAATCACATGTCGAATACCGACATCAAGAAGGTGTGGGGGCCAACAAGCACTGTGGGTTGCAACATCATGCGACTGTACATCCCCATCGGCCGCAACGCCTGGAGCCAGTCGCTCGCCACGGCCAAGACTGCAAAACAGATGGGGCTCATCGTCTTCGCATCGCCGTGGGGGCAGCCTGCCGAATGGAAGACCAACGGCACTATCAACGCTAAGAACCAGGACGGCACCACGGGTAAGCTGAAACGTGAGAACTGGCCCGACTATGCTCAATATCTGGAGGACTATGTGCAATATTTGCGGAAGAACGGCGTGGAGCTCGACGCCATCAGCATACAGAACGAGCCCGACTGGCCTGCGGAGTATGCGGGGTGCCTGTGGAGCGCCAGCGAGATAGCCGAGTTCGTGAAGCTCTACGGCCCTTCCATCAGTTGCAAGGTGATGGCGCCAGAGACGCTTGCCGTCAGCGACAGCTATGCCAACGCCCTGAACAAGAGCGACGTACTGCCCTGCTTCGACATCTATGGTGGCCACCAGTACGGAGGCATACAGCCAGCCTACAAGAATCTGGCGGCAAAGGGCAAGGAGGTATGGATGACGGAATATCTCATCAACTGGAACGAGGCAGAGAACAACACCCGCAACTTCGACTTCTCCAAAGACTTCTTCAATTTCTTCCGGGCCATCAACGTCTGTATGGTGGGCGACTTCAACGCTTGGATACATTACGCTGCCAAGCGCTACTACGGCATGTTGGGCGACGGGCAGCGGGGCACGTCAAGCGGCACAGTGACCAAGCGCGGCTACATCATGGCTCACTTCGCCAAGTACGTCACGGGCATGACCCGCATCGACATCGACTTCGGAGGAACGCCGCTCGAGGGCTCGGCCTATCTCTCGCAGACGGGCGACACGGTGGTGGCTGTCATGGCCAACGCCACCGACGAGGCGACGACGGTGACGATGGACCTGCCTTTCTACACCCAGAAGGGAGAGCAGCGCACAACAGGCAAGAGCCAGAGTTTCAAGCTGACAGCGCTCGCTTATGATGAGGAGACCTGCCGCCCCGTGGCGACCATTCCCGCGCTGAGCGTCAGCACCGTGCTCTTCGTCAAGAGCCGCGACCGGCAGCCCTCGAACATGAAGGGCAGCACAGTACGCTTCGACCGCCTGGACGACATGACGACCACGAAGACCACCTTCGGCGCGACATACAAGCTGAGTGGAAAGACAAAGACTTTCGACGTGTCCAATCCGCTCATTTCCGCCCGTACCACGCTGAGCAACGGCTATGTACAGTTCGACAACCGCTACAGCCAGCTGGTCATGCACATCAAGAAAGTCACCTCAACGGGCAATCTGAATGCGGGCTCCACCACGCTCACCTATGTCAATGCCAAGGGAGCGGTGGCCAAGCACGACTATGGGCGTGTGGACCTGAGCCGTGCCGAGAACTTCGACCTGGTGTTCGACCTCTCTCCGCAGACGTTGACCGACGGCTGCACAGGCCTGCTCTCGCTGACGTGCGACAACAGCTATTCCCACCTGACGATAACCTTCGGCGATGTTTGGCTGACCGCAGGCCCTGCCACGCTCTATGCTGCCACCCTGAGCGGCGACTTCGTGGCCGACGACAGCTTTGTGCAGGAATATACAGCCGACGCCTCATGCACCAGCCTCGACATGACGGCCTGCGCCGGATGCCCGTCGAGTTTTCCGTGGATGGAAGGCACCAACCGCGTTCTCTGGGTGCCCGACGGCAGCTTTGTTGACGACGACAACCTGATACAGGGCGATGTGTGCCACCATCTGGTGCTCTCGGCCGAGGGCGGGGCCTTCCGTCCTGCGCGTCCCTTCCAGGCCACGCAGATCACCTTCACCGTGGCGGTCGACGGCTGCCGCCTGCTGATGCTGCCCTTCAATGCCGTGATGCCCGAAGGTGTTAAGGCATACACCATTGGCAGCGATGACCAGTTGGAAGAGCTGACTGCCATTCCCGCCCATACGCCAGTGCTCATAGAAGCCCGCGGCGAGGTGGTTTTCACAGGCGAGGGTGAGGCAGGCTATGCCGCATCGCCGCTCACGGCCAAGTGGCGGGGCAGTTATACGCCAGTCTCTCTCTATGCCGGCGACTATGTGCTGGCGCAGCACGATGGGCAGTGGGGACTGAGCCGCCTTGATGCTCCTTCTACGCTGCAGCCCTTCGGCGTCTATGCAGCACTCGCATCGACAGACGCTTTCATCCCCTTGCAGCATGTGAACCTGAGCATCAGCGACCCTCATTCTTCAACGTTCAACCGTCCGTCGTCCACCTACGACCTCAGTGGCCGCCGCGTCTCGCAGTCTTCTCTGCTCCGCAAGGGAGTCTATCTCAGGGACGGCAAAAAGGTGGTGGTGAAATAACATGTAACTTTTGTCGTTCTTTGAAAAATGGTGACTATGATGAAGCACAATTGTGGTTCGGCCGCATGGAGAAGCATCTGCGTGACGGCCTGCAGCTTGGCGGCGGCGGCATTGCTGGCGACAACCGCACAGGCACAAGAGAAGCACGACTGGGAGAACCCCGCAGTATTAGGCATCAACAAACTGCCCTATCACGCCACGCTGCAACTGCCCTCCAAGGAAAAGGAGTGCAAGGAGATCATTTCACTCGACGGAAAGTGGCTGTTCCACTGGAGCAGAAAACCCGAGGAGCGACCGGCCGAGTTCTATCGCGAGGACTACGACGTGAGCGGGTGGGGCAGCATTCAAGTGCCGGGCAACTGGCAGACGCAGGGCTATGGCACACCCATCTATACCAATATGGAGTACCCCTTCCGACGCAACCGACCCAGTGTCACCAGCGAGCCGCCAAAGGACTGGACTGCCTACGAGAACCGAAACCCAGTAGGCTCCTACGTCACCTTCTTCCAGGTTACTGAGCAGATGCTGTCCAACAATCTCATCCTGCATTTTGGAGGCGTACACTCAGCTATGTATCTCTGGGTCAATGGAGAGAGGATGGGCTATAGCCAGAACTCCATGTCGCCCGCCGAGTTCGATGTCACACCCTACGTCAGGGTGGGCAGCAACAAACTCGCAGTGGAGGTCTACAGATGGTGCGACGGATCCTACCTCGAGGACCAAGACATGTGGCGACTGTCAGGCATCTTCCGCAGTGTGCAGCTCTGGGTAAGGCCGCTCGTTCACATAGCCGACTATCAGGTGGTGGCCATCCCCAGTGATGACTACTCGAAGTTCAGCGTACATGCTAAGATTGCTATCTGCAATACAGGCAAGAAAACCGCAAAGAAGCTCGAGGCACAGCTACAGATGGAGGGACCTCAGCTCTATGGAGTCAATGCCGGTCCCAACCGTTGCTGCGCTATCAGCCAACCTATCCCAAAGCTGCCTGCCGGCGATACCATCACCGTAGAACTGACGTTCCAATCCAACGACCGCCCTCAGCTGTGGTCTGCCGAGAAACCGTGGCTCTATCCTTTCACCCTGCAATTGCTGGACAAGAAGGATAACAAGAACAATGAGACTTTTCAATACCACGTCGGAGTGAAGCGCGTAGAGATTGTCGGAGAGGTGTTCAAAATCAACGGCAAAAACGTGAAGCTACGCGGAGTGAACCGCCACGACCACCACCCGAAGACAGGGCGATATGTCGACGATGACACCTACCGGCTGGATGTCAGGCTCATGAAGCAGGCCAACATCAACTTCCTGCGAACATCACACTATCCCGACCGTGAATACCTCTACGAGCTGTGCGACCGTTGGGGCCTCTACGTCATGGACGAGGCCAACCACGAGACGCACGGATACGGCTATGCCAACCACGTCATGGGCGAGGACCTCGAATGGCAGAAAGCACATGTAGACCGCGCAGAGGCCTTGGTGAAGCGCGACTACAACCATCCATGCGTCATACTCTGGAGCCTCGGAAATGAGGGCGGGGTAGGGCCAAACATCGAGGCCATGTATAAAAAGGTGTGCCAGCTGGACAGCACCCGACCGCCATTCTACGACAGCGACCGACGATATTCGGCCATCTGGGACGACAGCTACCTCTACCCGGAAGACTTGAGAAAAAATGCACAGAACGTCACCGACAAACCTTTCATGATGCGAGAGTATGCACACGCCATGGGCAACTCATGCGGCAACCTGCAGGAGTATTGGGACGTGATCTATGCCGACAGCAGCATCTGCGGAGCTGCCATCTGGGACTGGGTAGACCAGGGCCTAAGCCCCCTCCTGGCCTCCCCCGTAGGGGAGGAAAGTGGCTCCCTCCTGACGGGCTCCTCCCTCCCCTACGGGGAAGGTCAGGCGGGGGCCGCTGCCTTCCTTTACGGTGGTGACTTTGGCGACAAGCCAAACCTCGGACCATTCTGTCTCAACGGCATCGTAGGACCCGACAGAAAGCCACATCCGCATTACTACGAGGTGCAGTATGTCTACCAGCCACTGCAGTTCATACGCCATGACGACGGCACCATCACAACAGTCAATCGCGACTTCTTCACCGCCACCGACGAGTACGACATCACTTACGACACCCTGCGCTGCAACGGAGAGACACTGCTCAACGTTGCCGCACACCTGCGCCACGACATGCCCTGGGCGGAGAAAGGATTCGTCGTAGCACGCGAGCAGTTTGTGCTGCAGCCTTACACCTTCCCCGCCTGTCCTACTATGCTACCACAGCGTGGCAGCAATCCATGCATCACCGTCGATGGCGATGCCCTCACCTCCTGGATTGTCGATGGCAGCGAAATCCTCGCCGCTCCCCTCGAACCCTACTTCTGGAAGCCAGAGAACGACAACCAGAACGCAGCAGGATTCGCACGACGAGTCGCGATGTGGAAGGAGGCAAGAGATGTCACAGTGACCTACACCGTCATCAGCGAGCGCAGCATACTCGTAGACCTACGCTATCAGCCCACAGCTGCGGCAGACAACGAGCGGCCTGTGATACCAAAGATTGGCATGAGGATGCGGCTGCCTGCTCACTATACACACGTCAGATACTATGGCCGAGGACCTTGGGAGAACTATCCCGACAGAAAGAGGTCTGCCTTCCTCGGCGTCTACGAGATGCCCCTGGCCGAATACGAGACGGAGTATATTCATCCGCAGGACAACGGCAACCGATGCGACATCCGATGGTTTGAGCTGTCGGCACCAGCCACTCGCTACGACGATGCCGCTGCGAAGGCGCCAACCATCCGCATAGAAGGACAGCAGCCACTGTGCATACGGGCCTGGGACTATGGGGAAGAAGACCTTGAAGGCGCCCGACACACCAGCGACATACACCGAGGACGATTCGTCAACCTGAACATCGACCTGAACATCCACGGGGTGGGAGGCACCGACACATGGGGGAAACGCACACTGCCACAATACACTATCGACCCCTCAAAGCCCTATCACTTCAGCTTCCTGTTAACGGCAGAATAATACGGCTGTGCCCCGCAGACCCTGCCTGCTCACTGGTCGGGTGGTGCACGTATTCGTGCACACCCACCAACCGAAAAAGCGGAAGAGCCCTTTTTGTGTGGAGGGTGTGCCATGATGCAGGGCCATGACGGTTTGTTTTGTCCGAAGCCTTCGGACAAACCGTCCGAAGCCTTCGGACAGAGCGTCCGAAGCCTTCGGACGAACAGTCCGAAGCCTTCGGACTTTTTTGGGCACATTTCGCATGGTAATCCCAAAGCGTCTCCGCCGCTCCTTTCGCCCCTGTGAGAGGAGGGGGCACCGCCGCTCTCCCCGCCCCTGTTAGGGGAGCGGCGGAGATACCTCAATGAGATGTGTATAAAGGGTAGCTGAAGGGCGGGAAGTATTCTGGCGTCCCTTAGGCAGCAAGCGGCAGAGCCGAGCTCCACTGCACTGTTCACGCAGAAAGCTGGCCAGAAGTGTACAGAGCCTTTGTACAGTGTGTGCATAGGCTCTGTACACTTTTTACGGACGTTCACTTTTCTCGGCTGGCCTTGGGATATTTGAACGCAGACCGAATTTTTATCGAAAAAGTGTTGCTGTTTCAAAAAAAAATGGTAATTTTGCCTGCGAATAGTATGAACTGTGCTTTTTTTACCATGTTTTATGGCAGAAACCAGAAATGTGACCTTCGACAGCATCATGCGAGACCTGCAGGCGGGTAAATATGCGCCAGTCTACTACCTGCAGGGCGAGGAGGCGTATTACATTGACAAAATCAGTGACTATATTGCTGAAAACGCCCTCAAGCCCGAGGAACGCGACTTCAACCAGACCGTCTTCTTCGGATCTGATGTCACGGCATCGCAGGTGGCCGATGCCGCCAGACGCTATCCCATGATGGCGGAGCGACAGGTGGTGATAGTGAAAGAAGCACAGAACATCAAGCAGACCGATGCACTGCAGAAATACTTCGAAAAGCCCATGAAAACCACCGTCCTCGTGATGTGCCACAAAAATGGCAAAATAGACGGGAGAAAACGCGAGTATGTGAAGACCATACAGCAGGCGGGCATTCTTTTCGAGAGTCAGAAGGTGAAGGATTACAAGCTGCCGGAGTTCATAGAGGGCTATTTGAAAAAAAGAGAGGTGAGCATCGACCAAAAGTCGGCACAGCTCATAGCCGACGCCATCGGCTCTGACCTCTGCCGACTCACCAGCGAGTTAGATAAGGTGCTCATCAGCCTGCCTGAAAACGACCGCCGGGTCACCCCGCAGGTGGTGGAAGACCAGATAGGGGTGAGCAAGGATTTTAATGGTTTTGAACTGCGTGACGCCATCGTCAATCGCAACGTTTACAAGGCCAATCAGATAGTAATTTATTTTGACAAAAATCCGAAGGCGGGAAGCATATACTCATTTCTACCGTTGCTCTTTAATTACTTCCAAAATCTCCTCATCGCTTATTATGCGCCTCAAAAAAACAGCCAGGAGGGCATTGCACAGTGGCTTGAAATGAAGTCGCCGTGGGGTGCAAAAGACTATCTGACGGGACTGCGAAATTACTCTGGAAAAAAAGTGATGCAGATAATTTCCAAAATACGAGAAATCGATGCCAAAAGTAAAGGATTAGACAACCCAAACACGCCTCCGGGAGACTTGATGAAGGAACTAATTTTTTACATTTTGCACTGATCCGTCCATTTTTCTGCCCTTTTTCGAGCTAGAATGAGCACTCCGCAGGAGTGCCTTTTTTTGCCCAAAATGCCGATAGCTACAAGGGTTTTGCGAGAAATAACTACCCTCAAAACTCGAAAATTTACGCCCGCCAAATCCGTCGTCCAGAATTTTTCACGTATGGCGATTTTCGTCGTTTTTACCTTCCCCAAATTTACAGTTAACGTTCTTTTGCGTTTTAAAACGTGAACTTTGAAAATTTAAACTGTCTTCATGGGTTTACAATCCTTTAAGCGATTTGTGTGGTTTACATTTTTAAAAGCGCAAATATGCGGTTTATGAATTTAAATATTTCATTTTAAATTCAGTAATTTGCATTTTTAAATCTCTAAATATTCAATCCAATAAAGTAGGTAATAAGCTGATGATAATCAATCAATTCTTGTTAAAGTATGAACTTTTAGTATATCAAAATAAAGACGACAAGAACATAAAGGCCTCCTATTTTACTTTTTCTAATCGTGCTACGTTAAATACCAATGCGATAATCAGTTACTTAGTACTTCTTTCCTCTATTTAGCTTAGGCAGAGATTTGAATTCTAACATCTAAATTTACATAGTTAAAGCGTAAAGTTTCAAAAACTGACTTTGTCTTTACAAATTTAAAAACGTATTTTTAAAGTTTGAAACCATAAATTTTCCTTTAAAAAGTTTGCGCAGGTAAAAATAATGTTTTACCTTTGTAAACTCAAAGAAAAATGCCAGAAAAGGCCCAAAATGTACCCAAAGAAGACATGAAAGACAGAATCAGACAAATCATGGAGGCGCAGCACATGACCCAACAAGTGTTTGCAGACTTCATCGGAACCAACCCCGCTACCCTCAGCGGAATCTTCAACGACCGCACCCGCCCCACCCTAAATATAGTGGAGGCCATCAAGAGAAAAATTCCTGACATCAGCACCGATTGGCTGATGTTCGGAACGGGACATATGTACCAGCATCCATCGCCTTCCACAGGCAATGCACAGATGGCTTCCAGTGACGACTGGAAGCCTTCTCCTGACAACCGTCAGAATGTGCCGGTGGGTTCTGAGCAGATGATAGACTTCGACCCTGTCGTGCCACCTACCCCACAAAGTGCGCCCGCAGCGTCCTCATCTTATAATAGTGTAAGAAACACACAGCAGTTTTTGCTGCGTGAAGAGGTAAAACATCTTGACAAACCTCAGCGACGTGTTACCGAAATTCGGGTCTATTATGACGACCAGACATGGGAGAGTTTTATGCCCTCGAAGAAGTAGTTTTACAATGTGAAAACCATGCGGCCTTTACTCTTCTTGGTCGTTGTCTGTGTCTTCTCTCTTCTTGGAGGGCAGACGATGAGCTTTCCGCAGTGCCTCGTTGATGATCCACTGCAGCTGGCCGTTGGTAGAGCGGAACTCATCCGCTGCCCAGGCCTCGATGGCGTCCATAGTGTCGCTGTCGACGCGAAGGACAAAGCTCTTAGTCTTACTCTCTTTTGCCATGTTCTGTAACTCCTCAGTCCTGCGTTTTCTATAACAACGAATACGACGAATGAAACAAAATCCACGCGGCTTGTCGACACAAATAGTCTTACAAGCCGTGTTTTCTATGCTTCAAACGGTCTGTTTTACGTAAAAACTCGTCAAATTCACTGTCGTAGAACACGTAGGACTGAGTAGCACATACAATAATCGTTTAATTCGTATAATTCGTTGTTAAAACAATACTGTGTTGTTACCTGATAGTTCTTCGCAGAGCGAAGCGGCAAGGCCGAGAGGAGCAAATGCTAAGCTTGAAACACTAATGGTTCAGCGTGCCGGTATTCACTACGGGCTGGGCAGAGTCGTCGCCGCAGAGCACCACTAACAGGTTGCTCACCATGGCGGCCTTCTTGTCGTCGTCCAGCTCCACGATGTCCTCCTTTGCCAGCTTGTCAAGGGCCATCTTCACCATCGAGACGGCACCCTCCACAATCTTCTCACGGGCGGTGATAATGGCGCTAGCCTGCTGGCGGCGCAGCATCACGGCGGCAATCTCGGGGGCGTAGGCCAGGTAGTTGATGCGGGCCTCCACCACTTCGATGCCGGCCAGGGCCAGACGCTCGTTCAGCTTCTCCTCCAGCTGCTGGTTAATCTCGCTGCCGCCGTCGCGCAGGGTCAGCTCTTGGCTGCGGTTGTCCTCGTCGTCGTAGGCATACTGTCCAGCCACCTGTCGCAGGGCTGCATCGCTCTGCACACGGACGAAGCGCTCCAGGGCGTTCATAATCGACCGCATGTCGGTGCCCACCTGGGTGCCGGCAGTGGCGGCCATCGTCTGCGTGTCCACCTCAAAGAGGGCCTTGTAGGTGTCGCTCAGCTTCCATACCAGCACCAGTCCTATCATGATGGGGTTGCCCGTCTTGTCGTTCACCTTGATGGGCTCGGCGTCCAGGTTGCGAGCGCGAAGGCTCACCTTCTTGGTGCCGTAGAAGGGGTTGATCCAATAGAAGCCCGTCAGCTTGATGGTACCACTATATTTTCCGAACCATGTGGTGACGCGGGCCTCGTTGGGCTCCAGCATGATCATGCCGCTCCACATGATGAACGACGACACCAGCAGGATGATACTCAATGCGAGCAGCCAGCCACCAGATGTTGCGGGAATGTTGTCGTTGCTCAGCAGCACGATGCCGTAGACGATGCCTGCCAAGCTGGCCACCGTCAGCAGTATATTGATGAAAAGAAACAGGAAACCATTCAGTACGGTTCCGTTAAAATCTCTTTCTTGCGTTTCCATTGTTGGTAAGTGTTTATTGTTTATATTTGAACAATTGCTATAGCACTTGAAATGATATCAAAATGATATTGCAAAGATATGAAGTATTTCCCGTCTGGCAATAGATCGGCACAATTATTTAGCAATATTTAATAGATGCGCTTCACTTCACCACTTGACGACTTCTGCATCGCCAAAGGCTTCATAGCCGCTGATGAGGATGCGGTCGCCGGCACGGAGGCCACTGATGACCTCATAATGCTCAGTGTTCTGACGCCCCAGTCTGATGGGGACGCGACGTGCACAGTGGCCTGTCTCATCCACTTTCATCACCCACAGCCCGCTCGTCTGCGCATAGAAGTTTCCTCGGGGGATGATGAGCCGCTGCTCGGGCTTGCCAAGCTCGATTTGCAAGCGCAGCGTCTGACCGAGGCGGAGGGCAGGCTTTTCCTGGCTCATGGGACTCATAGGACTTATAGGCCCCATAGGACTTATATGACCCATAGGCCCTATAGGACTCATGAGCTCAATGGCGAAGCTGTGGTCTTGCACCTGCGGCGTGGTGCGGCTGACCTCAAAGGCATACCGTTGTCCCTTCAGTACGGCGGTGGCCGGCAGGCCCGTCTGGACACGGTCGATGTAGTATTCATTGAGGCGAGCCGTCACTTTAAAGTCTGTCAGCACACCGATTTCGCCCACTTGTTCACCGGCAGACACCTGTCCGCCGATGACGGCGTTGAGGTTGCCGATCTGTCCGTCGGTAGGAGCCAGAATGACGAGGGCATCACGGCGACGGTTGCTGTTGGCCAGCCTTTGCGCCTCCATCGCCATCTGCTGCTCGATGAGCTGACGGCCAATCACGTTCAGCACGGAGTCCTGGCGAAGGCTCTCGATGTTCAGCAGCGTGCGGCGGCGGTTGTAGTCATATTCGTCGCGGGCCACGTCGAGCTGTGCCTGGCTGCGGACGCCCATGCGTGTCTCCTCCTCGGCCAGTTCGAAGTCCTTGCTCATCTTTTTCAGTTCGAAGTCTGCCTGCAAGGCTTGGCTGCGCAGGGTGATGCTCTTCTGCTGCATCTCTATGAGTTGCTGGCGGTGCTGCATCTGTTGCAGGTCATAGCTCTGCCGTTCTGCCGCTATCTCCTCTAACACTTTCGGGTTTGACAGAACGAGTATGGTGTCGCCACGCTGTAGCACATCGCCGTTGTGGCAGCAGATGCGCTCCACCGTGCCACCTTCTGTAGCGTTCACCCGCATGCTCGTGGCCGGTGCCACCACGCCGTTCACGTCAACATACTCCATAAACTCGCCCTCTACGACGGTTGCTATCTGTTCGTCGGCCATCTCCACCTTCAGCGTGCGCGGCCCCAACTGCAGCACCAGCGCATAGACCATCAGTCCTACAAGCACGGCACCGCCTATGATATACTTGAGGTACTTCACGTACCACGGTCGTGGAGGGATGGGTATGTCCATAGCAGACCCACCCCCTTTCCCCTCCCTGTGAGGGAGGGGAGCAGAATGTAACTGGCTGTTATTATTCTTTTCCATATTCTCTACTTTAAGGTATTTACTCCCCTCTCCCTTCGGAGAGAGGGCGGGGTGAGGCTGTCAGACTTCTTAATCCGTAATACAGGCTCCAGTAGGTTTGCAGGGCGGCGATGAACGACCGCTGGGCGTTGTCTTTCTCGTTGACACTCGTGTTAAACTCCAGCAGCGACGTGCGCCCTTGCAGGTAGAGCCAGCGCGCCACCTCGTAGCGTCGCAGGGCCGTCTCCCGCGTCCGGAAGGCAATTTTCACACGTTGGGCCTGCAGGTTGTACTGTCGCACCATCTTCAGCACGTTCAGCCGGAAGTCCTGCATGGCCTGCTCGCTCTGTGTCTGCGTCAACTCTAATCGTGATTTGGCCACGCGCACCTGTCCCTTTCCCCGTCCCCAGTCGAGCAGCGGCAGCGACACCGTCATGCTCACATACTGTTGGTTCAGCGGCTTTGTGTATGCTTCGCTGAGCGTCGCGCCCTTCTGCGAGAGCCCGAACTGCATATAGAGGTCGGCCTTCAGACCTCGGTTGGCTTTGGCCGATGACAGTGCGCTCTCACTCTCCATGACGTTCAGTCGCAGCTGTTCAGGGTCGGGATTGTTCGCCAAGGCTAAGGTCAGGGCCTCCTCGGCGTCTATCACGTCATTGCTGATGAGGGTGTCGGGCACCACCGTCAACGGCTGTTCTTCTTTGATGCCGAGGTAGGAGCGCAGCATCTGCATGGCGTCCTCCACCTCTGCCTCAGCATTCAGGCGGTTTGTCTCTTCGGTCAGCTTGCCTACCTCCAATTGCAACATCTCGTTTTCCGTGATGCTGCCGCGCTCGTAGCGGCGACGGGCAAAGCTGAGCAGCGTGTCGCTGACGGCAAAGTTCTGTCGCGCTATCTCCAGGTTCGTCTGTGCCGAGGCCAACATGAAGAAATAGGTACTTGCTCGTGAGGCCACCAGCTCCATCGTCTCGGCATACTGTTTGCGGGCTATGCGCCAGCGCAGCGGCTCCGTGCGCCGTGCCCATCGCAAATGGTTGTGTCCGAAGAGGTTCTGCTGGTAGCCGATAGAGAAAGGCACGCTGCTGTAGCCGTGCGTCCGCTGCTCAAACTCGTCTATTCGCTGTAGTTCGTTGCGCACAAAGAGGGTGCCGCCTGTCAGCGTCACGTTCTGGCTGATGCTGAGCGTGAGGTCAGTGTTCAGTTGGTTCTGCCGCACAAAAACATTGGTACCATCGGGCTGCGTGATGCTGTTCAGCTGCCGGTTGAGCGAGGGCGAACTGCTCAGTGTCACCGCAGGCAGGTAGTTGGCTTTATAGTATCGGTAGCTCCACTCTGCCGCCTCTAACGAGTGCTTGGCCGCCAAGGCATCGCTCGACTGCTGCTGTGCCAAGGCAATGGCCTCGCTGAGTGTCAGCCGCAGGGAGTCGCTTTGCGCTGCTGCCTCTATGGTCGTGCTGATAACGAAGAGAAAGATGAATCTTACATTCATATCGAAATAGGGTTTGACACTTTCCTTCCTTCAAAATCTGTGCCAAACGCCTATTCCGCTGAATCACTGTGATATACTTTGCAGCGTTCCTGTTCCTTTTTGTGCGTTATCGAACGCTTTGCGTGCATTTCCGCACACGGATAAAAACAGAAAGGCTTCATTATTTCTTATACTTCTTGCTGAACAAGTCGGAGTGCGTCCCCGTGTTGAGCATCACGAGGACGAGTTCCGTGTCGTGTTGCTCCCAGATGAGCAGCCAGTTGGGTTGGATGTGGCACTCCCACTGTCCCTGGCGGTCACCGTGAAGCTGATGAACATGGTATTTCTCTTCTAAAGTTTCACCGTTTAGCAGTTTCCCTACAACCATCCAAAGCTCGTCCATCGGCAAACCACGCCTTTTGCAAAGCTTCAGGTTCTGCTTGCACTCACCAGTGATGCGGAGTTCGTACTTCGTCTTCATCCCTCAATCTCTTTGATAAGGTCATCCAAGCTGTCATACTTGTAGACGCGTCCCTCGTCGAGGTCGCGCAGTGAACGCTCGTAAGAGGACATCCGCTTGCGGCGCGGAATGGTAATCTTCCCAACGCCCTTAACCATGCTGATGGCCTTTTTGATGTCCTTCAGCATTGACATGTCCTCGATATTTACTAATATCTGTCCCTGTGCAGGGGCCGTTGCTACGTTTGCCATAGTTGTTTCGTTTTATAATCCGCCGACAAAGTTACGCATTTTTTCTGAAATTAGCGCTTTTTGTAGGAAAAAAGATGGCGATCTGCTATATGTTTTGCATTACGGTGTTGCCAACAGCTCGTAAGGGATGTCATCGCACAGCATGGAGCAGGCCATTTGCTCTGCAGGCAGCTGCTGGTCGGGGGAAGAAGGCTGCGACTCGGTGGTCTGCTGGGCTATGACGGGCTGGGCGTATCGGGTGACGACGCGCGTCTGGTAGATGGTGTCACGCACGGTCTCTACTTGCATGATGGTGTCGTGCTGCACCACGATACTTTGTGCCAACGGTTGGGCTTCGGGCTGCGATACTTTCCCTCGGATGCCATAACCGGCGATGAAGCTGACGAGGCTGGCGGCGATGGCGATGATGGCTGCAATGGAACGGCTCTGACGGCGACGTGGTTGCCATGGGGCAACGCTCATCTGGCTGTCAACGGCCTGGCGCTGACGGCGGGCCGACTGGATAATCTGGTCGTTGGTAATGTTATTTTTCATACTTCTTCAGTTTTTTGCGGATGATGTTCATGGTCTTGTGGAGGCGCGACTTGACGGTGCCCTCGGGGATGCCGACAATCTCGGCCACCTGCGGGATGGTCAGCTCCTCCTGATAGTGGAGCGAAAAGAGTTGATGCAAGGGCGCAGGCAGTTCGGCGAGCACCTGCGCTAAGGCTTCGTCGAGCGTGGCTTCGTCGAGCTGCACTTCTATCTGCTGCTCGCTGATGGGCTCGGCATCGAGGGTGGCCAATAGCTGTGCCTCGTAGGCATTGCTGCGGTAGTGGTTGCGGCAGAGGTTGTAGGCGATGGTGAAGAGCCACGTGCTGACGCTGCGCCCTTCCTCGTAACGGCTTCGGGCTTCATAAGCGCGCAGGAACACGTCGTGTGTGGCGTCGGCAGCCAGCTCCTCGTTGCCGCCCAGCTGCAGGAAGAAGAATCCCTTCAGCCTTCGGGCATAGCGGCGGTACAGCTCTTCGAAAGCCCTGTCGCTGTCAGCCGCTGCCCGTGCCATCAGCTCCTCGTCGGCGAGTAGGTGCAAAGGTTTCAGGTGGAAGATGCTCATTTCAGATAGTCTTTGAATTCATCTACGTCGTAATTCTTCTTCTCCAACTGGCTGATGACATCGCGGAAGATGTCGCAGAGCCACCGATAGCGTTCCTTGTTGTGCTGTTTGTAGTAGGGCAACTGGTCGCGCAGCAGTCGCATATAGTTCATGGCGTAGTAGTCGGCCTCGGCCGAACCCGAGAAACGCTGTGTGTTCTTCATCACAGGATGGAACCGCATACGCAGATACTCCAAGCGGTAGCGCTGCTCAATGTTGCAGCGCTTCACGGCCCTGTTGTCGTAAGGTTTCGCGGAATAGCGCATGGTCAGTCCTTCGTTGTAGAGGCAGGCCTTCAGTTCGTCGGGTAAGCCTTCTCCTATAATGTATTGCCACATGTCGTGAGCCGACAGATAGACGGGACGCTTGGAGTGGTCGAAGATGTAGCGCATGATGGCTGTCAGTGTCTTATCCTGCCACGTAGTCCACAACTGATTCCATACGTCATCGTTGAAGGGGATGCCAATGTGCCCAAATACATCTTTTACATACTCGGGGAACATGGCGGCATCCTCGTCGTAGAGAATCTTATCCTTGTGAACGCCCAGCACATGCTGCAGGATGAGTTTGCCGACCATTTCGCCCGGATGGGGAGCGATATAGACACCGCCCTCTTCCATGCCTTGCAGTTCGTTGAAGTGATACTGCAACGACTCCTCGGGATACTGCCCACTCTCGTAGTATTGGGTCAGCACGTTGATTATCCTCACCGTGTCACGTTTGGGAATCAGATACTGAGTCCACAATTCGTAATCACCCGCAGGAGCATCCTTTGGCAGCAGCACGATGGCAGAGTCGGCAGCAAGTTCTCTCCTGTCGGTCGTCTCGGCGAGCGAACCTTCATATTCGCAATAGTAAGCAGTGTAACTGCCGGGGATGGCCTTCTTTATCCGTTCCAACAGCGGCATCGTATTCTCCCTGAAGTAACGTATGCCCGCCTCCCAGTTCTTGCACCTCAGTCTAAACTCCTGATTAGAGCATATCTCGAAGAGGTTGCGCCACGCCACCTCGTCCTTCGGGTGCTGGGTCACGAAACCGTTCCAGTAGTTGTACATGCTGTCCAACTTGAGCGAGTCCGCCAAATATAGTGGTATCCCACGGTCAATAAGTTCCGTTTTCTGTGCGCTGGCTCCCGTCATTATCACGAGACTTACCAGCAGTGTCGTCAAAATCCGTTTCATTTTTTCTGTTTTTGTTTAGTTTTGACAGCATACACACGAAATGGCAAATCGTTCATTTTATTTTCTGTTATTCATGGTTGTCATTATTGTTTTCTTGTTCATTTCATTTATATCGGACAAAGGCACGGGACGCATCACTGCGACCCATGCCACATCCCGGGTACTTATGAATCAAAATCTGTCGATATTATTCGTTTTCCTTCGGTTCCATACCCTTGAAATAGGAAACCTTGCCGTTGACAAAAGTCTTGATGCTGGGCCAGTCGACCGGAAACCATTCCATGCCGTTGGTATTGGCGATGACGAAGTGGAAGCCCGACTCATTTCTTCGCATGTTGATGCTATAGGATGTGGTCTCGTCATAGTAGCATGTCAGAATGGCTCCCCAATAGGATTCGTCGAATGTCAAATAATTGTAGCGGTACAAGACATCCAGGTTTCCTTCTGTGAATTGCAGTGCCATCCTCGATATCTCATCGTAGAACTGGCGGGCTTTCTCTTCCTGCTCACGTGGCACTGTGAATATCTGTGCATGGGTGACGCCCTCATTGCTGTTGCCACCAATGCAGACCATCGTTTCAAATACGGGAGCCTTGGTTTCCAAAATGGAGTCGGAATATGCTTTGTCGTGCTGCCACATTGCCTTGCGTGGCTTGATTTTGTTCTGCATGAAAAGCCGAGCAATGTCAGAGGTGAGCGTTTCAAGACTGTTCTTTTCTGCTTGTGGACCGGGGGTGGGACCTTGGACTATATATTGGAGAGTAGCTCCTACCTCGCCCTCATCATGATATGGCTGACAATTGAAGTAAAGGTATTCGTCGGAATAGAACGTCGGATGGTTGGCGGTATGGTGCTTACTTGCGTAGCGGGTGGTATCGCAACATAGGTTCATCGAATAAATGATGGTGTCGCTTCCTCCCTTGTGGTATTCGTAATGATAACTCTCCGCTGCCTCCGCTTGCAATTCATCGAGGGTGTGGCGGATGATGGACAAACACTGTTTCATATGTTTCCTGTCTTCTCTGAGGATGCTGTCTATGGATTGGGAACCTACGCCTTGATACATATTGGGGCCATAGTAAAGGTGAACCCTGTAATCAAAGCGAACAGGCTGGTCCTTGCCGCCCGACTTGACGATTCTGGGGGCTTCATCCAACTCCGTGAGTTTGTCGAAGAGTTGTTGCATCTTCGGGTTCACCTGCGCGTGTGATGCTGCACAAATGAGCGCAAGTATCATCATGAGAACTGTTCGTTTCATTATCATGTGGATTTAGAATTCTATCGGTTTTTGTATTTGTTGCATTACTTCCGCTGTCAGCCGTTGGCCACGCATGCGTAGGTCGTTGATTGACGGCATACCAGGAGTTGGCATTTGACTTTCACCGTTGATGATATATACGACATGCTCCAGCGCAATGTTAGTGGATGGCATCGTTGGCTCCGTCGCAGGGGTGCTCGTTTCTGCAATGATGGGCTGCTCTGCCTGGCTTGTTGTCATGACGGATGGTTGCTGGCGCATCGTTCCCGTCTTCCTCTTGCCATGTTTCATGGATAATGTGGCAGGTCTTGGCTGTGACACTGCTTGAGTCGCTTCGATTTCCACCCGCTTTTCGGTTTCCTCCTTGCTTTCCTGTGGCTCTTTCTTGGTCGCTTCCGACTTGGCATTGTCCTTTGTTGTGTTAACGCTGAGTTCAACACCCTCCTTGTTTGCAATTGCATCTGTCTCGGTTGTGATATGGTTTCTCAGAAGGACGGCACAGCCTATGAGAACGGCAACACATGCTGCTGCACGCCAGCCCCAGGTCACGAACAAACTTTTTTTCTTTGCTTGAAGATTGACAGAACGTGATATGCCCATCAGCGCTCTGGTTTCACGGAGCAGAGGCGAGTCCAGCTCGGACAGCATCAGCACATACTCCAGTTCCGTCTCTTCCAGCACCGACAACTGGCAGTCCATATAGAGCCGACAGAGTTGTTCGGCTTCTTCTATAGTGATATGTCTGGTGTCTTGTTTCATCTATTCAAATTGTTATAGGTTTCACGCATCTTCTTTCTGGT
>JAEEGJ010006980.1_pt1 | contig 33122 bp, 27 predicted proteins | sample 8958761 | NCBI WGS metagenome assembly JAEEGJ01 (sample SAMN16246546, study PRJNA631951) | gut metagenome | biome: gut microbiome; feature: rumen; material: RS-attached | host: Bos | place: Iran: Karaj | collected 2018-10
CGGCGACAGGAGCTTCGGCCGGGGCCGGGGCTACTGCGGAATCAGCTGCATTCTGTACTGTTTCATTCATATAGGAATGTGTCCATTTAATTAAGTGAACTGTTTGATAAAAATCAACGCGGGTAAATGTAGAAAAAACGGGCTAAAAACAGCCTCCAAATGACGGCAGAAGGCGCGCGAAAACCCCGAAAAATCCCGCGGGCGCCCCGTATTGACGAATTCTGTAAAAGCTACGGCTTCAGCAGCAGCTTGTTGTTCCCCTGGAGGCCGTCGTTGTCGAAGCGGACCGTGGGATTCTTGCCGCCCTTGAAGGCATCCTCGCTCTCGTAGAGGGAAAGCGCGATGGAGGTGCCCGGCTGGGTTGCAACGTTCGCCTTTCCTGCCGCAACTTTATATGTAAAGGCAAAGTCCTGCGAACTTTCGTCCTTGAACGTGCCCTTGGGTATGCGGACCGTCTCGCCGATTTGCGCAAGCGCCTTGCCCGTGCTATCGACAAATTCCGCAACCATGTAGATATCGAAGAAGCAGGGCGCCACGCCGGTATTCTTGACGGTAATGTTCAGCGTACTTGCGGTATCCTTGGCGCTTGCGACGGTTACCAATTCCGCATTCGAGACCGTGAAGTTGTAACCGATGACCTTGGTCATGGAATCGGCGAGTGCCTTGTTGTCGTTGTAGAACCTGTAGCCGCAATCATCAAAGTCCTGGTCCAGCACGTAGTAGGTCAGGTGCGCCGTGGTAATCGCATCCACCCAGCGCTCCGGAGTCCACTTGAGGTAGCCGCCGGGAATCACGTCGGTGTAGTTCAGCATGATGGCGTAGCCGCCGCAGTTCTCGGCAACTGTGGGCATGTTCGCCTCGTAGGCGCGCACCAGTGAATCCGCGGTTCCGGGTATGCCGATAAGGCAGTCATCCCGCTTGGTAATGCCGAGGCTGAGCGCATAGGTATAGACATCACCGTAGCCGTCGGAAGGCAGCACCAGCAGGGACTTCTTGAAAACGGAGGCGTAATGCTTCAGCATGTCCTTCTGGATTTCAACCGAAGGCATCTTGCTTCCGTCTAAGTTCGAGACATGCCATTCGCCCCATTCGCCAAAGGAGCGCACGTCGATGTACTCGATGCGCGGGTCGCCATCGTACTTGGCCGCAAGCGCCGTCGCAAATTCCTTCGCGTAATACAGGTAGACGGGATCGTCCCATACAGGAACGGCCGCGTTGGCGTTATTGTCCTTGTACCTAGCCGTAATCTTTTTCGCGCCTTCCTCGTAAACGTATTTCGGAGTCCAGTCGTAGTTCTCTTCGGGCGTATTGTTGTCCCGAATGAACGACGGCGAATACGGGAAAACGCGCAGGGCGTAGCCCATGTTGTGCGCAGTAAGCGCATCCAGCAATTCTTCCAGTTCGCTCCAGTCGTAAACGCCCTTTGCCGGATTCAGCTTGTTCCACTGCTGGTAGCCGGAACCGTAGGTAACCAGGTCCCACGCCTTGTTGTTCAGGGAACCGTGCGGGCCGTATTCGAAACCCGGGTCGAACGTCCATGCAGCCTCGGTCGGGACCGTGAAGCCCTTGTGCGGGTTGGTGAGCGGGCCGTCAAAGCGCTTGAGGGCGTAGGTGATTCTGGTGGTGTCGCCAGGCTCGCCCGCCGGACTGCTGCTGGTTCCAGTCAGACTGCTACTAGAATTCACACGGGAGGTATCGACGCTACTGGAGCTCAGCGAATCTGTCACCCTGGATTCGCTAGACGACAGGGTCCAAGATGACGATGACTGCACGGGCTCCGAAGGACTCGACTCCTCGACCGGGGTCGCGCTGCTCCCGTCGTCACCGCAGGCGACGAGACCCATAGCCACGGAAAGCAGCACAGCAGGCAATGCAAATCGTTTCATACTAACCTCTTGACGTCCAACGGGCTTAGCCGGGTCTCCTCATATATATACATAAATATAACCTCGGCATGCCCAGTTTGCCTCTATATTTTTTCAGAACTTGCCACCCGCCCCCTTGCCACGGGGCAAAAATTTTCTATAATTGAGCCCGTCGAAAGACCTCTGGATGATTAGCTCAGTTGGTAGAGCAGCTGACTCTTAATCAGCGGGTCGCAGGTTCGACCCCTGCATCATCCACGAAAACCTCTCCCAGCGGAGAGGTTTTTCTTTTTGGCATATTGCTGTGTCAAGCATTCCCGGCTAGATTACTTTGCCGGCCTTGTCCCGGTACGTCGGCCATTCTTGTCCCAGATGTAAATCCAGCCGTTGTTCTTGGACGTGAAACCACTGTTCGAAACACTCTTGATCTTGCCGACTTCCTTCACGCTCTTGGTCAAGAACCGGTTTCCCTTCTCGTCAAAGAAATAATACCAGTCTCCGTTTTTCCCTATGAAGAATGTAGAGCTATGCCCCTGGAGTTCCCCCACGCTCGCAACACTCATGCTCTTGTAACGCTTGCCCTTGGAATCATAGAGGTAATACCACGAACCATTCTGTTCGATATCCGAAATCCCGGCAAGGGACGGAGCGCAAAGAGCGAGCACAAGAAGCACCGCAAACCAGAAAGTACCTGTCCGTTTCATAGAGTCCTCCCTGAAAAAAAAGATTAAGCGTTTTTCTTAAAATGAATGGCGAGCATGGTGAGGTCATCGCTCTGTTCGGCACCGCGCACAAAGTCCGCGACCGATTGCGACATGTTGTCGAGCAGTTGCTGCGGAGATTCCCCTCTAATTACACGGGCGACACGCTCCCTGCCAAACAATGCATTTTCCGAATTCATGGCCTCGGTCAGCCCGTCGGTAAAGAGCATCACCATGTCGCCCGGAACAAGTTGAGTTTCCTGCTCCACATAGCGGGTTTCTTCCATCGCGCCAATAGGCAGGCTGGATTTCGCATTGAGTGTCCGGACAGATTTTCCCGTCACAACCAGCGGGTGTTCATGCCCCGCGTTGCAGTAGCGCAACATTCCTGTCGCAAGGTCGATAACGCCTACAAAGAGCGTGACGAACATGCCCGTCTCGTTCCCGCGACTTGCCTGCTTGTTCATGCTGTGCACGATACGCGACGGGTCGTTCAGATGCGATGCGGCGGAACGGAATACCGCCTGCGTCATGGACATGAAGATAGCAGCCGGAATACCCTTGCCGCACACGTCACCGATACTGAAGAACAGCTTGCCGTCACGTATAACGTAGTCATAAAGGTCGCCGCCCACCTGCTTTGCAGGCACGAGGCTCCCCGCAATTTCGAGACAATCGTCGACATAGGTCTTCCCGGGCAACATCGCCAGCTGGATGCGGCTCGCAATGCCCAGTTCCCTGTTCATGAATTCCTTTTCGGCATTTGCATCATTCAGGCGGCGCGCACTCCGGATGCTCCTGTAAACGATGATCCCGAGAAGCAACAGTCCAAACAGCTGGAAAGCGACAACGGGCAACAGGGCGCGCTGCTGGTTTTCATAGAGCTGCACGGAGAGCGACGAAAGCTCGTGCATGGGGATATCCGCGCCAATGACGGCAACCGCATTCCCCTTGTCATCCCGCACGGCACGCGAGAACGTGGACATGAGGATAACGTAATAGCGGCTCATGTAGGGCTCGCTCCAGAACCCGTCGCTGGCAATGCCGTCGCGGTACCAGGAACGTTCCGTGTAGTCGAAACCTATGACCGTATCCGCGATGGTCCCGGTCGATTCGTCCACGAAGGTAAAGTACCCGTTGCGCACGCCGTCTTCGCCCACGCGGTGGGCAAAGTCGACACCCACGATTTCAGGATGTTCGCTCACGACCCTACGCAGGGCACGATGCAGGGAATCCTCCTGCCCCAGGGAAAGCAGGCGCTCCACCTCGGGCAATACGCCGGCAATGGCATCTTCCGCAATGCGCTTCACCTCGACGATATGGTTGGTGGCCTTCAGGTCGCGCTGCGCCATTTCTTCCACCTGCGAGGAGATGGCGTTCCTCATGGAAACATACTGCACGACAGCCGCAAGTTCCAGCACGACTGCAGCCGCGACAATCACTCCGATTCCCTGTAGCCTAGTTATCCGCGAAAAGTTCATATGGCGCCGTTTTTTCTTTAATATATCTTTTTTACTGTCGCAGTTACATTATTCCCGTTTCGAGGCCCTTGACAGGGACATAGCGCACGGAACCGTCGGCAGAAATAATCATCGCGACACCCGCCATGTAGTTGACCCAGCGGTATTTTTCGAAATAGCGTACATTCGCATGCCCGTCGGTCGTGTACGCAAGCAGCGGCACCACCAGGTAGTCGTGCGTACACATTACGTTCACGCGCTTCATGCCGGCGATATTCGCGAGAATCTCGTCCTTGAGCAGCTGCTCGCTGCGCGTTTCCAGGTCGTAGAACGCATCGGAATACGCACCGGTGAACCCGTACTTGGAATACACCACCCAGCCGCCGCCATCGGAATCCACGTAGGCGTCCGCCTTGGCCGCATCCTTCACGTACCAGTCCCCATTCATGTACGAAAGTTGCTCGATGCTGTAGTTCGCCTGCCCCTTGCCCTGCGCGATGTTCTCGCAAGTCTCGTACGTGCGCGTGTAGCCCGAATAGCCGAAGTAGAAGTCTTCCGTCCCGACTTTCGCGATGCGAGCGCCGAGGTCGCGGGCATATTTCTTCCCGTTGTCGGTCAGGTGGCCACTCGGGCCCGTATCGTTCGTGCGTTCGCTGTGCCGGATGATAAAGACCACCTTCTCGTCCGCCTTGAGGTTCGCGTACACCTGCACAAGGTCGGTAAAGCCGTCCGCCTCCTGCGGGGTCGCGACACGCCACTTGCCGGAATCGAATATGTAGAAGTTGTCGTGGTTCACGCGGCCTTCGCGCACCTCGCGGTCGCACTCGCCCGCGCCGAATCCCGCCGTGTCCTTCTCGATGGCATTCGCGACGCGCCACTGGAACCCGTTCGCATCGCAAATGAAACGCACCTTTGAATGGTCCGCATGTTCGTAGTTATTCGCGTAATAGACACTCTGGCCCTGGTTCACGTAGGTGACAGTTCCCGCATTCGCACTGCCGCACGGTTCGAACCCGTAGGCTATCGGGAAAAACGCGCGCATGTACTTCTCGAAATACGGCACGTTCCCGCCATAGGACGGAGCCGCGTTGTTGCGGACATCGTTATATTTCCAGCTGGAATCCAGGCCCACGACCCAGTCCGCAATCTTGATTTTCCAGTTCGGGTCGCTCCACACGCCGTCACCCTTCAAATCTTCGCCCAGATAGCGGATAAAGTTCATCGTTTCATCCTTGCTTTCACGGCCCTGCACCATCGCCGACACGGCGAGCATTACCGCACCGGAATCCGTCGCAAGCTGGACCGAATCAATACCGAAAGCAGCGGCCGCCTCGTGTTTCGCCTGCACCACCGCCACCTCTTCGGGGATATGGTTCATCAGGAGCTGTTCCACGCGCGGCGCCGACAACAAGTCCAATATGTCGATACCGGACGAATCCGTCGCCTGTTCTGCAAGAATCTCATAGACAAAGAGCGGGGCATCAATCTTCTCGACAACCTCAGAAGAGCCGTTCCCGCCACCCTCTACAGGGCCGTGGCCGTCACTGCAGCCCGCAAAAATCGCGACCGCCACCGCGGCCACCAAGCATCCAACATACCACCTTTTCATATCCATCTACACCTATTCTTTCTTCATCGTCCCCGCATCCAGCCCCTTTACCGCATAGAACCTTCGCGTCCCATCGGGCTTCAGGACGACCGCAAATCCCGCAAGGTAATTCAGCCATTTCCTCGACGTGTAATAGTTCATGTCTATGCTGTTGTCCGAATAATACGCCACGACCGGAATAATCAGCAGGTCATGCGAAATAAGGATACCCATTCTTTTCCCGGACCGTTCGAACGCCGGAATAATATTGTCGTCCAGGTACTCGGCAGTGCGCGGAGCCAGCTCGTAGAACGCGTCAGCATAGCGTCCCTCGTACAGCCACCTGGACGTCACCTTCCAGCTTCCGCCATGGTCGTTCTTGTATTCACTGTACTTGGCCGTATCCTTCACGAACCAGGTCCCGCCCAGGAACTCGAGCGTATCGGCAAGCGTATCGGACAGCCCCATGCCCTTCGCGATATTGTGGCAAGTCTGATGCGTACGCGTTGCAGGCGACGCCGCAAAATAGACATCCGACCCGCCGCGGAGCGATTCACCGAGCGACAAAGCCTGCTCCACGCCGTTATCGTTGAGCGGCCCCGTCGAGGAATGGTCATCGCCGCGTTCCGCATGCCGCAATACCGCAACGACCTTCTCGCCTTCCGCGAGATCTTCGAAAATCGACTTCAGCGGGACAAACGAAGTCACAGGTTCGACAACGGCAATGCTATCACCCGCCTGGAGGCTGTCGGCCACACGCGCCGTATCCTGCACATGCACGCTGTCTACCACACGCACACTGTCCCTTATATCGAGACTATCGACCACACGCACGCTATCGACATACTTTACGCTGTCCACCACGCGCACGCTGTCGCGGTAGATAACGGAGTCGCGGAGAACAACCGAATCGCGAATGACGACGGAATCACGCACCACGACAGAATCGCGGACAATCTCTTTTACTTTATCCGAGGATGCGTCCGGGGCGCTGGTCGCATCGTCCTCGCACGAAACCAGGAACGGCGCAAGGCACGCAATTGCGGCGACGGCAAACAGGTTCCTGAATTCCATATCCCCAAACCCCCGATGGCTACATCGTCATCGTCCCGGAAGAAAGTCCCTTCACCGGCACATAGCGGAGCTTGCCGTCGGTGCCCATGATGATGGCGATGCCCGCAAGGTAGTTGATCCAGCTCTTCGTATCGAAGTAGCGCAGGTTCACCTTCTTGTTCGTGCAGTAGGCGGTAATCGGGGCGACAAACATGTCGTGCGAAATCCAGACACCCACGCGGCTCACGTTCGCGAACCACGGTTTCACGACATCCGTGAGGAATTCCTCGCTACGCTTGTCGAAGTCGTAGAACGCATCGGCATAGGCGCCCTTGTAGGCATAGGCCGACGCCACGACCCAGCCGCCGCCATCGGAATTCTTGTAGTTGTCGTACTTGGATTCGTCCTTCACGTACCATTCGCCATCGAGGTCCTTGATGGTATCGGAGACAAACGGCGACACGCTGGCTCCGGCAGCCACATTCTCGCAGGTCTCGTAGCTGCGCGTGTAGGTGGAATTTGCAAACCTGATGTTGTCGCCCTTGATCTTTCCGCCCACGGACTGGGCCTGCTTCTTGCCGTTGTCGGTCAGGTGGCCCTTCTTGCCCGTATCGTCGGTACGTTCCGCATGGCGCAAGATAAAGATAACCTTCTCGCCCGGGGCAAGGGATGCATACACGTCGGCGATATCCTCGAATTCCATGATATCGTCGCCGGTCGCCGCGCGCCACTTGCCCGTACTTTGTTCATAGACATAGTACTTGTCCTGGTTAATCACGCCGGCCTTGATCTGTCCGTCGTAATCGCCCTTGCCGTAGCCCACCGTATCCTTCTCGATGTCGGTCGCCGTACGCCAGATGTGGGTCTCGCCGTCACAGATAAAGCGCGTGCGCGGGCCTTCGGGCTGTTCGTAGTACGAGATGAAGAACTTGCTCAGGCTGTTGTTCACGTACTTGACCTGGCCCGCCGTCGAGGCGTTGCAGCTCCCGAACTGGTAGATGTTCGTCCAAAAACGGCGCAGGTGCTTCTCGAAATCGGGGACATCGCCCAGGCGCCAGCTCGCAATGTTGTTCCTGATGGTCGCATACGAACCGCTCGTATCGAGCACCATGAGCCAGTCGGCGAGGTCCGCCTTCGCGTTGTTGTCGTCCCAGTTGCCGTTGCCCTTGATGCGTTCGGCGATGCCGCCCGCGTACTGGAGCATGCTGCTCCCGGAACCATTGCGCTGCATCATGATGGATATGGCGAGCAGCGCCTCGCTGTACTCGTCGCCATCGAAAAGGCCAATATCTTCGGCAAAGCGCCCGTCGGTCGTAACCGTAGACTGTTGCTGCTGCCCGTAGCCCCACGGGAACCCGTTGTTTCCGCCGCCGGAAGATCCGCCCAGGTTAATCTCGAACGAGGAGAGGATCTCCTTGAGAGCCTGCGCCTTCACCGCACGGATCGGCTGGTTGTTGCCGCTGTTCTCGACAAGCTTGAGCACGCGTTCCGCTTCCATGTGCGTCAGCATGTTCACGTTCACCGTGTCGCGGTCCGTAACGTCGACAATCGCCTTCAGCGTCACCATGCTCGAAGAAAGCCCGCCGGTCAGTTCATTGTGGAAGTAGCCGTTTGCCTCCACGCGCAGGTACGGCGACACGAGGTCGACACTGTCGAAGCTGAAGTTGCCCGCAGCTTCCGTAATGCAAGTCTTGTGCGTCTTCTTGGAATCGGCAAGCCGCTGCGTGCTGTCGAGCTCGATAATCTTCACCGAGGCTCCGTAGCGGAACGGTCCCTTCTCGGCTACACCCACGATATGCGCACCGGGGATGCGGACCGGCATCGTATCGAGAGCCGAAGCTCCGCTGCTGCCGCCATTAAAGAATCCGCCACTCCACGGGGAAGTCTGGCCGGAAGATTCCTCTTCTTCCTCCTCTTCCGCGCCCGGCGCCTCCAAGGTCAATACGCCGTTGCTACATCCAATCTTGTAAAGGGTTTCGACCGTCTCGGAGGGGAACCATTCCTTCTCAAGGCAGAAATAGAGGACACCTTCGCTCGCGACATAGAAGGACTCGCCCTCCTTGTCGGGCGTGCAGGTGGGCAGGTCGTTCTTGCTCTGGACCGCGGTCGTGTCCTCGATCAAGGAGTCGCCCGACGATATGGGTTCGGCCTTCACCGAGCTCGAACTGGAAGTCGCACCGTGCGAACCGCCATGCGAATGGCCACCGCTAGAAAGCGCCGTGGACCCGCTGGAAAGATCTTCCACGGGAGAACCTTCGGATGCCGGGTTGTCGGATCCGCAAGACGCCAAAAAAAAGGCGATCAGTACAATAGGCCATATCGTCTTCATAATAAGGAACAATAGTAATTTCTTTCGGAATCTGGGCTACATGTAGGCGGAATCCAGTCCCTTGACGGGCACATAGCGCCTATTTCCGAGCTCGTCCACGATAATGGCGACGCCCGCGAGGTAGTTGAGCCACTTTCCGCCATCGTACTTGCGCAGGTTCACCTTGAAATTCGTGCAGTAGGCGACCAGCGGTACCATCACCTTGTCGTGCGAGCTCAGCATCACGAACCGGTGCGACGGGTCGTTGTACTTCGCGAGGAGCACATCGACAATCAGCTCGACGGAACGTTCGTCCAGATTGTAGAACGCCGCATTTTCGCCAGTCGTGTAGGCGCCCGTGTAGGCGTACTTGGAAGTCAGTTCCCAGCCGCCGCCACATTCGGACTTCGCCTTCTCGCTCGCGTCGTGGTTCTTCTCGTACCAGTTGTCGTTGAGTTCGGGGAAGGTGTCGCGAATGTCGGACTGCTGACCCCTACCAATCGCAATGTATTCCACGGTCTGGTGCGCGCGCAGGAACTCGGAGGCTCCCAACAAGAAGTCTTCCTCATGCTTCGTGAGGCGCGAGCCAAGGTCCTTTGCCTGCGCCTTGCCGTCCGAAGTCAGCGTCCCGCTGATGCTCGTATCGTCGCCGCGCTTGCCGTGCCGGATCACGAAGATAACGCGTTCGTTGTCCTTGAGGCCATCGTAGACATCCTGGATATCGACAAAGGTATTCGTTGCCGAGATCTGGACAAAGTAAGAATCCTTCTCGAGCTCGGTGGAGAGACGCCACGCTCCGAGGGAAGCGTCATACGTGTAGAAAATGTTGCCGCTGAAGGCGCCGGGGCGGACTTCGCCATCCGCACCCGCACCGAGGCTCACGATATCCTTCAGGCTGTCAGACGCGAAAGCGACACCGTCTTCTGCAGTGCAGACGAAGCGGTCGGCAACCTTCGTGAAATCCTGGTCATCCGCCACATAGTAGCGGCTCGTCACGTTCGCCACATGCAGCATGGCACCCGCATTGTCGGAGCATGCAGGAATCCCGAGTTCCTTCTGGTAGAACAGGCGCAGGTATTTTTCGAAACCGCCGACTTCCTGTGTCGAGAGCGCCGTACGGAGAGAGGCGAAGGCGTCTTCCGCATCCGCACGCAGCGCCCAGTCCGCTATCTTCGCACGCGAGGCCGTATCGCTCCAGAGTCCGTCGTCCGCAATATCCGCCGCGATATCCTTGAAGGTGAATCCGTCCCCTTCCGCGACACGCGAAGCGGCAAGCAGGTGAATAGCGAAATACCGTGCCGCCACCTCTTCTTTCGGCAAATCATCGGCGAAATCGTCCATGTGGAACGCACGCAGGACTTCAGTCGCCGCCTGCTCCATCGCCACGGCCAAATCCTGCCCTGCAGCCACAAGGGTCTCGGCACGCGAAAGTTCGGCCGTCGAAATAAAGTCCACGTTCACCGTATCGTTCGAAGACAGGTCGCCCAATGCAGAAAGCGAAAGCCCCGCAACCGCCGGTGCACCCGGGAAATCGAGAGCGACACCCTCAATCGACACCCTGACATAGGGCTTCCAGTAAGTGATCGGTAAAAAGGCCTCGATAACGGAAACACTTCCAGAATCCACCCCGTTCGAGGAGATGCCGCTTTGGGTATCCAGATATTCAATCCTCATCGAGGAGCTCGGAGTCAGGCCGAATAACGCGGAAACACGGCCATCAATAGCAAGACGGCTAAAATAATAGCCGGAATCCGGATTCCTGACCCAGTCCGTATCGTGCGAAAGGGAATCTTGCGGCACAAGGGTATCGCCCGACTTCAAGGAATCGCCCGGTTGCGTGCCGATTACGGAAGCCGAGGAAAAGCCCCAATAGTAGTACGACGAAGAAGAAAAGGTGGCAGAAAAATCACCCCCCTCCGGCATGGCAGAAGAGGATTCCGGGGTCTCGGTTCCAGAAGGCGACACTTCGTCGCCGCATGCGACAATACCAAAGGAGAGCGCACATACGAGCGCCCACAGAAACGCAAAACTCTTTTCCTTTCGTGTACCCATCAAAACGCCCCATGAACGTATAAAGGTGGATTCACACACCCATCTTAAAGATATAATAATTTTCTTACATGCGGAATATTTTTCCCGCAAATCAGGCATTCCAAACGCGAATGATTCGGAAACAGGGCGTTCCTAGAGCATTTTGCCGGTTTCGAGGAACCGGTTATGCATCTCGAAGGCACGGTCGAGCGCGAGCGGCAAATGCTTGCCCTTTGCATGCTTCAGGCCGTATTCCAGGAAATCGGTCAGCGGTTCGCGGAAGTCGGGGTGTGCGCAGTTCTTGATGATGAGCCGCGCGCGGTCTTCGGAGGCAAGCCCACGAAGGTCGGCAAGGCCCTGCTCCGTCACGAAGATCTGCGTGTCGTGTTCCGTGTGGTCCACGTGGCTCACGTACGGCACGATGCTAGAGATGGCGCCACCCTTCGCGACCGAGGGCGTGAGGAAGAATCCGAGGGCACAGTTGCGTGCAAAATCCGCAGAACCGCCGATGCCGTTCATCATTGCAGAACCGCACACGAGGCTGCTATTCACGTTCCCGAAGATATCCGCCTCGAGGGCTGTGTTCATCGAGATGACGCCTATACGGCGGATGAGGTCGGGGCTGTTGCTCACTTCCTGCTGGCGGAGCACGAAGTGCTTTTTCCAGTCGGCCGCATTCTGCACGAACTCGCGCTGGGCACTTTCGGACAAAGTAAGTGCCGTACCGGAAGCGACACCGAGCTTGCCGTTCTTGAGCAGCGGGAGCACCGCCTCCTGGATGACTTCGGTAAACAGGTCGATGCGTCCGAGACGATCGTCGTTCGCCATCGCACAGAGGACCGCGTTCGCGACCTTGCCCACGCCGCTCTGGTAAGCCATCCCCTTCGGGAGGTTCCCGTGGGATTCCTCGTAGCGGATAAAGTCGAGGATGCGCTCGCCGATATTGCGGGAAACGTCATCGGGTTCGACAAACGGGGTCACCTCGTCGTAGCCGTCATTCTCGACGACCGCGACAACCTTGTTTACATCAATCTTCACGAACTCGTCGCCCGCGCGGTCACCTGCACCGTATATCGCGAGCGGCCTTGCATGCGGCGGCAGTTCCGGGAGGGCGTTGTCGTGGATTCCCATGCAGCTGTCGCCCAGGCGGGTGTTGAGTTCCAAAATAATCTTCGGCGCCATGTCGAGGTAGCAGACCGAATTTCCGCCGGAAGTAGAAAGGCACACGCGGCCATCGGGCAATATGGCGCTCACCTCGATAATCGCAACCGTCGGCGCGGGCACGGCCCCCGTGCGCACGAGGTAGCCCATCTTCCCCAAGTGGGCATCGATATAGCGGATGCTCCCGTCGTTGATTCCCTTGCGGAGGCTCGGGTTGCTCTGATAGGGCATGCGCAACTTCATCGCACCCGCGCGGGCCAATGCACCATCGCAGCTGTCGCCGGTAGAGGCGCCCGCATAGAGCGTCACCTGGAAAGGCGTGCCAGCAGCGTGCAGCTTTTCGGCGCGGGCGGCAATCGCGAGCGGAACCGCCTTCGGGTAACCCGCGAGCGTGAAGCCCGAAACGCCAAGAATATCACCATCCTGAATCATTGCCGCGGCATCTTCCGCAGAGCATTTCTTACTAGTAATCCAGTCCATATTGCAAATGTAGTTTAAGACTTGAAAACCCACTTCTTGTAGAGCGTGAAACTCGCAAGCACGTAGACCACGTTCGCGACGATGTTCGCAAAATACGTGGGCTTCATGAACTGCGAAATCCAGGCGCTGAACGGCCGGCACCATTCCGCATTCTGCAGCAGGTAGGCGCAGCCCTCGAGAGTCGCGAGGTTGAGCGCATAGCTCAGCAGGAACACGATCACAAACCGGACAACCTCGGCGCGCTTGCGGTTATGGCTCTTGAAATTCCAGATACGGTTCATGAGGTAGCTGTTGATGCCGCCCGCGATGAACCCCAAAAAGTTAGAGAGTTCCAGGTTCCAATCCAGCAGCTGGTGCAATACCCACACCACGGCAAGCGTGATGAGCGTGTTTATGATGCCGATGGCATTGTACTTGATGAAGTGGAGCACGTATTTAATTTAGAATTTTTGAGACTAGGGAGGGCATGCGCACACCTTCGGTGTGCATTAACGAAAAAAAGGCGTCCGCGAATGCGGACACCTTTTTTGAACTTATGTCAGTTGTCGATTACTCGAACGGGACAAGTTCCACGCGGCGGTTCTTGGCGCGGTTCTTCTTGCTCTTGTTGTCAGCAATCGGCATCTCGGAACCGTAGCCCACAGCGCGGACGCGTTCGGCAGCGATACCCTTCTGGATGAAGTAGTTCGCAACCATTTCGGCACGTTCCTGAGAAATCTTCTTGTTGGTCTGTTCAGAACCGGTGTTGTCCGTGTGGCCCTGGACTTCGAGCTTGGCGGATTCGACCTTCTTCAACAGCTTGACGATGTCGTCGAGGATCTTGTAGCTCGCCTTCGTCAGCTTGGAGGAACCGGTCTTGAACTGGATACCCTTCTTGAGGAGTTCAAGGTCTTCCTTCTTGTTGACCGGGCAGCCCTTGGCGTCGATCTTCACGCCTTCGAGGGTGTTCGGGCACTTATCCTGGAAGTCAGGCACGCCGTCCTTGTCGGCATCGAGCGGGCAGCCCACAGAGTCAACCTGGGCACCGTTCGGAGTGTTCTCGCACTGGTCGATTCCATCGGGCACGCCATCCTTGTCGGTGTCGCTGCTGCAGCCGGTGGAGTCAACAGGCACGCCGGGCTTGGTGTTCGGGCACTTGTCCATGGCATCCGGGATGCCGTCCTTGTCGTAGTCGAGCGGGCAACCGGTGTTGTCGACCGTGTAGTTTTCCGGAGTTTCAGCGCACTTGTCGAGGTAGTCAGGCACGCCATCCTTGTCGGCGTCAGCCGGGCAGCCAACGGAGTCAACAGGAACACCCTGCTTGGTGTTCGGGCACTTGTCCATAGCATCAGGGATACCGTCGTTATCGAAGTCGCCTTCGCAGCCTTCGGCATTCACCTGGGCACCCTGCTTGGTGTTCGGGCACTTGTCGAGAGCATCGGGCACGCCATCCTTGTCAGCGTCAGCCGGGCAGCCGACAGAGTCAACCGGGAGGCCAGCCGGAGTGTTGAGGCACTTGTCGAGAGCGTCGGGGATGCCGTCCTTGTCGTTGTCGACCGGGCAGCCAGTAGAATCAACCGTGAAGCCAGCCGGAGTATCGGCACACTTGTCGAGGTCATCCGTCACGCCGTCCTTGTCGGAATCCTTCGGGCAACCCGTAGAATCGACAGGCACGCCCTGCTTGGTGTTCGGGCAGCGGTCGAAGGAATCTTCCACGCCATCGCCGTCGAAGTCGCCTTCGCAGCCGTTGATACCGACGTTAGCGCCTTCCTTAGTTTCGGGGCACTTGTCGAGACCGTCGTAAACGCCATCCTTGTCAGTGTCGATCGGGCAGCCGACAGAGTCGATCGTGGCGCCTTCCGGAGTACCGGGGCACTTGTCGAATCCATCGACAACGCCATCCTTGTCGCCGTCGAGCGGGCAGCCGAGAGAGTCAACCACTGCGCCTTCCGGTGTATGCGGGCACTGATCCTTGTCGTCGTAGATACCGTCGGCATCTTCATCCTTCTTCTTGCCGCCGAAGCGCCAAACGAGGGCTGCAGTACCGGCAAAGCGCGGAGTCGGGACATAGCCGTAGGTGACCTTGTTGCCACGTTCATCCACATAACGGATCGTGTACTTTTCCACGTCTTCCATTTCGTCCTTCCAATCGTAACCGATGTTGCCGAGGGCACGGACAGAAATGTCAAGACCCATAGCGAAGTCGATGTTCCAGGGCAGGTGGAAGCGGAAGCCCGGAGTAATGACCATCGGATCGACCATGGGATCAAACGGGTAGTTGTTGTCCTGAAGACGGAATTCGCCGGAGAATTCGACGAAGGCATCCATCCAGGAGAGCGGGAGCCAGTTAATGCCCGTACCGTAGACGAGCACATTGGACTGACCATCACCCGTTGCCAGCACGAAACCAGCATGAGTGTTCCAACGGATGGGGATGTTCTTCTTGGTGAGGTCCAAGGTGAACTCGAGAGTCGCAGCCATCGCAAAGGCGTCGGCAGAGAACGGATGAGTAACGCCTTCATCGTTCAGATACCACGGATGACGGGGACGAGTACCCACGGAGTTTTCACCCGTCGGGATATAGAAGTCGAACATGGCGGCAAGGCCAAAGATGCTCTCGTCGCTGAACGGCACCGCAGCCTTGAACCAGAGGTCAAGGTCGCCACGGCTCGTGGTCCACATGTCCAGGTAGCCGGACGGGCCTTCATCGTCATTGGCGTGGTCGTAGTAGAGCGGAAGGCTCACACCGACATCCAAGAAGTCGAGAAGACCGATAGCGGCATTGAAGTTACCGGCGAGGGTCCAGTCCCACTGGTTTAACGTGTAGTTCTTGCCCTTGTAGGTGTACTGACCGCCACGGGTAAGAGACCAGGAATCCAGGGTAATGTCGCCGCCCGTACCAATGGAAAAATTCCACTGGCCAAGGGTGCTGGCATTGTGCTGGTGGATACCGTCAACCCCACCCATCAACCCGCTTTGGGCGAAGGCAAGGCTACCGGCTAGTAGTGAAAGAGCGATTGCTTTTTTCATCTATTCTCCTTATTGTGTTGTTAATACTTCTTGGAGTAATAGCCATAGCCATAACCATAGCCGTAGCCATAGCCATAACCGTAGCCATATCCCGAACGCCCGTGTTCGCACTTGTTGAACACGAAGGCCTTCGGCAAAGGTGTTTCCGTACTGCGGTCGAACATGTTGAGCGCATCCTGGATACTTTCCATGGAGTGCGCCGCATGCCTGAGAACGCAGATAAGGTAATCAGCATACTTCTCGACAAGCAACGCGTCACTGCACTGGAATACAGGCGGCGTGTCGAGGATAATCAAATCGTACTTGGAACGGAACGTATCGATAAACTGTCCAAAGCGCTCCTTGCCGAGCAGGTCTCCCGGATTCACCACGCGCTTGCCCGAAGCGAGGACATCGAAGTTCTCGAACATCTTCTCGATATACTCGTCGGTGAAGTTCTCGGTACGGAGCTTTTCGCAAAGGCCCTTGTGGTGCTTTTCCAAGAGGTGGCCACGGCGGAGGTCCATGTCCACGAGCAGCACCTTCTTGCCGGACATGGCGAACGAGGCCGCGAGGTTCGTCGATACAAACGACTTGCCCACGCCTTCCACGAGACCGGAGACCATGATGACCTTGCTCGCTTCCGGGAGGGAGAATTCGAGGGCCGTCCTCAGGGCGCGGACGCCTTCCGCAAAAGGTTCATCCGGGCTCTCGTGCACCAGCGGGTTGCGGGCATTGTTCTCGATGCCCTTGCCGAGAAGCGGGAGCTTGCCGTAGACGCCGATACCGGTCGCATGTTCGACTTCGCTGCTGCTCGCCACACCCTTCATCGACATGCGGCGGATAAGCGCGATGGCACAGCCCAAAAGCAGGAACGCGGCAACGACACCGCCGAAAATGAGCTTGCGGTTGGGCTTGCTCGGCTTGAGGGGGATAAACGCCTGGTCGACGATACGCACGTTGCCGACTTCACCCGCCTGCACCACGCGGAGCTGCTGGATGTTGTTCAGGAGGTTCGTATAGAGCTTGTTGTTGACTTCCACTTCCTCTTGCAGGGAGAGGAATTCCTGCTGGGTCTTCGGGAGCTTGTCCGCCGCCTTCTTCTGCTTGGCAAGCTCGCCATAGAGCCTCGCCTGCTGCTGTTCGATGGTACGGACCGTCGGGTGCTCCGCCTGGAAAAGCCTCAGGGCCTCCTGCTTCTTCTGTTCGAGTTCGAGCAGGCGCTGCTGGAGGCTCACGTCCTTCTCGAGGTGTACGCGGGTTTCGCCCGAAAGGTCAATCGTGCCGTTCGCATTGCGGAACGACGTCAGCTTGTGTTCGGAAGAATCGAGTTTCGCCTTCACGCTCGGGAGCTGTTCCTCGAGGAACTCGAGCGTCTTCTTCGCCTCGGCGCTCCTCATCTCGATATTCTGCTTCAGGTAGGTGTTCGCGATGGCGTTCAGGATGTCGGCAACGCGGTCCGGGTAGGTGTATTCCATCGAAACGCGGATAATCCCGGAATTTTTGCCTTCCTCGGATACGTTCAGGCGCTTGAGGAGACCGGCGACTGCGGACTGCTGGTCGCTCGCCCCCAGGATAAACTTCTGTCCCGGACGCGCCTTGAACGAACGGACGCACACCACCAGGGTGTCGCCGCCATAGGGCAGGCGGTAGGTCTCACCTACGGTGCCGGTCAGGAGCGAATTTTCCTCGCTATCCGAAAGCTCGAAGGAAACGGAATCCTCTCGGACCGTAGCAAAAATCTTCACCTTGGCCTCGGAAACGGAACGCGGGATGCTCAGGAATTCGAGGTCCATCCGCCCTTCCTTGTGCAAGAGGCGGTCGACCTTGTTCAGGGGCACGGCGGAATAGCGCATCCGTTCCGCATCGACCACGGAAGAGAGCACCATACGGCTCTTGATCAGCTGCATTTCGGCCTCGGAAGGCGTCGACACATCAAGCAGAGCACCCATCTCGCCCAGGGCCTTCGCCGACTTGTTTCCCTTGACATCGACCTGCAGCAGGATATCGCTCTTATAGGCGGGCCGCATCCACATGGAAGCAAGACCACCGACTACAAGTCCCGCAACAAGGAAAATCAAAAGGAATTTCCACTTCGTCCTGAGGAACATCAAAATCTCGAGAATGTCGATCTCGTCATCTTCCTGTTTAGGAGCGACATTCTGCGATGCATTATTATCCATCAAATATCTCCAAGTCCTTATCAAACGTCAAGATACGTTCAATCGGGAAAAATACATTATTATTACAAAAACTAGCAAAAAAACAAATAGTGACGAAAAACACGCCGGCCTTTCGGTCGGATTTTCGCCACACATCGCCCATAAAGATATTATCTTCTGACCCCGATGCAACGGAAAAAAGTGTAAAATCATCTAAATTGACGAAAATGCGTGAGATTAACCCCATACTTTCTATCCAAGACATCCGCCGCGACTTCAAGATGGGCGACGAGACCGTGCATGCGCTGCGCGGTGTAAACTTTAATATACATCCCGGGGAGTTCGTCACCATCATGGGAACAAGCGGATCGGGTAAGTCCACGATGCTCAACATCCTCGGCTGCATGGACAGGCCCACCTCCGGACACTATATATTAGATGGCGAGCATACCGAGACGCTCAAGCGCGACGCCCTCGCCCGCATCCGGAGCAAGAAAATCGGGTTCGTGTTCCAGAGCTACAACCTACTCAACCGTACCACGGCCATCGAGAACGTGGAGCTGCCCCTGCTCTACAATTCGGGGGTGTCGGCCAGCGAACGCAGGCGCCGCGCCGTGGAAGCGCTCAAGATGGTGGGGCTCGAAAGCCGCATGAACCACCTGCCGAACCAGCTTTCGGGCGGCCAGCAGCAGCGAGTCGCCATCGCGCGCGCCCTGGTGAACGACCCCGTCATCATCCTCGCCGACGAGGCTACAGGCAACCTGGACACGCGCACGAGCTACGAAATCATGATGATTTTCCAGGAACTGCACAGGCAAGGAAAAACCATCGCCTTCGTGACGCACGAACCCGACATCGCGACCTTCAGCGAGCGCACCATCACGCTGCGCGACGGGCTCGTGAAGAAGGACGTGATCAACGAGAACGTGCAGGACGCAAGAGCCGCATTCGAGGCGCTGCCCCCGCCGGAAACCTTCGAGGAGGACTAAGCCATGAGCCCGATAACCCTCGTCAAGATCGCCATCCGCGCCCTGCTTCGCAACCGCATGCGCACCTTCCTCTCCGTGCTCGGCATCGTCATCGGTGTCGCGGCCGTCATCGCCATGGTGGCGATGGGCGAAGGTTCCCGCATCTCCATCAAGGAACAGATGACCTCGATGGGCGCAAACGCCATCATCATCATGCCCAACCGCGACCGCCGCGGCGGCGTGCAGATGGAATCCTCCGAATCGCTCGAAGAAGAAGACATCGTCGCCATCCGCGAAAACGCCACCTACATCGACGGGGTTTCCCCGATGGTCACGGTCGGCGGGCAGGCGATTGTCGGCAACAACAACTCCCCCACGACGCTGAGCGGGATTTCCGCGGACTACCTCAGGATACGCAACTACGAAATCGAGGACGGCGTAATGTTCGACGACGAGACCGACCGCATGGCGAAAGTCTGCGTCATCGGGCAGTCTGTGGTGAAGAACCTCTTCCCCGAAGGCGACCCCATCGGAAAGACCATCCGCTACAAGAGCATCCCGCTCAAAGTCATCGGCACCCTGAAGGCGAAAGGCTCCGGCGATTTTGGCCAGGACAACGACGACGTCATCTTCACGCCCTACCAGACCGTGATGCGGCGTTTCTCGGCAACGACCAACATCCGGCAAATCTACGCGAATTCCATCGGCGAAGGCTATGCGGAAAAGGCGACCGAAGAAATCATGGGAATCCTGAAGGAACGCCGCAGCTGGACACGCCCCACCGACCCGTTCCGCGTCTTTACGCAGGAAGAAATGATACAGACCATCACGAGTACCTCCGACATGATTTCCCTCGTGCTCACGATTATCGCAGGAATTAGTTTATTTGTAGGCGGTATCGGGATCATGAACATCATGTACGTCTCCGTCACCGAACGCACGAAGGAAATCGGGCTTCGCATGGCGATAGGTGCCCGCGGCCGCGACATCATGTTCCAATTCCTGTTCGAATCCGTCATCATCAGCCTGCTGGGCGGCGTTATCGGGATTGCGCTCGGCATCGCCGCGTCCGAGGTCGTGAAGACATTCTTCAACATGCCCATGAGCGTATCCGTCACGAGCGTCATCGTAAGCTTCGCCGTGTGCTTTGTCACCGGAGTGTTCTTCGGCTGGTACCCGGCAAGGAAGGCGAGCCGTCTCGACCCGATCGAAGCGCTGAGGTTCGAATAGCCCCTGGCCGCTCGGCACGAATTTTTACTATACTATCGGCATGGACCTGCTTGAATTCTTAAAACCGATGCCGGTCGTGGGCATTCTCCGCGACATTCCCCAGGGCGCCGAAGAAGCGTGCGTGAAAACAGCAGTCGACTGCGGCCTCAAGGCCATCGAGGTGACCATGAACACCGCCGCCGCGACAGAGATCATCGCGAAGCTCAAGGCCGCCGCGAAGCCTTACGACATTAGCGTGGGCGCGGGGACGGTGCGTCACGGGAGCGACCTCGAAAAGGCGCTTGCCGCCGGTGCGGAATTCATCGTCACGCCCAACACCCGAAACGAAATCATCCGCCTCTCCTGCACGGCAGGCGTCCCCATCATCCCGGGCGCGCTTACTCCGACCGAAGTGCAGAAGGCGTTCGACCTCGGCGCCACCGCCGTGAAGATTTTCCCGGTAAACTGCGTCGGCGGTCCCGAATACATCAAGGCGTTGCGCGGCCCGTTCCGCGACATCCCGCTGATGGCATGCGGTGGCGTGAACGCCGACAACGTGCAGGACTACTTCAAGGCCGGGGCGAACCTCGTCTCGTTCGGAGCTAGCATTTTCAACGTGAACCTGATGCAGCAGGGCGACTGGGCCACTATTGCAGACAAGCTAAAGAAGCTGTTAGCCGCCGTCAGCGGCATCGCGTAATCAGACGCGCATTTTCTTCTTGCATTCGTACATCGCGGAATCCGCGCTGTGCAGCATTTCGTCCATTTCCCTGTAATCGTCGCTGGAATGCGCGATGCCATAGGCGAAAGAGGCACCCTTGTCCACGATCGTCACCGCCTTTACAGCTTCCTGCATGCGTTCGGCGCAGATGAAGGCGCCGCGCTTGTCGGTATCGGGGCAAAGCACCATGAACTCGTCACCGCCCATGCGGAAAAGCATGTCCGATTCGCGGAGCAGCTTCTTGCAGGCACTCACCACGGCACGGAGCAACAGGTCGCCCGCCTGGTGGCCATAGCTGTCATTGACCTGCTTCAGGCCATTGAGGTCGAAATAGATAAGCGAGAAATGCGTGCCGTAGCGCTTGCTGCGGGCGAACCATTCGCGCAGGGAATACATCCCGTGGCGGCGGTTGTAGGCGCCCGTCAGGTCGTCAGTCAGGGAGATGTCGCGCAGGTAGCGCAGCGTGCGGGCAAGGCGGATATGCACGTTCACGCGCGCGAGCAGGATATCCGTAATCGATGTCTTCGATACGAAATCCGAAGCGCCCGCATGGAAGCCCTTGGTGATGCTGTCGCTGTCCTCGCGGGTCGTGAGGAAGATGATTGGAAGGTCGTCGAGCGCATAGCGCTGGCGGATGCGGAGGCAGACCTCGTAGCCGTTGAGGTTCGGCATGTTGATGTCGAGAAGCACCAGGTCTACCCTCTCCTTTTCGAGGAATTCCAGGGCCTCCTCGCCGGATGCGCACGTCGTCACGTTGTAGCCCACCTGCGTGAGAAGTTCCTGCGTCTGCAAGAGCACTTCCGCGCTGTCATCCACCATGAGAATCTTTTCTTCGAGCATAATCCCAGACTCCTTTCCCCCTAATCTATATTCTTGAGGGGCGGAGCGCCAACGGCGACAGCGCAAAAATCAGAGAAATTCGAGTTTCGGGGCGCTACCGACAAGCCCCATGCGGGCCGCGAGGTCGAAAAACAGGGAGAGCGACTCCTTGCGTTCATCGGTGAAGCGGTAATCCAGCACCCTGTAGTAGTCCTCGAGGACGGCACGCGGCAGGTTCACCGGGAAGCGCGAAAGCCAGCGGTCGAGCGCGCCGGGGACATCGGCACGGAAACTCTCGATGCCCGATTCCGTACGCTGCAAGTAGCCCTCCAGAACCGGCCGCAGTTCCGGCGAAAGCGCCTCCTTCGATATGATCCACGCCCCGAACACGAACGGGAGCCCCTGCCATTCCTGCCAGAGGGTTCCCAGGTCGTAGCTGTAGGGGAAGCGGCCGCGAGCATTTTCCTCGAGCGCGGCGTCGCCGATTAGGAGGCAGGCGTCATCGGAAGGGTCTGCCAGGAGCCCTTCGCAATACCGGGGCGAAATGCCGTAGCGGGTTTCCAGAAGGATCCGGAGAAGCGCGACTGATGTCTTGCTCTGCGAGGTAAGCCGCACGGAACGGCCGCCGAGTTCTGCGACCGGGAACCGTGAGAAAAGCTTGACCGAACGCACCTCGAAAGAGCACGAGGTACATAGCGACGGCGAAAGCACGAAGGCTCCCGGCTTCTGCGCGAAGGTAATCGACGATGCGGGAGAAAGGTGGATTGTCCCTTCCCTCAGGCCCGCGCTATGCGCGCTCGGCGGTCCGTCCACGAAACGCACGTCGGGGTACGCATCCTCGCGTCCAAGAAACTCATGGAAAAACGGCGCACACACCAAAAAAGGGATTCGTCCAACCTGAAGGGGCATGTAAAAAAATTAACTTTTATGTCAGGCCTTTCACAGGCCACCGTTTCATTTCTAATGATAAAAAAAGAGAATGGCTAAGTAACAATGGCTGTATTTCACGTAAAGAAGACATCGATTGGCACAGACCAGAAAAGCATCGTATTCAAAGGCAAGATTATCGAAGGCCCCATCAGCAAGGGCATGACCATCGAGATCCCCGTCTCCCCGGAAATCAAGGTCCCGGTAAAGATTTATGACGTGGTCCAGTTCGAGAACCAGAAGGACGAAGACAAGAAGATTGGGCTGGTCGCCGATTTCTACGACCTCCCCGACGACATGGAAGTCATTCTCGGGCTGAACATCGCGAACGAAGAATTAAACATCATCAACTAACCCTCAACTCATAGGACGACAAATCCATGAAAAAGGAAAGACTGCGCGGAGTGAATTTGGGTGGCTGGTTCAGTCAGGTCGACTGCATCCAGGAAAAAGACCCCGTCGGTTTCCCCGGGGTCGTCCAGCACATCAGAACCTTCCTCGACAAGAGCGACTTCAAGCGCATCCGCGAGGCGGGGTTCAACCACGTGCGACTGCCCGTGGACTACTTTAACTTATTCAAAGGCGAGAACGACACACCCGACGAGGAGGTCTTCGGGTTGCTCGACAAGGCCCTGAAGGAAATCCAGGAAGCCGACCTCGACGTCATTCTCGACCTGCACAAGTGCCCAGGCCATGACTTTCACCTGGGCTGTTCGACGGAACAGGCGTTCTTCGTCGATCCCGCCGCACGCAAGCGCGCATGCAACATCTGGGCGTTCATGGGAGAACGCTACAGCAACGAGCCCCGCGTGATGATGGAACTCCTGAACGAGCCCGCCGGAAGCGATTCCAGGATTTGGGACAAGGTAAAGGACGAACTCTTCTGGGCCATCCGCAAGCACGCCCCGAAGAACACGATTGTCGTGGGCAGCAACAAGTGGAACAGCGCCCGCGAATTCGAGTTCCTTACCCCGCTCGACGACGACAACGCCATCTACAGTTTTCACACCTACACGCCCGTAACGTTCACGCACCAGAAGGCCGCGTGGATTACCGACCCGTTCTTCCATATCGAACGCAGCTGGCCCGGCGACTACGCCGCACCCACAGGCGATGCGGCAACCCGCCTCGACGTGGAATACGGCAAGTGGGACAAGGCGAGGCTCCAGGCGAGCATCCAGAACGCGCTCGACTTCCGCGCAAAATACGACCTGCCCGTCGCCTGCAACGAGTTCGGCGTGTACGTGCAGGTCCCGCGCCAGTACCAGATCGCATGGATGCGCGACTTCCTCGACATCCTCCGCGAAGCCGACGTGGGATTCAGCTACTGGAACTACAAGAACCTCGACTTCGGGCTTGTATCGAAGGGCGAATCGCTGCACGAGAGCCTCGCGCAGTACAACAACCCCGAAAGGCTCGACCGCGAACTGATGGAAATGCTCGCGAAGGGCTAATGGCGACCGGATTCATCAACAAGCTGGAATCGTTCGGCTCGGTAGACGGGCCGGGCATCCGCTTTGTCGTGTTCTTGCAGGGCTGCCCCATGCGCTGCAAGTTCTGCCATAACCCCGAGACATGGGCCTTCGGAAAATCGAACGGGGCGTTCGAGACGACAGCCGGGGAGCTGCTCGCGAAAGCGCTCCGCTACAGGACCTACTGGGGAAAGGACGGCGGCATCACCGTAAGCGGCGGAGAGCCACTGATGCAGCTCGACTTCCTGTTGGAATTCTTCACGCTGGCAAAGCGCGAAGGGATCCACACCTGCATCGACACGAGCGGAGTCTCGTTTGTACGGGGCGGAGCCACGTTCGAAAAAATCGAGAAGCTGATGGGGGTGACGGACTTGCTGCTTGTCGACATCAAGCATATAGACAATGCAGCCCACAAGGAACTCACCGGACACGAGAACGGAAACATCATCGACTTTTTCCGCTACCTGGACGAAATCAAAAAACCAATCTGGATCAGGCACGTGCTCGTGCCCGGCATCAGCGATGACGATGACGCATTGACGCGCACCCGCGACTTTATCCGCACATTAAACAACGTAGAGCGCGTCGAGGTTTTGCCCTACCACGCGTTCGCCCTCGGCAAGTATGCCGAACTCGGCATCGACTATGCGCTCAAGGACACACAGTCGCCCGACGCCACCCGCGTCGAGAACGCGAACACCATCCTCGAAACCGCGAAATATAGCCGTTGGAAAAACGGGTAAAAGGCTTTTTCAAACAAAATTTCGCAAAAAAACGCTTTGTAGTTTACAGAACTAGCAAGGGATAAGAAACAAGTAAGACGAGGCCACGGCCCCCGAAGCCGTAGTTAAACCTACGGCGAGAGGAGGAGTAACGAAGTATTACGCAGTTTATTATCCCGAGACAGCATCGCCCATGGAGAACATCGGCATATACATTGCAATCAACAATGCACCGACTGCGCCACCGAGGAACACGATAATCAACGGCTCGATCATGCTCACCACGGCATCCACTGCGGCATCCACTTCTTCGTCGTAGAAGTCCGCAAGTTTCAGAAGCATGCCGCCCAGGTTACCTGTCTTCTCGCCCACGCCGGTCATCTGGATCACCATCGGCGGGAAGATGCCCACTTCGGCCATGGGGTCCGCGATGCTCTTACCACCGGCAATACCGATCGATATCCTTCCGATAGCTTTTTCGACAACCTTATTGCCGGCCGTAGAAGCCACCACCTTCAAGGCATCGATAATACTCACGCCCGCATTCAATAGCGTTCCCAACGTACGAGAGAAACTCGCCGTAGAAGACTTGATCGTGAGGTCGCCTATCTTGGGTACCTTCAGCATAAACTTGTCGAACGCAAACTGCGCCGCAGGAACCTTCATGACAAGTTTCCACGCAATGATAATCGCAATCAGTCCAAGGAAAAGGAATCCGCCATTATTAATCAAAAAGTCAGAAATATTCATTACCACCTTTGTCGGAGCAGGAAGCTCAGCACCAAGAGAATCAAACTGTTCCGCAAATGTCGGCACCACAAACGTCATAAGGGCAATCACCACGACAATACCCACGATAATAACCATCACCGGATAGGTAAGCGCCTTCTTCACCTTGCGCTTGAGGCGCATACTGTTTTCCATCGTCTCGGCCAAACGCGCAAGAATTCCTTCAAGGATACCGCCCGCTTCGCCAGCCGCCACCATGTTGCAGTAGAGGGCGTCGAACACCTTCGGATGCTGCGCCAGGGCATCGGCCAAGGACGAACCGCCGTTGATGGACTGCGTCACCTTGTGGATGACATCCTTCAGCGCGGGGTTCTCGCACTGTTCTTCCAGGATGTTCAGGCACTGCAGCATCGGAAGACCGGCAGAACACATGGAGGAGAACATACGCGTGAATCGCGTAAGGTCCTCGTGTTTGATGCCGTTACCGATGTTGAGCTTGATTTCCTTGGGTTTCTTCTTTAGCGTGACAATCGTGAGGCGTCGACGCATGAGGAGCGCTTCGGCTTCGGCCTTGTCCTTTGCCTCGAGAGTGCCTTCGAAATTGTTGCCCTGCGCGTTCTGCGCCTTGTACAGGAATTCAGCCATAGGTTAGACTCCCTCCTTCACGAACAACTGTTCCAACTGGTCCGGGCTCGGGGAGCGCGCAAGCGCCTCGAAACGGTCCACCTTGCGATTCTTCACCAGTTCGCAGAGGCACATGTTCATCGTGTTCATGCCAAACTTCTGGCCAATTTCAATCATGGATTCAATCTGGTGCACCTTGTCGTCACGGATAAGCGCACGGATACCGGGCGTCACGTTCATGACTTCGTACGCCATCACGCGGCCGCCACCAATCTTCGGGACGAGAGTCTGGCAGATAACACCCTGCAGCACGAACGAGAGCTGGGTTCGCACCGTCTGCTGTTCGCCCTTCGGGAAGGCGTCGATGATACGGTTGATAGTCTGCACACAAGAGTTCGTATGCAGGGTCGCGAAAGCCAAGTGACCGGTTTCAGCGATTGTCAAGGCGCAACGCATCGTCTCGTTGTCGCGCATTTCACCGATGAGCACCACGTCCGGGTCCTGGCGGAGAGCCATCTTCAGGGCCATGGCAAAGCTGTGCGTATCGCTGCCGACTTCACGCTGGTTGATCATGCAGCCCTGGTGCTTGTGCAAGAATTCGATCGGGTCCTCAACCGTGAGGATATGGTCGTGACGTTCCTTGTTGATCTTGTCGATCATGGCGGCCAAGGTCGTCGACTTACCGGAACCGGTAGCACCCGTCACCAGCACGAGGCCGGAGGGTCGGGTCGTGAATTCGGCCATGATCTTCGGGAGGCCGAGTTCCTTGAAAGTCTTGATTTCGAGCGGGATGATACGGAGCGCCAATGCCACGCAACCACGCTGCAAGTAGGCGTTCGCACGGAAACGGGCCAGGTTCGCAATACCGAACGAGAAGTCGCATTCCTTCTGCTGTTCGAACGACTTCTTCTGGAGCTCGTTCATAAGACTGTAGGTCATGCGCATGGTTTCGTCCGGTTTGAGTTTGTCCTCGCCGATGGGGGTTAGCTTGCCGGAGAGACGGATGAGCGGAGGGGAACCTGCGGTAATGTGCAAGTCGGACGCGCCGCGCTTGACCATTTCAGAAAGAAGATCTTGAATATTGTACGCCATATTCAAGAATATAACTAAAAGCGTCCGAAAAAAAAGATAAATTCTCCATGGATATGCGGCATAAATCCTATAAAATCATCGGAATTTTCGCCATAATCGCGCTCCTGAGCGTCGCGTTTGTCGCATATCGGGACAATGCGAAGCAGTTCCAGCAGATGCCGGATTCCATCGAGGACTTCGAGGCGCTAAACGTCGAAGGCGGAAAGACGACATTCCGGGCGGAAAAGGGCAAGGCGACACTCGTCGTGCTGAGCGCAAACTGGTGCCCCGCCTGCATCGCCGAACTGCCGACACTCAAGAAGCTCCACGAGGAATTTTCGCGCGACGGGTTCCGCGTACTCATGGTGAGCGAAGACGACAACGTGAAAATCGCCTCCCGCTTCAAGAAGAAATACACGATGCCGTGGACCGTCGTCCACTGGAACTACGACTTGATGAACAAACTCGGTAACCCGCGCGTCATTCCCGTAAGCTACCTTATCGACGAAAAGGGCAACATCGACTACATCGAGGCGGGCATCATCGAGGAGGCTCGCATGAGACGCGCCATCTCGGCACTGATCAAGTAAAACCGATTAGGCAATCGGGCTCGGGAAAAGAATCACGTCCTTGATTTCGCTCTTGCCGAGAGCGAGCATGAACAGGCGGTCAAGACCGAGCGCCACGCCCGAGCAGGCGGGCATCCCCGATTCGAGAGCGGCAAGGAAGTTTTCGTCGACAGGCGGAAGCGGCTTCCCCATACCGCGGCGGATTTCGAGGTCGGCTTCAAACCTGCGGCGCTGTTCGGCGGCATCAGTGAGTTCCGTGTAACCGTTGCAGAGTTCCACCTGGTCCACAAAGAGTTCGAAGCGGCGCGCCCAGGTGTGGCCGTCTTCCCCGACGAACGTCTGCGCGAGGGCCGCCTGCGATTGCGGATAGTCGAGGATAAACTCGGGGCCGTTCTTCGCGAGCGCGGGCTCGACCGCAAAGACCATCAGGTAGTCCCACCAGTCCTCGCGCGACATTGCCGAGAGGTCTGCCGGGAGCGGGATATCGCGGGCCGTGCAGGCCTCCGCAAATATAGACAAATTTGCACAAAACGGGTCAATGCCCGCATAATTCCTGAAGGCATCTATCCAACGGGTGCGGCGCGCCTTGATCGGCTTTCCGATAATTTCGGACACGAGAGCTTCCACCTCGTCCATCAGCTTTTCTTGCGGCATGCCAACGCGGTACCACTCCACCATGCTGAACTCGTTGTTATGGTGCGCCCCGAATTCATCCTTGCGGAACGACTTCGTTATCTGGAAGATATCGCCGAAGCCCGCTGCAAGCAGGCGCTTCATGTGGAACTCGGGACTCGTCATCATGAACCGCTTGCCTTCTACTTCGAAGTAGTCGAGCTGCGGATCGGTGCCGCCCGCGTTCGAGAGTACGGGAGTCTCGACCTCAAGCACCCCGCGACCTTCAAAAAAACGGCGAACCCTGTTCACCAGGGTCTGCCGTTCAATCCACGTTTCGCGACTGCACGTCGGAGAAAAATCTTGACTGCGGGGAGCCACTATTTGCCGTTCACCACGCAACGCACGGAGAGCCAGAAATCCTTGTCGGCAGGCATCGACGTCACGTTCTTGTCGGTGTTGAACATCGACTTTGCAAGGCCGCGGCCATCCGCGAGCTGCTTGTCGGTCCAGAAGTAGGCGCCTTCGCCCTGGATTACGAAGTTCAGGTTCTTGTTGGCGTAACCGCCGAACAGGGCGGTAAATGCATATTCGTCGCCGCCGTTGCTGCGGAGCTTTTCGGCAGCCACGTCGGAACCGCCAGCAAACGCCTCGAGGGTCTTCCAATCCTCTTCTGTCGAGAGGTGCGTGCCTTCGGGGCAGGCGGCCTTGGCGGCACCCTGCGTATAGAGTCGACCGTAAGCCTTGCAGTTCTCTTCTTCGCGGTCGTAGCAGATGGAACTTCCTTCCATCTTGAAGTTCAGGTTCTGCACGAACCACTTGAGCCCGCCGATTTCCTTGACCCTGTACTTCTGCTGGTCACGCGGGTCCGTAAATTCCTCGAACACGGGGCAGCGCGTAGTGTGGCCCTTTGTCGCAAGGATGGTCTCGACCTCGGACGGCCAGACCGCGCAGAAACGGAACAGTTCGCTGCCGGGAAGCGGGGTGCCTTCGGTTTTGTGCTTTTCGGCCCAGCGGTTCACGTAGCCGAGACCGAGAACTTCTGTTTCCGGGATGGACAGCGCCCTTGCGCTATTCTGCATCATGGTCGCAAAGCGGCCGGCCACCGACTTCGGAGATTTCCAGAAAGCCTCGGGCAAGCCCTTGCGGAGCTTCTCGAACAGGGGGGACGGGCGCGGGGCGTTGATGGTCGTATCGGAAACATAGCGTTCCGGCCTGGTTTCGCACAGGGCCTCGCGGGCAGCGTCGAGCGTATTGTGGGCCTGTTCAAAACATTCTTCCATGCACTCGTTGCGGGCGCGGCCCTTCTTCGGACACGGGACCCAGAGGGAGGTGTCGACAAGCATCTTGATGGGTTTTGCAAAGGCCTTGACCTTGACGGCCGCGTTCACGGCAGCCTCGAGGAGGTCCACGGCGCGGGTATTGCCGTTTTCGGCATCGAGGAGCAGGAGCGAGACGACCTCGGTACAGGCTTCCATCGCATTCGGGTTGGAACAGGTGTGCGTACCGTAACCGTAAGCAAACTGGGTCGGGCAGTTGGCGAAAGATTCGTCGGGATTCTTCTTGAACAGTTTTTCGTAGACCTGGACAGCATCGTTCGGGGAGAGCTTTCCGCAGTACACATCCTCGACTTGGCCTTTCTTCACCAACTTCTGAGCGGTTGCAAGGTCGCCAGCATCGATGGCGGCATGCAGTTCATCCTGGGCGAACGCACCCGTCGCAAAAACGGATGCCGCAGCAAGGGCCAATATCGTACGCATTTTCTTCATACAGTCCTCTCTATCGTTTTAAATTAATATAGCAAATCGCCCACTTACGGTTGGCAAAAAGGCCCCTAAAACCGCCACAGACCCCAATTTTTCTAGATTTGGCACCATGATTGATGCGAATTTTGATGCAGAAAAGGTCAGGAGCGAATTCCCGATGCTTGTCGCGGGCGATAAGGACGCAAAGCCCCTCGCCTTCCTCGACAGCACCGCCACCACGCAGAAACCCGCGTGCGTGATCGATGCGATGGACGACTTTTACCGCGAACACTACAGTTCCGTCAAGCGGGGCGTGTACCGCCTGAGCGCGCGCACCACCGAAGCGTTCGAAGCCACCCGCAAGAACATCGCGAAGTTTATCAATGCGAAAAGCGAAGACGAAATCGTATTTACCCGCGGCACCACCGAAAGCATCAATCTCGTTGCCTGGAGCTACGGACGCAAGTTCTTCGAAGCCGACGACGAAATTCTCATCAGTGGACTCGAACACCACGCCAACATCGTGAGCTGGCAGCTCGTCGCCGAAATGAAGGGCGCCAAGATCAAGGTCATCCCGGTTCTCGATAGCGGCGATTTGGACCTGAGCAAGCTCCCCGAGCTTTTGAATGCGCGCACCAAGATGGTCGCCGTCACCCACGTGAGCAATTCCGTCGGCACAGTGAACCCGATTTTAGAAATTATCGCGACTGTCCGCAAGCTCGCCCCGCAGGCGAAAATCCTGATTGATGCCGCCCAGAGTTCGAGCCACATCAAGATTGACGTGCAAAAGCTCGACTGCGATTTCCTCGCCTTCAGCGGACACAAGATGTACGGCCCCACCGGCGTGGGCGTACTCTACGGCAAGTACGAAGTTCTCGACAGCATGCCCCCCTGGCACGGCGGCGGCGAGATGATCAAGAACGTGACGTTCGAGAAGACCACTTACGCCGACGTTCCCGCGCGTTTCGAGGCCGGCACGCCGATGATTGCAGAAGTCATCGGGCTCGGCAAGGCCATCGAATGGATTAACGAGAAGGGCATCGAGAACATCCGCAAGCACGAAGAAGAAATTACGCAGTACGCCTTGGAACAGCTCGCACAGATTCCGCAAGTGAAGATTTTCGGGAACCCCAAAGAACGCGGCGCACTCATCAGCGTCTCGCTCGACGGAATCGCCGTCAGCGACGCCGCCATGATTCTTGACGAAGAAAACGTAGCCGTCCGCAGCGGGCACCACTGCGCCCAACCTGTGATGGACCGCTTCGGCGTCGACGCCACGCTCCGCCTGAGTTTCGGTGCATACACCTTAAAGCGCGACATCGACCGTTTTGTCGCTGGCATCAAGCGCGTTCTCCGACTCTTCGGTTAACCGGGACTCGTATGGGAATCGAGAAAGGCATCTTTAACCGCACATCGCTCCTGCTCGGGGACGACGTGATGGGCAACATCTACCAGAAGCGCGTCATCATCTTCGGTCTCGGCGGAGTCGGCAGCTGGTGCGCCGAAAGCCTGGTGCGTTCCGGCATCAAGGAACTCGTACTCGTTGATTCAGACCGCGTGTGCGTCACCAACGTGAACCGCCAACTGATGGCCACTACGAAAACCGTAGGCCAAGTCAAGGTCGAAGTTCTCAGGAACCGCCTACTCGAAATCAACCCGCACGCCAACATCGTAGCACTCCAAGACATCTACGAAGAAGCGAATACGGACAAATTCCAACTGGACACCTTCGACTACATCATCGACGCCATCGACAGTCTCGAAAACAAGATGCAGTTATTGTGGCACGCCACGCGCACAAAGGCCACAGTTTTCTCTTCGATGGGCGCAGCCCTCAAGATGGACCCCACACGCATCAAGGTCGCCGAATTCTGGAAAGTCGCCGGTTGCCCGCTCGCCCGCGCCCTGCGCGACAAGTTCAAGAAAAAGAAAATGGCTCTCAAGAAAAAAGTGCTATGCGTCTACAGCGACGAACTCCTGAAAAATCGCGGCAAGAATTCCTCTTGCGGAACGGACGCCTGCATGTGCCCCAAGGTGCGCCACGAAAGGAGCGAAGCCGAACTCCAGAATGCAAACCTGGTCGATCACGAATGGTGCAGCAGTAAGGCGCAAATCAACGGCACCATGGCACACTCCACCGCTATTTTTGGATTCATGATTGCGGGCCTCGTGATGCAGGACATCTACAAGAAGGCATTGGCTAGCGCGGAGTAATATGAAATTCTTGATTCAGCGAGTATTGAACGCCCAGGTGGATATTGCAGGCGAAACTGTCGGGAAAATCGGCAAGGGCTACATGATTCTTATCGGCGTGGGCGAAGACGACACCAAGGAAATCGCCGACCGCCTTATTCGCAAGATGCTAGCGCTGCGCATCTTTGCCGACGAAAACGGCAAGACGAATCTTTCCATCAAGGATGTGGGCGGCGAGCTCCTGCTCGTCTCGCAGTTCACGCTTTACGCCAACTGCAACAAGGGAAACCGTCCGACTTTCAACGGTGCAGGCAACCCCGCACTCGCAAACGAGCTTTACGAATACATTATCGCTGAATGCAAAAAAGAAATCCCCGTCGTGCAGACAGGGAAATTCGGTGCCGACATGCAGGTGAGTCTCACGAACGACGGCCCGTTTACGATCATGTTGGAATAAGAATTCCGAAACTAGAATTCCGGCATGCTGAAATCGCCGTAAAGTTCACGGCCATCAAACACCCAGACCACCATCTTTTTTCCTTCCAGGAATTCCGAGCGGTCCTTGAACAAGGTCGGTCCATAGTTTCCGCCACCAATACGGCTACGCGTAAACGTCTCTATCCCTGTCGCCTGCGCAATGTAGGCGCCGATATTAGAAGAACTGTTCCAGCCAAAATCCGCATTGCTGTCGCCAATCACCACAATGGGAGCGTCTTTGGACCCACGGTAGCGTTTTCCTTCCGCATCCACCGTTTTCAAAACCTGCACATCGTAATCAGGATAAGAATTGTACTTCAGGTGATAAAGATTTCCGGTACCGGGAACAACCGTATCGCGCAGGAACCATTCTTCCCTCGGAACATCCAAGTCCATCTCGTTGATGGAATCGGCAATCATCTGGGCAAGCAACTGCCGGCCGGCACTTGTATAATGGCTTTCGTACG
>JAEEGJ010006981.1_pt1 | contig 33120 bp, 27 predicted proteins | sample 8958761 | NCBI WGS metagenome assembly JAEEGJ01 (sample SAMN16246546, study PRJNA631951) | gut metagenome | biome: gut microbiome; feature: rumen; material: RS-attached | host: Bos | place: Iran: Karaj | collected 2018-10
TAACCGATTTGACCGGGATGAGGCTCTTGCTGTCATGTTCTGTGTAATTGGTGGGATTGAGCAGACATTCGATGGCCAGGTCGAGCTGGTTGAGTTCGGCGCTGTCGGTCATGGCACGCAGCAGTGCCTGCTGGAGTTCGGTGCAAGGTTTGCCGTTGATGATTTCGGGCCAAAATGCTGTAAAGTTGTTGTCAAAGTAGAGCGTGTCTTGTACCTCGTCACGACAAGCGAACATCTTGTTCACCTTGATGTTTTTGAATTGGCACAGGGTGCTGTCTGATACCTTTGCCTCTTTGTTGGCAGTTGTGGTGTTGCAGTTATTGCTGCAGGACCACAAGGTAGCCATGGTCAAGAGGATAGAAATGAGAATCTTGTTCATAGTCATGAATGTTTATTGTCGCTGCAAAGTTAATGAATAATGTGAATAATCAATTATCAAGAAATAAAAAATCCTCGACTCACGTCGGGGATTGTTTAACTAATTAACCTTCTAATACCATTAACATAAACCTTAAACAATATGTGATTTGTTTGATTAAAAAGAGAAAGCAACTGTCTCACGACACCTGAATTCTCCTAACCTTAAAAACTATTACCATGAAAAACCAATGCAAATATAGTGCTAAATATGTTTTATAACATACTTTTGTGGCATAAAACAACCAGAAATTAACAAAAATTTCATGGTTGAAGTGATGAATCGTTAGAATTTTACATTCGTTAACATATTTGTGGCCGATTCAAATCAGTCATGCAGTTGTGTTAACGAAAAGAGAATGTCAGGTCACTTGGTGAGGGTGGCGAAGTAGATCATGTCGATTTCCTCGTAGGAGAAATCGCCGCTGATGAAATTGCCAGTCTTGAGTTTCAAGCAGTCGGACAGGCGCTGGAGGGCCTGTTCAAACATCTGCTGGTGGTCAAAGGCCAGCGGCGGCAGTTGATTGATGGGGAACCAGCGTGCCACGCGGGCATCATCACCGCCGACAACCTGCTGCACGCGCGTGAGTGTGAAGTAGGCGATGGAAATGACGCGCTCGCGCGGGTCACGTTCGGGTGTCGTGAAGGCGCCCAATTGCTCGATATTGGTCACATGCAGGCCTGTTTCCTCGAGCAGTTCACGGCGTGCGCCGTCGGGAGCATCCTCGTCGATGTTGAGGAAGCCGCCGGGAAAGGCCCAGCAGCCCTTGTAGGGCTCGCCGCCGCGCTCGATGAGCAGCACGTTCAGGCGCAGTCCGTCATAGCCAAAGACGACGCAGTCGGTAGTGACTGCGGGATGAGGGTATCGGTAACAGTAGTTCTCCTGCATGGCATTATTTTTCGATATAGAAGACCTGTAATTGCTGCGGTTCCTCGGAGCGTTCAAGGGCGATTGCGACAAAGGGCACAAGCGTGTATTGCGTTTTGCGTCCCGTGTTCACCTGATAATAGAAAATGACGTTGCCGGGACTCTGCTTCACCTCCTTGGGGGTAATCATCGTCTGCTTGTTGGTCACGGGCAGCAGCAGGGCGATGACATACTGGCGCCTCCAATTGATGTCGGTGGGCATTCCGCCCATGACGGCTCCTTCGCCAAAGTAGGCCTCAAAGTCTTCCTTGGTGTCCAGAATGAGCCGTTGAACATGGTTGCTGGCGGCATTGTTGCGCACGTAATAATGCTCCAGCGTTGTAAAAGGAACCGATTTCGCGCCTTTTTTGGCCAGCTGGTATGGGCTTTTGGCACACTGGCAACAAAGGAGTACCACAGCGGCCAACGACAAGATAATGGCTATTCTTCTCATGATTTGGAATGCTCGTTGGTGATTTTATCGTAGTAAAAGTTAAGCACATCGCTGGCAGCGACAAACGACGTCTGCTTGCCAGCCAGCACGGTTTCCTCCTTGATGTTGAGCAGGCGCTCGATCTCGGGGTCGAAGTAGAAGCGTGCCAGCAGTTGCTCGTTGATGGTCTCGCGCATCCAGTAGCGCTCCTGCTCGTGGCGCTTCTCGTCAAAGTAGCCGTTTGCCTTGACGTGGGCAAAGTAGCGGTCGATCATGTCCCACACGCCCTCGATGTTGAGGTCGTAGTAGCCCGAATAGGTGATGACCTCAGGCAGGAAGCCGCTGGGGGGCAGGGGATAGAGGTGCAGGGCGTTGCGGAACTGTGCCGCGGCCAGGTTGGCGCGCTCGATATTGTCACCGTCACACTTGTTGATGACGATGCCGTCGGCCATCTCCATGATGCCGCGCTTGATGCCTTGCAGTTCGTCGCCCGTGCCGGCAAGCTGGATGAGCAGGAAGTAGTCCACCATCGAGTGGACGGCAATCTCGCTCTGTCCCACACCGACGGTCTCGACAAAGATGGTGTCGTAGCCCGCCGCCTCACACAGCACGATGGTCTCGCGCGTCTTGCGAGCCACACCGCCTAGCGAACCGGCTGAGGGGGAAGGGCGGATGAACACATCGGGCTCGATGGCCAGGCGCTCCATGCGCGTCTTGTCGCCCAGGATGGAGCCCTTGGAGCGCTCGCTGCTGGGGTCGATGGCCAGTACGGCCAGTTTGTGGCCCTGCTTGATGACGTGCATGCCGAAGGAGTCGATCGACGTGCTCTTGCCGGCTCCGGGCACGCCGGTGATGCCGATGCGGCGCGAGTTGCCGGTGTAGGGCAGACACTTCTCGATCACCTCTTGGGCGATGATCTGGTGCTCGGCATTGCGGCTCTCGACCAGCGTCACCGCCTGTCCCAGTACGGCGCGGTTGCCCTTGCGGATGCCCTCGACATACTCGGCGGGCGTCAGCTGAGGCTTGCGTTTGCGCTTCAGGTAAGGGTTGACGATGGGCGGCTGTTCCACGCCGCTGTTGACCTGCAGCCCGGCAAACTGGTCATCATTCTCGGGATGACTCATGCTGGGGCACTCCTCGGTGTGCTGTATGATTCTTGTTTTATCTGACATATAATTGATTAGGTATGATTACTTGTTGATGATGCCCACGATGCGGACGGTGGCGCGTGGCGTTTCAGGGTCGTTGGTCATCACGGTGAGCGGCACGTTGAGCATGTTGCCCTGCTGGCGGGCCGGGTCCACGGTGACGCTGACGGTTGCCTTCTTGCCGCGCTTGAGTTCCAGCTTGTCGGCCTTGACTGTGATGCCTTCGCCCTCAGGAACCCACAGTCGCCTGATGATGAGCGGGTCTTTCCCTTTGTTGGTGATGGTGAACGTGCGCGTCGCCGGTGTTGCGGCCATGATGGTCTCAAAGTCCAGCCTGTCGCCGCAGTCCACGCTCACGACGGGTGCGTCTTGCCGTTGCTTCTCAGTCAGGTTGTCAAACGACTCGATGACCTGTGCCATCACGTTGACCTGTGCTGTGCCTGCTGTGGCCGATGACGGCTGGCGCAAGGGACGGCAGGAGAGGGTCAGCGTGTCCACATTGAAGCCCCACAGCGGAGCCTTGCCCGTCAGGTAATGCACGGTGAGCGCAGCGACGCGGGCGGGCGGCAGCGTGTCGGGGACAACGGCGGGTTTGATGTGGGCATGGTCACCGTGAACGCTCACCAGCAGCGTGTCGGTCGATGCGTTATAGGTGCTCAGGTATAACGTCTTGTTCTTGCCCTTGACCAGTTCCCCGAAGGGGATGCTTGACTGGCTGATGCGCAGCGAGCCGGCCTGCAGCGGATACTGATTGTCGAGCGTGGCTGCGGTGGGGATGACGTTGCCCGTGATTTCCAGCACGGTGCGCTTGGGCGTTGTGTTGGTGAAAATCAGCACCTGCTTGGAGAACTGTCCGGGGCGCCCTGACGGATTATAGGTGATGCCCACCGTCGCGGTGTCGCCGGGCTCAATGGGCGTCTCGGGATAGGTGACGGCAGTGCAGCCGCAGCCTGCCTGGGCCTTGACGATAATGAGCGGGCTGTTGCCCGTATTCACCACGCGCATCTGGCACGTGACCTTGCCGTCCTGCTCCATGAACACGCCCATGTCGTGCTGTCGCTCCAGCCAGGTGGCTTCGGGCTGGGCGGCAGCGGTCATCGCCATGATGGCCAGCAATGCTATGGTCAGGGCATGTCTCACTTATTTCTTGGGAATGACGGTTCCCTCGATGCGCAGGGTGGTGGTGCGTTCCTTGCCGTTGGTCTTGATCTTGACGGTCTTCTTGAAGGCGCCGGGACGCCCGATGGGACTGTACGTCACCTTGATTTTCCCCTTCTTGCCCGGTTTGACGGGCTTGGTGGGGTATTCGGGGCGAGTGCAGCCGCACGAGGCCGTCGCATCGATGATGAGCAGCGGCTTGTTGCCCGTGTTGGTGAACTCAAAGGTGCAGCTCACGGGACCGTTGGCCTCCTTGATGGTGCCGAAGTCATGGCTCATGACCTCAAAGGTGGCCTCGGCATGCTTGTCGTCGGCCAATGCACTGAGTGCCACCAAACAAACGGCGAATAACGCCATAAAAAACCGTTTTGTCATTGTCATTTTTCTTAATGATGATGAAGTCTAACCTGCAAAGTTAGGAACATTTTTTGGTGAGGCAAACTGAAAGCGGGGAATTTAATATAATTTTATAATAATGAGTCGAAAAAGCGTTCAGAATTTGTATGTTTCGTTCATTCTGTCTATCTTTGCAAAACAGGATTAAAACTCATAAATATCTGCAATAAACCTAATAAAAAACGTTGATTATGAAAAAAACAAGATTACTCATTGCCCTGCTGGTGATGCTGGTTGCAGCCAGCGGCTATGCCCAGGACAGTTACCGTGAGGCTGTGAAGGAATACATGGCTGTTAATTCCCAAGAAGCTTTGAATAATTACTGGAATAGGATGGATTCTGTTCTTAAGGCGAATAACACATATTGGTTTGAGAGTGGAGATGTAGATCTGAATCAATTGACTGAACGCTATTTTAAGGAGGGGATCATGGATTATATGACGGATTTCATGTGCGCCAAGACAAAAGAACTCGGTGTCACAGAAGCGGGTCTAAGGGAGTACAGATCGCTCATGTCCACACCAGAGGGCCAGACCTACAAAGAACACATGGCACAATGGGTCGAGGCCATCAAGCGCGATACTACAGTCTTAAATGGTCAAGACAGTCTAGACAGTCTCAAGATTATGGCTGGAGAATATCCGGACCCGATTCAGGTCAAAGCAGGAATCGATCCCGGGTATGTTGAGAAATACAATAAGGTCCTGGGAGCCGACATGGCCAAGTACACGCAGGGTATGTTTGATCAGTATTTCAATATTTTCACAATGATGTTCGAGGGAATGTCCGATGAAATGAAGGATGCAATGTCCGATGAAATGAAGGATATGCAGAAAAGGTTTGATGGGATGAAGAATTGGATGACTGCCAACATCCCAACGATAGCGTTAAACAACGCTTATGGCATCTTCACCGAGGATGACCTTGATTTTGTCGCTAAAACGCAAACCCTGGATACCCGCAAGTTAATTGGCCTCCTTCCCATGAACCCTGGTGACATGATGTCAATGGGAATCGGTGTAATGAAGGATTATATTGAATGGATGGAGGATCATGGTGCTGTGATGAAGGAGGGGATGAAGGAATTTCTTCAAAATTTCCAATTATTCAACCCAAAACTTGGTGACTAGACAGTAGTGGGGCTCATTGCCTGATTACTGAAAAATATTCATCAGCCGCTGACAGCCGAAGACTCGGACAGCGGCTGATGTCATTTAGATACAGACGGTTTTTTCAGCGTTTTTTAGTGAGAAATGGGTAGTGTAAAGGCTTTTTTTGTAAATTTGCAGGATTAAACCCAACTTAAACTGAGTCAAGATGAAGAGAATCCTGCTTTTTCTCGCCGTGCTGACGGCAATGACCGCGATGGCCGACACGCCGTTGTGGATGCGTTATGCGAGCATCTCGCCTGACGGTAACAAGATCGCGTTCTGCTACAAGGGTGACATCTATGTGGTGCCCTCCGCTGGCGGACAGGCTGTGCAGTTGACTTCACAGTCGAGTTATGAATCCCAGCCCGTGTGGTCCCCCGACGGCACGACGCTTGCCTTTGCCAGCGACCGTAAGGGCAATAATGACATCTTTGTTATGCCTGCCGACGGCGGACAGCCCAAGCAGCTCACACGCAACAGCGCTGCCGAGACACCTTGGACTTTCAGTCCCGACGGCAAGTACATCTACTTCAGCGCCGCGATCCAGGACCCCGCCAGCAGCATGCTGTTCCCCAGCGGCCGCCTGACCGAGGTCTATAAGGTTCCCGTCGAGGGTGGCCGTGCTACCCGTGAGTTGGGTACCCCTGCCGAGTACATCTGCTGGAACAAGACAGGCGACTACTTCGTCTATCAGGACCGCAAGGGCGGTGAGGACGAGTACCGCAAGCACCACACCTCGTCGATTACCCGTGACATCTGGTGCTATGACGCCAAGACCGGTCATCACACCAATCTGACCAACATCGGCGGCGAGGACCGCAATCCCGTCCTCAGCCCCGACGGCAAGACCGTTTACTTCCTGAGTGAGCGCAACGGCGGTTCGATGAACGTTTATTTGATGCCGCTGGACCGTCCCAGCCAGTTGAAGGCAGTGACCGACTTCACGGTCAATCCCGTCCGCTTCTTGTCGATTGCCGACAACGGCACCTTGTGCTTCACCCAGGACGGCGAACTCTACACCATGCGCCAGGGCGGTCAGCCCAGCAAGGTGAACATCAGCCTGTGGCACGACGACAGCGACCAGATCCAGAACCTGTCGTTCACCCGCGGCGCTACCGATGCCGCCGTGTCGCCCGATGGCAAGATGGTGGCTTTTATCGTTCGCGGTGAGGTGTTTGTGACCTCGGTGGAATACAGTACCACCAAGCGCATCACCAATACTCCCGAGGCCGAAAATTGGGTATCGTGGGGCGCCGACAACCGCACCCTGGCTTATGCCACCGAGCGCAACGGCAACTGGGAACTCGTTCTGGCGACCATCGAGCGCAAGGATGATCCCAACTTCCCCAACGCCACCCTCATCAAGGAAGAAATCCTGCTGCCCTCGACCACCGTCGAGCGCATGTATCCCTGCCTGTCGCCCGATGGCAAGAAACTGGCCTTCATCGAGGACCGTATCTACCTCAAGGTGCTTGACCTCAAGACCAAGCAGGTGACCCAGGTGACCGACGGCTCGACCTGGTATGAGACCAACGGCGGCTTTGACTACAGCTGGTCACCCGACGGCAAGTGGTTTGCCCTCGAGTTCATCGGCAACCAGCGTGACCCCTATACCGACATCGGTATCGTGTCGGCCAACGGTGGTCCCATCACCAACATCACCGGCAGCGCCTACATCAGCGAGAGTCCCCGTTGGGTCATGGAGGGTAATGCCATCATGTTCCGCAGTAACCGTTTCGGTATGCGCAGCCACGCCTCTTGGGGTTCGCAGGACGACGTATTCCTGGCCTTCGTCAATCAGGAGGCACTCGACCGCTACAACCTCAACAAGGAGGACTATGAACTGCTGACCGAAGCCGAGAAGGAGGCCAAGAAGGCCGAAGACAAGAAAGCCGAGGATGCCAAGAACAGCAAGAAAAAAGGCAAAGCCGCTCCTGCAGCCAAGGCCGATGACAAGAGCCTGAAGGTGGAACTCGACGACATTGAGGACCGCATCGTGCGCGTGACGCCCAACTCGAGTAGCATCTCGGGCTGCATGATCACCCCCGACGGCGAGTCATTGTATTACCTGTCGGCCTTTGAGAAAGGCTATGACCTGTGGAAGATGGACCTGCGCAAGCACGAGACCAAGCTGTTGAACAAGATGGGTGGCGGTGGTGCCGACATCCAGGCCAGCAAGGACGGCAAGACGCTGTTTGTGCTGGGCGGCAGCAGGATGCAGAAGCTCACCGTGGCCGGTGACAAGCTTACAGGCATCGACTACAAGGCCGACATGAAGATGGACCTGTTTGCCGAGCGCGAGTACATGTTCAATCACGTGGACAAGCAGATTTCCAAGCGTTTCTACAACCTCAACTACCACGGCTGTGACTGGAAGGCCAATGTGGAAACCTACCGCAAATTCTTGCCCCACATCAACAACAACCAGGATTTCGCCAACCTGTTGAGCGAACTGCTGGGCGAGCTCAACGCTTCGCACACCGGTGGCCGCTTCTATCCCACCAGCGGCGAGGCTACCTCCGACCTGGGCCTCATCTACGACTGGAGCTATACCGGCAACGGCCTCAAGGTGGAAGAGGTTGTTGAGGGAGGTCCCTTGGCCAAGGCCAAGAGCAAAATCAAACCCGGCGTCGTCCTTGAAAAGATCAACGGCACTTATATCAACCTGGAGAACGACTATACCGAGCTGCTGAACGGCCAAGCCGGCAAAAAGACCCTGCTCTCGCTCTTCGACCCCAACACCGGCAAGCGCTGGGAAGAGGTCGTGAAGCCCATCACCAAGGGTGCCCTGGGCGACCTGATGTACAAGCGTTGGGTAAAACGCAACGCCCACATCGTCGACAGCCTGTCAAACGGCCATCTGGGCTATGTGCACCTGGAATCGATGAACGACGCCAGCTACCGCGACATCTACAGCGATGTGCTGGGTAAATACAACAAGCGCGACGGTATCGTCATCGACACCCGCTTCAACGGCGGTGGCCGCTTGCACGAGGACATCGAGGTGCTCTTCAGCGGCAAGAAATACTTCACCCAGGTTATCCGCGGCCGTGAAGCCTGCGACATGCCCAGCCGCCGCTGGAACAAGCCCAGCATCATGCTGCAGTGCGAGGCCAACTACAGCAACGCACACGGCACGCCGTGGGTTTACAGCCACGACAAGTTAGGCAAGCTGGTGGGTATGCCGGTTCCCGGCACCATGACCAGTGTGTCGTGGGAGCGCCTGCAAGACTCATCGCTCGTGTTCGGTATCCCCATCATCGGATACCTGCTGCCCGAGGGCAACTACCTCGAGAATACGCAACTTGAACCCGATATCAAGATTGCCAATAATCCCGAGACCGTCATCAACGGCGAGGACTTGCAGCTCAAGGCTGCCGTCGAAGAGTTGATGCGCGAGTGCGGACTGAAATAACGAAACAAACTTATGTGGGGCCCTTCGGGGTCCCACTTTTTAAAATAACCTATTCTCATGATTGACTTTATCTCAACTCACCTGACCGACGTCATCGGTTACACCGCATCGATTTGTCTGATACTGGGTTACATGCCTCAGGCAATCTACACCATCCGCACCCATGACACCGAGGGCATTGCCCTTCCCACCTTCCTGATGATGGGCTTGGGTGGCATCTTCTTTGCCATCCAGGGCTTGTTGCTCAAGAACTGGCCCCTGTTCATCACCAACGTGATTACCACTGTCTCGAGCGCCATCGTGTTTGGCATTAAAATCTACAACGACTACTTCAAGAAAAAATAAAAAGCATGGATTTTTCTTGGATAGATAACGAAATAAATGTACCTTTGACAAATTTTAATTGAATGGCGCGAAACCTCTAAAGGACTTTCGCTAGAGTAGCTGGAAAGTACCAATTTGACAAACTGACTAAGTAATAACCATTTAGATATTATTTGTTTATGAGACTTAAACTGTTTTTGCTTTTAGCACTCTTTGCCACCTTACCGCTGTTGGCACAGCGCACAGGTGTGCAGGGTTTGGTCGTGGATGCAAAAAACGGCCTGCCCGTCGTGGGTGCTACCGTCATGCTTGACAATCAGGGCTATGCGGCAACCACAGATGCCTTAGGCAAGTTCCTGATTGACGATGCCCGGCAGGGTACCGATGAGCTGCTGGTCTTGTGCTATGGTTACAAAGACTGGTCGCAAGCGGTGACCATCATCGATGGTGAGATTGTGAACCTGGGCACGATTCAAGTCGAGCCCGTCTCATTCGAGAGTGCCGAGGTGATGGAGTACCGCAATGCCGTCGCCGACATGGCATTGTCTGAATCTCAGCTCGAGGATGAGGAAGGAAACACCCAGGAGGTGGCATTGTTGAGCGGAGCAACCGACAATCCCTTCTATCAGGCATCGAGCTACACCTTCAGCACCGCGCGTTTCCGCATCCGCGGTTACGAGAATCAAAAGACCGAGACCTACATCAATGGCATCCCCTTTAACGATGGTGTGCGTTTCTCGTTCAACTACTCGATGACCGGTGGTTTGAATCAGGCATTCAGGAACAAGACCATCGGCATGGGTCTGGAGGACAATCTCTTTGGCTTTGGTGGCATTGGCGGTGCCAACAACATCAAGACCTTTGCAGCCGATTATGCTCCGGGCACCCGTGTGAGCCTTGCTTACACCAACGGCAACTACCGCTGGCGTGGTATGATTACCCATGCAACGGGCTTGAACAAGCATGGCTGGGCAATGACAGTTTCGGCTGTCGCACGCTATGCCAAGGAGGGCGTTTATCCCGGCTCGTTCTATAACAGTTGGGGCTACTTCCTCGCGTTGCAGAAGGTATTCAATCCGCAGCACACGCTGACGCTGACCACCTTTGGCGCTCCCACCAAGCGTGCCGCCAACTCGGCCATCTATGAGGAGTGTGCTCAGTTGGTAGGCAGCAACATGTACAGTCCTGACTGGGGCTGGCAGGAAGGCAAGAAGCGCAATTCCAAGGTGGTCGAGTCGTTTGACCCCACGGCCATCCTGAACTGGGTGTGGAAGCCCAACGACCACACCTCGCTCAACACGGGTTTTGCTTATCACAAGTCGTTCTACAGCAAGGCTGCGCTCAACTGGTACAGGGCTGCTGACCCGCGTCCCGATTATTACCGTTACCTGCCTTCCTATTTCACTGATGAGACTTCCAAGCAGCTCTATACCGACCTGTGGACCAGCGAGAGCGAAATTACCCAGATCCGCTGGAATGACCTCTATCAGGCCAACTACATGAATAACCAGATGGCCGACCAGACAGGCGTTGAGCAGGGCTCGACTTATATTCTTGAAAACCGTCACAGCAATCAGTCAAGCTTTACCCTGTCATCAGTGCTCAACAAGCGTTTCTCCCACCAGTTGACGATGATGACCGGTGCTAATGCCAATTACACAGTCTCGTCATATTACAAGACGATCAAGGACTTGCTGGGTGGACGTTACTGGCTGGATGTGGACAACTTCGCCGAGCGCGATTTCCCCGACTCCCCCGAGATGGCCCAGAACGATATGGAGAATCCCAACCGCAAGGTGATGAAGGGTGACCGTTTCGGCTATGACTACGACATCCTCACTTTCAAGGCTGAGCTGTGGCACCAGTGGGTGCTCAACCTGGCCAAGTGGGAGATGTTTGCCAGTGTCAAGGGTGACTACTTCCAGTTCCAGCGCGACGGTAAGATGCGCAACGGCCGTGCACCCGAGAATTCTTACGGCAAGGGTGACACTCACCGCTTCTTGACCTATGGCGCCAAGGCCGGTATCACCTTCAAGCTCGATGGACGCAACAGCTTCACGGGCCACGCTTTCTATGGCACTGAGGCTCCGCGCCCCTATGACGCCTACATCTCGTCCCGCACCAAGGACGATGTCATTGACCTCAAGGTGGAGAAGATTTTCTCGGCCGACCTGAGTTATGTGATGAGCTACCGCAACTTCAAGGGTATCGTTACCGCGTTCTTTACCGACCAGCGCGACAACACCGAGCGCAACTCATTCTACGACGATGTGCGCAGCACCTTCATGAACTTTGCGCTCACGGGTGTTCACAAGCAGTACAAGGGCGTGGAAGTTGGTCTCAGTTACAAGCTGTCGTCTTCATTGACAGTCAGTGCAGCAGCCAACATCGCCCGCTATCAATACAAGAACCGTCCCCTGGGTACGCGCAGCTATGAGAATGGCTCGAACCCCGATGTGACTTCGGTGATCTACCTCAAGAACTTCTACGTGGCCGGCTCGCCCCAGGAATGCTATTCACTGGCCTTTAACTGGGCAGGTCCCAAGAACTGGTATGTCGAGCTGAATGGCGCGTGGATGAACCGCTCCTATGTGAGCATTTCGCCCATCCGCCACGAGGCAATTCCCAACCTGTATGAACTGGCCGAGAGCGAGGAGCACTTGCAGCAGCTCATCAAGGACCTGAGCGTGCAGGAGAAACTCAACGAGGCTCTGCTCATCAATGCCAGCATCGGTCATGTGATTTATATCAATCGCTCAGCATCGTTTAACATCAATTTGAACTTGAACAACATTCTTGATAACAAGAACATCCAGACCGGTGGTTATCAGCAAGGTCGTATCGACACTAAGGATATCACCAACACCGCCAACAAGTTCCCCAACAAGTATTACTACGCACAGGGATTCAAGGTGTTCTTGAACCTGGGTCTTAAGTTCTAATCAAGCATTCAATTTCAATAATCAAACAGATAACAATAAAACAAACAATAAAATCGACATTATGAAACGTTTTAATTTTTATCTCAGCCTGATGCTCCTGTTGGTGTTCACCGCTGCCTGCAGTGATGAGTTTGACCAGCCGCCCATGGTGATTCCCACTGCCGAGCACACCCCCAACATGACCATCGCTGAATTCAAGGCCAAGCATTGGCAAGATGACAGGAATTACATCGACACCATCAAGGATGACGAGGTGATTCATGGCTGGATTACCAGCAGTGACGAGGAGGGCAATATCTACAAGCAGCTGTACATCAGTGATGGAACTGCTGGCTTGACGGTATCCATCGACCAGAGCAGTATCTACACCAAGTACCGCATTGGCCAGGAGGTTGTCATCCCCATGAAGGGTTATTTCATTGGCAAATTCAACGGCCTGTTGTGCCTGGGTGTTCCCTATTGGTATGCCGCCCAGGGCGTTTGGGAGTCTAACCGAATGCCCATGGAGATGTGGGATGCAATGGCCGAGATCAACGGCCTGCCTGATGTCTCCAAAGTGGACACGACCGTGATCGAACTCAGTGAAATCAAGGGTTCTGATAAGGCGACGCTGTTGAAATACATGAGCCGTCTGGTTCGTATCAACGGTGTGACCTTCACCGATGGCGGCAAGCCTTTCTCCGCCGCCGAAAACAGTACTGACCGTGAGATCAAGGACGAGGCCGGTAACACGATTATGGTGAGCAACAGCAACTACGCTTCGTTCCGCGCCAATCTCTTGCCCGAGAGCACAGTAGATATCGTGGGGCAGCTCAGCTATACTGCCAGCAAGGGCTTTTTCCTCCTGTTGCGTGATGAAAACGACGTGATTCTCAATACCTCGCCCGGTATGTTTGGTAATCCTTATACCGTTGCCGAGGCTATCGCTGCCCAGAATTCCGGCGCAAAGGGATGGGTCGGCGGTTATATCGTGGGTGCTGTAGCCCCCGAGGTGACCAATGTGAGCAGCAATGCCGATGTTGAGTGGAAGGCTCCCACCACCCTTGACAACACGCTCGTGATTGCCGATGACCCCGAGTGCAAGGATTACACCAAGTGCATTTTCATCGCCCTTCCCCAGGGCACACCGTTCCGTGAGCAGGCTAACCTGAAGAATAATCCTGTTTACTATAAGAAATACCTCAAGGCTAAAGGTGTCCTTGCCTCCTATATGGGTGTTGCAGGTATTACCGGCAATTCTGGTACGACCGATGAGTTCGCCCTTCCGTTCCCCCGTCCTGTCAGTGAACTTAACGAGACCTTCGATAACGCACTGCCCACCAATTGGACCGAGGTTGTTATCAGCGGCGACAAGAAGTGGTATAAAGCAGACTTCAATGGTGACGGATATGCTGCAATGACGGGTTATAACGGCAAGCAGCCGCCTTTCGACACTTGGTTTATCACACCTGCATTGGATATCCAGAATGCTGCCGGTAAGGGCTTCTCCTTCACCAGTGAGACCCGCAGCTATGGCAGCACCAAGACGGTGTTTGAGGTCTATCTGCTCAATTCGCTTGATCCCGCTACCGCCACCGTCAAGCAGAAGCTGAACCCGATACTGGCTAAGGCTCCAAACTCTACCGGTTCGTGGAGCTCATGGACCTCGTCGGGCGAGCTTGACCTGAGCGAGTGGGCCGATGGCATCTATTACATCGCCTTCCATTATTTTGCTGATACCGATAGCGAATATGATACTTGGGCTATTGATAACGTGAAATTTGGCTTCAAGCTGGCACCCAACACCCGTGCCGACTTTGAGACGATGGGTACTCCTCAGGGTAGCGCGTACAAGTCATACACTTCCACCAAGGGCTGGGAGGCCACTAACAGTCTCTTGTTCCAGGGTGGACCGTCGGATGCTCCTCCCACCTATCAATTCATTGGCTTTATGACAGGCAGTGACACCAATTATGCGATGGCTCCCACGCTCAACGGCAAGACTTCTGCTGTGGGCACCCTCGTGTCGCCCACGTTGAAGGGTGGCATGAAGAAGCTCACCTTCAAGTACGGTGCGGCCTTCTCGGACAAGAACCTCGCCTTCCGCGTTGACGTGAAGCAGAATGGTAGCGTGGTCAAGACTTGGGAGGTCAACAGGAGCGACATCGTTACAAAGACGCCTTACACCTTCTCAGAGGACTGCAACGTGAATGGCGACTTCACCATCGAGATCACTAACCTGTGTCCGTCGAACTCTAACTCTAACAAGGACCGTGTTTCGATCTGGAACCTCGTTTGGGAACAGTAAATCATTCTTGACCATTAAAACGATATTGTCATGATGAAGAAAGCATTATGGATGGCCCTGGCGCTGGTGACTTTATTGCCGACGCTGGCCGTGGGCCAAGATCAAGAACAACAGGAACGCCGCTATCTGATGTATGGCGTGATGTTCTACAACCTCGAGAACCTGTTTGATACCATCAACAACAATGGTGTCTATGACAAGGAATTCTCGCCTGAAGGTGCGCGCCAATGGAATGGCACCAAGTATTGGCAAAAGCAGCACAACATGGCATACACCATCGCCCAGATGGAGGTGAAGGGCTCGCCGGCCGAGGGTCCCGTCATCATCGGCGTCAGCGAGATTGAGAACATTACCGTGCTGCAGGACCTGGTGCGTCAGCCCGAGCTTAAGGACCGCCGCTATCAGATTGTGCACCATGACAGTCCCGACCGCCGTGGTGTGGATGTGGGACTGCTTTACAATCCCCGTTTCTTCAAGGTGCTCAATGTGACCAACCAGCGCATCAACAATTATCTGCCCGACTATCCCGACTTCCGCTCGCGCGACCAGTTGTGTGTAACGGGCATGCTTGCCGGTGAGAAGGTGTCGGTGATCGTCAACCACTGGCCTTCGCGCCTGGGTGGTGAAGAGGCGTCGAGCTACCTGCGTGAGGCTGCCGGACGCATGGCACGCGCGACGATCGACTCGCTGCTGCTCGACGACCCCAACCAGGGCATCATCTTCATGGGCGACTTGAACGACGACCCGCAGAACAAGTCCTGTAGCGAGGCCTTGGGTGCCAAGAAGGAAATCAAGGACTGCGTCGAGCCTGGCTCGTGCTTCAATCCCTGGTGGAACATCCTCAACAAGGGCATCGGCACCCTGGGTTACAAGGGAAACTGGAACCTGTTCGACCAGATCATCTTCAGCAATTACTTCCTGAAGAACTACGACAGCAAGGACAAGCCCACCTTGACCTTCTCTCGTGCCGAGGTGCTCAACCGCAAGTTCCTGCGCAGCAATGAGGGCGACCGTCAGGGTTATCCCATGCGTACCTTCTCGGCAGGCGTCTTCCTGAACGGTTACAGCGACCACTTCCCCACCATGATCTACCTGGTGAAGGAAATCAAGTAACCCACTCATCAACCCATCATCAAGGGGCAGTCACCATAGCGGCGACTGCCCCTTTTTTCTTTGATGGCCGTGGCGGTTACCTGTGTCACGGCTCTGCCGCGGCTATTACAGGCCGGTGATGCGGACGACGGGGCCGAAGGGCTTGAGGTTGTCCTCGTTGCCGCCCTGGGTGGTCAAAATCCAGGCCAGGGGCTTGTGGCGCTTGTCGTCGGGCAGTTTGGGGGTGGGAGCGTAGCCGTCGGTCAAGAAGACGAGGCCGTCGTACTCCTCGTGCTCGTAGTAGAAGTCGATGGCGGGTTGGAAATTGGTGCCGCCGCGACCGATGACACGGATACCGTTGGCCGCCTGCTTGAGCAACAGGGGCTTCTCGGTGGTGATTTCGCTGTCAAACTCGATGACCTCGATGCTCTCGATGCCCTGCTTGAAGAAGCGGTTGATGACGGCGAGGAACTTGCGGATGTCCTCGTCGGGCACACTGCCGCTCACGTCAACGGCAACGAGCAGGCGGGTGCTGTAGGCATACTGGCTGCCCATGGCGTCGAAGCCGTAGCGCCGGTTGGGGCGCATGCGCGTCAAGTGGCGCTTGGTGCTCAGGATGCTGGCGCGGAACTGGCTCAGGATAGCCCTGAAGTTCTGCTTGCTCACCAGCGTACTCTCGATGAGGGCCCTGAGGTCTCCACCTAACGAACCCCACTGGTTGCAGCGCTGGGCGGTCTCGATCTCGTGATTGACCTTCTCGCTCATCAGCTCGTCCTCTTCCCACAACGAGGCGCCCGCATCGGCTGCCAGCAGGTCGTCGGTCAGGTTGTCACCGTCGCCTTGCCCGCTGTTGGGCACGTTCATGTCGATGGGGATACCGTTGTCGTCGGCATTCTGCTCTAGTTGGATGATCTGGCCTGCCATGAGCGAGTAATACTGCTCAAAGGCCTGGTCGCGCGGGATGTCGAAAATCGTGGGCGGCTCCAGCCCGATGGTGTCCATACCCTCCAGGTTGTCACACAGCGTGAGGTCGCTAGACAGGCGCATCACGTCGCGACGCGGGTTGTAAGGCTGGCGTTGGTAAGGATGCTTGAGGATGATGCGCACCACCTCGGCCTTGAGGCGCAGCGCCAGCTGGTTATCGTCGAAGTGTTCCAGCCGCTCGGGGTTGTACTCGATGACGCCCTTGCCGCACCGCATGTCGCAGCCCATGTTGTCGTTGCGCTTGATGGCGTGGGTGCACAACACGGCAAACAGGAGCGGCTCGGTGAGGAACCAGTCTTGCGAGAGGGTTTTTATGCGTTCGCCGACGGTCATAGGTTGGCTATCATCTGGTTGATCAGCGTCAACGCATCGCGGCAGTCCATCATGATGTAGGCGTTGGCGTTGGGGTAAGTGGCATTTTCAAAGAACGAGGCGAAGTGGGCGATTGCCTCCTGACGTCCGTTGCTCAGCATCCAGTGGATGTAGCGCACCAGGTTGCGGCCAATCCTCTCACTGTCGTCCTTGTTCACTCCCAGTTCCAGCACCTGGTAGATGCCCTCGTTGATGATGGCGATTTGGGGCATGGTATAGGTGGCCAGGTCTTGCTGGCAGGCGGCAAAGTCCTGCAGCACCTCGCGGGCGGTAAGCATGCGCGACTGGTTGAGCGACTGCATGAACATCGATGCTGAGCGGGCGCCGATCACGCCGGTAATCATCTTGGCCAAACGGTTCATGTCGGTAATGTTGCCGCACGACTGCAGCAGTCCTGACACGCGCACCCAGGCACGGCGGTCGGGCGTCTTGTCAAAGGTGCCCTTGTTGATGTCCACGTTCTTCTCGAGCTCGTCGGGATGCTCCTCGATAAAGGTGATCACGCGCTGGTCTATGCCGTTCTGCTTGGCCCAAAAGAGCCACTCGCCCACCGTGGGACTGAAGAAATACACGTTGAAGCGCGACACCAGAGCGGGATCCAGGTCGGTCAGCTGATATTCCTCACCATCGTTCACGGCAGCGATGACGCGGCTGCCGGGGGGCAGTGAGCGGCCTGCCAGCTTGCGGTTGAGCGACAGGTCCATGACCGATTGCAGGATTTCGGGGCGGGCACGGTTCATTTCGTCCAGGAAGAGCACCACGGGCTGGTCGTCCATGGGGAACCAGTAGGGCGGCATGAACTCGGTCTTGCCGGTCTTCTCGTCCTTGTTGGGCAGGCCGATGAGGTCGCCCGGGTCACTCATCTGCCCCAGGAACAGGGCGATGACGGGTATGCCCTGGTCCTCAAAGTGGCGGGTGATGATTTCGCTCTTGCCGATGCCGTGTTTGCCCACGAGCAGGATGTTTTGTGTCGATGGCGTGGTCTCGAGAATGGTCTTGAGGTCGCCTGTGTTGATTGTGATAGCCATATTTAGTTTCTAGTCCTTAGTTTTTAGTTGTTGTGGGGGAGGTGATCCATTTTGCCTTCTTGCGGGGGCCTATCAGGCGGTAGGGGAACAATCCGGCGAGTTCAATCAGCTTGGGAACGTAGGCCAGGTCGTGATTGAGCCGTTTCTCGATGTTGCCGGCCTGGTTCAGGTCGATGACCATCGCACGACCGTGGTTCAGGCGGATGTGCAGCAGATTTTGGCCGGTTTCCTCGTCCTCGGTCAGGTGATACTGGATACGTTTGCCTTGGAAATACTCGTCGATGCTGCGTTGCAGCGGGGATTGGGGTGCCTGGGCAGGCTTGTTGCTACTATTGTTGCCGTCAAACAGCCGTTTGAGCCACCCTTTCACGCCGTTGGGGCGCGTTTGCTTGTCAACGGGCTCATTGCTTGGGGCAGGGGCCGTCTGCCAGTCGTCACGCACCTCGCCGCGCACGGTGAAACGTCCGTCGCGGGCCATATAGGCAAACTCCACCATGTGGGGCTTGACCAGGTCCAGGTGGTTGATAAAATCGTCGTGAGGGATGGGCAGGTCCAGCGTCTTGTATGCGTTGAGGCGCACCAGCAGGTGCGACTTGTGGCCGTCAACGTGCCGTTTGTCGAAATAGTAGGTGATTCCTGTGCCGTCGAAGTAGCGCGCCAGATAAGCGTCCATGTTGTTCATCGCCATGTTGCGCATCTTCACACCCTTGCTGTCGGCCTTGAAGGCAGCGGCAATTTCTTCCTTCCATTGGGTCGCATGGTCGAGAAAAACCTGTGAAGACTCCACCACGCGGCTGCGGTCGATGACCTCCATCGGGGCGCCGCTCCACTGCTGGTGGTAGTGCATGTCCTCGATGTCGAGGCGTGCCGTGACGGCATTGCCTTGAACAGCATGACATAATGTCAGTCCACAGGGCGATTTCACGTACAGCCCCACGCCGTAGTTGTCCAGTTGCACCAGTTGAACCATCTCCTCGGTGACAATGCCGTTAACCAGTTCACGGTGGGCCGCTTCATATTCCTGGAGCATGCGTGCGCTCAGCCGCGGGCCAGTGCCCTGACGGGCATTCACGCCAGGCCTGTCGCCAAAAGCGGGTTTCATCACATGATCAATCTCGCCAGCCACGCGTTGCGACTCGCTCCCTTCAACGTCGGTATAGGTGTAGATAAACATCACCCTGTCAAAACGCAAAAACCGTGCCTTTACTCTAAAAAGCTGGATTTTATCTTATTTCCGCCGTCGTGTCACGTACTCCGAGCCTCTGGCTCGGACAATAACACCCTGTAACCAATGAAGAAACTGATGACTAACACTCAACAACTAAAAACTATTTACTACCTTTGTGACCGATTTATGCAATTCGATACCTATACATACGCGCTGTTCCTGCCCCTGGTGTTTTTCATCTACTGGGGCTTGCGCCGCCACCTCAAGTGGCAGAACCTGTTCCTGCTGGTCGCCAGTTACGTCTTTTATGGCTGGTGGGACTGGAAGATGCTGGGCCTGATCGTGCTCACGTCGGTGTCCACATTCGGCACGGCGTTGATGATGCGCGGCGACCGCTCACGCCATGACCGATCGTGGGCAGCGGCCAACATCGTGCTCAATCTGGGCATCCTGGCTGTGTTCAAGTATCTGAACTTCATGCGGGACAGCTTTGTGCACCTGCTGGGGCTTTTCGGGGTAAATCCCGACTGGCCCACATTGAATATCCTGCTGCCGGTGGGTATCTCGTTCTACACGTTTCAGGCCATCAGCTACACCATCGACGTGTATCGCGGCGATGTCAAGCCCACGCGCGATGCGGTGGCCTTCGGCGTGTTCATCGCCTTTTTCCCGCAGCTGGTGGCTGGCCCCATCGAGCGGGCGACCAACCTGTTGCCCCAGTTCTTGAGGAGAAAGGAGTTTGACTATGACACGGCAGTCATCGGCATGCGGCAGATTCTGTGGGGTCTGGCCAAGAAAGTCATCGTTGCCGACAGTGTGGGCTACTATGTGGACCAGTTGCTGTACAATCCCTACTATTATGCCGCGCCCAGCATGATTTGGGCAGGTATCCTGTTTGCCGTGCAGATTTACGCCGACTTCTCGGGCTACAGCGACATCGCCATCGGTTCGGCGAAACTGTTGAATATCAGGCTGCAGCCCAACTTCCGCTACCCGTTCTTCTCCCGCAACATGAAGGAATTGTGGCAGCGTTGGCACATCTCGTTGATGACGTGGTTCCGCCACTATGTGTATTTCCCCTTGGGCGGCTCGCGGCGCGGCAAGTGGCGCACGGCGCTCAACGTGATGATCGTGTTTGCGCTCTCCGGCCTGTGGCATGGTGCCGATTGGACATTTGTCATCTGGGGTACGGTCAACGGCCTGTTGCTGTTGCCCTATGTGTTCCTGCCCCGCAAGCGGCTGAGCGAACACGCCACCTGGCGCGAGTTGCCGCAGTGCCTGTTGACGTTCTTCCTGTTTGCCATGGTGTTCATCGCCTTCCGTGCCAACGGCATCACCCACTTGGGCGAAATTTGCGACGTGATCGTTAACGGCTCGTGGCGTCTGCGACCCGTCTTCGGTCAACCCATCTTCTACATCGTGCCTTTCTTCATCATCGAGTGGCTGGGACGCAAGCAGGAGTTCCCGTTGAAGCGGCTCCCGTTCCCCACCGTGGTGCGTTGGATCATCTATTGGGGCCTGTTGGCCGGCATTTCCATTGCCAGCCTCGACCGCAACATGCAGTTCATCTACTTCCAGTTCTAGCATTATGAGCGGTCAATCGGGCATCAGGAAATTTGTGTTGCGCTCACTGCTGGCATTGCTGCCAGTGGCGGCATTTGTGGCACTGTATGCAGTAGTGGACCCGTTCAAGGTGGTGCACCCCTATGACGGCATCTCGATAGCTCCCGGTGACTCTCTTGAGCGCATGCCCAACAAGCGCTATGTCGCCATCGAGGGCCTGAAGTATTACAACCCCACACGGCACTACGACTCATTCATCTTCGGGTCATCGATTTCGTCCAATTTCACTGCCGCGGCCTGGGCCAAGCACCTGCCCGACAGTGCCAGCATCTACCACTTCACAGCCGGAGCCGAGACCCTCTCGGGCATCCGTGACGAGCTGCGCTACCTCATCGACCACAACATCCCCGTGCGCCATGCCCTGATGATCATGGAGGAGGAGATGTTCACCCGCCCCAAGCGCTACGAGGAGATGCCGTTTGTGCCCCACTACGACGTGTCGCCCGATATTTCATGGCTGCATTTCCACCGGTTGCACTTCAACGCCTTTCGTGACCCGTATATCTTCCTTTACAAGCTGTGGCCGTCGAAACGCGTGGCCGACAAACTGCTCGAGGACGGAAAGATGTCCACGATTCCCAGCGGCCGCGACGAGTTGATCAACGAGGACTCCAGCCGGGGTCTGGACTCTGTCATCCTGGGAAATCCCGAGCAGTACTATGGCGAGAGGGAGTGGCTGGTCGAGATGGTTCCCACACCCGATCCCAAGCCGCTGGCCATCGATGAGGAAGCCCAGCAGACCTTGCGTGAGATTGCCGACATGGTCAACAGCCATCACATCGATTGTGTGGTGATTGTCCCGCCCCAGTTCCGCAAAGCGGCATTATCACCCATCGACCATGTTGTCCTGTGCGATATTATGGGTGAAGACAGGGTCAACGACTTCAGCAATGACGACGAACTCATCCACGACCTGCACAGCTACTACGACGGCGTGCACATCCTCACCTTCCGCTGCAGTGAACTCATTGACCGCTGTTACAACCGCAAGTAGTTCCCAAAAAGTCACCCCATCCCTCTTGACAACCGCCCTAAAAAGTATTACCTTTGCCCCACAACCGCCTCCCGTCGTGTCAAGTACTGCAAGCGCCAGCTTGTAAAAATAGTGTCCCGTATTGCAAGCGACAGCTTGTAAAATAGCGTCCCGTACTGCAAGCGACAGCTTGTAAAATAGTGTCAAGTATTGCAAGCGACAGCTTGTAAAATAGTGTCCCGTATTGCAAGCGACAGCTTGTAAAAAAATAACATCTAAATGAAAAACACCATGAAAATCAACTATTACCGTTATCCCAGCGCCCAAGGCGAACAAGAATCCTGGCAGAACTGCCAATTCACCCACAACACCGACCTCAGTCCCTACACTGAAGTTAAGCCATTAGTAACGCTTAACGGCCAGCCCATCATCCGCCAGCACCACAGTACCTACCTCACCGGCAAGGACACCTGTCGCGCCCACCACTTCGCCAAGTTCCTCGCCATCAAAGTCCTAACAGGTGAGTCCGTTTCCACAAGCCCGGTCCCCTGTGCCGTGGCAGAAGCCACGGCCCCCGTTAGCAATGCCCCTGCCTGCAAGGTCCTCTGGATCGACACCCTCCACGGCCCCCACATCTGCACCCAGATCTACCGCGAGCTCGTAGCCCACGCCCCCGCCAAGGAAAACCTCCATTTCGTCTGCCTCGACGTCCTCGGCTCCCAGCGCGAGAACGTCTACGCCATCAACCGCAACATCGAGGCACTTATTAAGCAGCTCAAGCCCCAGCTCGTCGTCATTGACGACATCGACCACTTCATGCCCTTCTGCGGCGTGCACGTGGCCACAGAGTTCTGCCGCATCGTCCGCGACGTCACCAACCATACCGAAACCGCCTTCCTCTTCATCGGATACAATCACCTCGGCAAGAAAGCCAGCACCACAGGAAACCTCGGCAAGTACCTTTTCCTCGACGCCTCCGACGTCTTCTCCCTCTCCACCCAGCGTGAAGTCACCACCGTCCGCCTCGCCAGGAGCTACGACCTCAGCCGTTCCCCCGACGACACCGAATACCGCTTCACCATCGGCGACGACAACCTCCCCCACGAAGCCCAACGCGGTCCCAATTCCAAAGCCATCGATAAAGTCCTGGAATGTAACCCCGAGGGCTGCGCTAGCAGCACGAGCCACACCCGTAACCAACAGGAAACCAGCAATAAACGCGAGACAATTAACACTTCATTAACACTTCCGCCCCACCTGCCAAGCGAAGAGCCGTCCCGTATTACGCGTTGCCAACGCGTAAATAAAAAATCACCAGTTCCCCATCAGCCAGTCAAAGTACTGCAATCGCCAGCTTGTAAAGTAGCGTCCCGTACTGCAAGCGACAGCTTGTAAAATGATACAATCGAGAGCGCGCCATTTACCAGGCGCGCCCTCGATATCGTTTAGTCGGTTGCGTGATGGATTACCAGTTGCCGCTGAGCAGGTAGTCGATCAGAGCAGTGACGTCAGTGATGCTAATGACACCGTCAGTCAGGCAGTCGGCTGCATTGATGTCAATCTCGATCGCATCGGGGTTGAGCAGGTAGTCGATGAGCATGGTGACATCGTTGATGGTGATATTACCGTCCATGTTCACATCGCCAAGCAAATAGCTGGGAGCACCCTCGGCATTCTCGTCAAGAACAATCTGCAGCTTGTTGGCGTTGCTGACGGCGACATTGTTGGCATATACCTCAAAGGCATTTACCGTACCGTGAGCGGCTTTCACGAAGTGGCTGCCGGCGGCGTTCAGGAAGTAGGCGTTGTCGATGTCCTTTTGGACAAAATCACCCACAATCATGTGGTAGGTGCCGCTGGTGATGGCCGACGGGTTGGGCTTCACGGTCACGTTCTCGGCGCTGAAGACATAGGTCTTGCCGCGCATGTCGGTACCGTTGGCGCCGTCATAGGGAGCTACGAAGTAGGGCACGTTGGCCTCAAGCTGATTGCCCATGTACTCGGCCAGCAGCTGTGCGTCGTCAGAGGTATCCTCTTCCTGAGCAAAGTTGCATACCCACAGTCCCTTGGGGTCGGTCTTGCTGTGCATCCAGTCGATGGCCTCGCCATCGGCGGTGACATTGGTGGCGGCAAACGGCAGTACCATGGTGCTCCAGCCTCCTGCCTGGCCGGCGTGGCGGCCGTTGGAGAAGGTGCGCTCATAGCTGATGTTGTCAGCTCTGAAGCGGAAGGGAGCATAGAAGTCATAGCCGTGGTACAGCACGATATCGGTCTGCGCCACATTGTTCTGGATGACGTTCCTGGCCTCGAGACCAGCAGGAATGTACTTCTCGGTATTGCCGACGTAGTACAGTGCGTTGGGGTTGTCGTTGGGAATCAGCGACGTGAGGTTGAGGCCCTCGAGACTAACGGCAGCTGCGTTATCGGGTACACGGATGCCGTTGTAGGGCTTGAGGCCCGTGCGGTTACCGTTACCGTCCCAAACCACCATACCGTGGTTGATGGTATAGAACTTGGATTCACCCGGTTTCACAAGATTAGTGGTGACCTCGTTCTCGTTGCGGCCGAAGATGTTGAGTGCATAGACCGAACCGAAGGCCAAGTTGTCGAACTCGAAGTAGAACGTCTGCGTCTCGCCGGCGGGAATGACCACGTTGCGGCTCAGGTAGGTCACCATCGTGCCATGACCGTTCTCATCAACGATGAACAAGGGAGCCAGGATGTAGCGGTTGTACTCTCCCTCGGTGTTGTGGTTGGTCACATCCACCTTGAACTTGATGTAGCTGTCATAGATGTTCATGTCCTCGCTGGCACCCAGGGCATTGATGTCAACGCTCAGGTTCATGGGATAAGTTACCGATCCGGCGATGGTTACCGATCCCGTTCCGGGAATCGACGGATTCCAAGAGGTGTCATAGTTAGAGATGTGAACGCTCTTGGTGCCGGCATTCTTCGGGGTGAAGTTGAAATAGACCACCTTGGTGCCGCCAGCGGGAATCTCGGTCTCGACGACGGTGGTGTATTCGCCATACTCGTCTATCGGCTCATTATCTACATAGAGGAACAACCTGCCGCTGAAGCGGTCAGCACTGTTGTTCTTCACTGTCACGTGGCACTGTTCGGCCAGCCCGACTTTCTCGCCACCGACAAACTCGAAGTTAGTGGCCTCGAGGTCAACAACGGGATGGTCGGCAAATGTTACCCAGTTGCCATTGAAGGTTGCCTCAATATAGTAGCGGTCACTCTCAATCATGGGATCCCACTTGTTGCTGCCCGGGATGCTGCTCACGGGCACGATTTTATAAGTGCCGCTGGTGATGTCAGCACCGAAGGGGTAGGTTGTCGAACTCTGGCTATCGGGCCATGAATCGGTGATTGACAGGAAGCTGGTACCGTAGTAGGTCTGGGCAATGATATCAATGAAATTATCATTCATGTCATACAGGGCAATACCGCGCAGGTACTTGGTACCGTCGTCGATATGGTCTTCGGCGGTCACCTTGATGTAGCGGCGTTTGTTCAGTTTGAAGGCACCGTCGTCACTGCGCTCAAAGGTACGTGAACCCGTGTAGTACATGTTCCAGACGGTCAGTCGGTGGTCCACTTCATCGGGTACTCCACTATAACCGGGCTGAATACCGATAACGGCCGTCTGATCGATGTTATAGCCTTCCAGACTGGTCGTTGAGCCGATGCCGCCGGCATAGGGGTTGAGCACCGACAGGACGAAGTAGCCGTCACCCAGGCCACCCCAGCCCCAGTTGATGTGGAACAGGTCGCCATAGGCATAGCCGTCACACACGAAGGAGTGTCCGCCACCCGTGCCGGCACGGCCGTTGTAAATCATGGGCCTGCCCTCGAGCAGTTCCTGGTAAATCATGTCTTCCCAGTCGCCCTGCTCATAGTCGCTGCGGTAAACCAACTTGGCGTCGTAGTTGAAATACTCGTTCAGGGCGGTGGGGATGTAGGGGTCGCTGGTGCTGGATGCGTTCAGGCCATACTGCATGTGGGCAGCACAGCCGGCATAGAGCATGAGCCATGCCACAGCGTCTTTCTCGGCCTGAGTCTCGGCGCCGGTGTAGTTGTCACGCATGTTGTCCCAGTCAAACATGATGGGGTGCAGCGGATCGGTATCAAATGCACCGTATTCTTCTTGCCAGTAGAAGGTGACGACATAGGAAGGAATCGTCTGGCTGCAATACAGCGGGTGCTTGTAGTAGTTCATGATCTGTGCCATCGACGTAGCCACGCAGCCCGTGTAGGCCAGCTCACCGACGGTGTCGCCATCCTCGGTAACGTCCATGAACTCGGGGCACTTATCCCAATACGGAGCGCCCTGGTCCCAATGGCTGGTAATCAGCGGGGAGATGCTGTTGCGGGTGGGCTTCATGGTAAAGCTGCTCTCATAGGTCTGGGTGATGCCCAGTGCGTCGAGCGAGGCAATCTGGTCGCAATAGCTGTCCAGCCAGGCCTGCATGTTGGAGGGCACATGGTTGGCGTCGAAGGACCCCTTGTCGATATAACCTAGGATGGGGATAGTGCGGTCGTCACCCGAAACGATGACGTAACCCTTGTTGCCCTCGGTGTTGAAAATGAAGTAGCTTGGCGTCTGCTGCCCGCTTCCTCTCATTTTGGGAGTACTGGGTGGTGAGGACTTCAATGTCACTCCAGGGCGGTGTTGACGCAAAAACTTGCTTGCCGACTGTTGGGCCTTTTCAGGTAGGACAGGCGCGGCAAATGTTGCTGCTGCAGTAAGCAGCAGTAGTGCTAGAATAGCGATTTTTCTCATGTCAAAAAATTAGTCTAAATGTTTGATGTTATGGTTGGTAGTTGTTGAATTAAATGATGCTTCAAAACTGTGCATGCTAATGGAGAGGGTGCAAAAATATTACTTTTTTTGAAAATATACAATTTTAGGCACGAAAATATTGCTTCGTGCCTAAAAATTTTTTATTTTGATAGCAAAATGGACTAAAATCCTTGAATTCTGTTACTCCTTTTTTTCCTGCTTGTCAGTGGGCGCTTCTTGAATGAGGTTGGTGTCCTGTTTTTTGCTGTGGACACGCACCTTGAGCTCGTCAAAGCCAAAGCCGTAAACGCCGTTGACGTTGCTCTGGGTGATGATGGCCTCGCGGTCGGTTTCCTTGATGATGCGGAAGATGTGCACACTCTCATGCTTGCGGCACATCACCATGAGAATCTTGACAGCATCCTTGGTGTACCAGCCGGTGCCCTCAAGAACGGTGCACCCGCGGTGTGCTTCCTGGATAATATTGTCGGCAATCTCCTGCCACTTCTTGCTGATGATCTGGAACTGGACGCTTTGTCGCGTGTTGTTGATGACACGGTCGGCAGCCACCGAATAGATGACCATAAAAATGAGACCGTACACAATCTTGTCGATGGAGTGGAAGAGCAGCCACGACGAGCAGATGATCAAGACGTCACAGTACATCATTGTGCGGCCGAAAGAGACGGTGCTGTACTTGGCTACCATTGCTGCGATGATGTCGGTGCCGCCGGTGCTGCCGTTGTGGGTGAACACGGTACCCAGGCCCAGACCGCACAATACCGCTCCCAGGATGACATTCATGAACGTCTGTTGTTCGACAATCGGGGTGGGGAACATGGGTTGCAGTACCCCGATGAAGATGGTCGAAATCGTGGCACCAATGATGGTGCGCAGCACAAACTGCTTGCCCACGCTGCGGAAGGCGATGCACAGCAGGATGATGTTGATGACATAGTAGGTCACAGCCACGTTCCAGCCTATGGCAAAGTGAATCAATGAGGAAAGACCCGTCACGCTGCCGATCACAATCTTCTCGGGCAGGATGAACGCCGTGAAACCGAAGGCATAGCAAAACAGGCCCAATGTAATCATCACATAGTCCTTCGCCGTATTAAGAATCTTTCTTGTTTTTTCTGTCATGATGTGTTTGTGTCTTATGGATGATGCCGCAAAATTACAGAAAAAAATCAGCATTCAACCGATTTTTAGCCGATTATTGATGCACAGGTGTGAAAAATATAGTACCTTTAGCGTGCCCATTATACCAATGGACTAACAACTAACAACTATAATATAATATGATTACCAGACTCCTGATTTCGACACTTGCCGTGCTCATCACGTCGCTCACGCTCGATGGCGTGACGGTGGACCCCTGGTGGTGGGCAGTGATTATCGCCATTGTGCTCGGTTTTATCAACTCATGGATACGTCCCCTGGTCAAGTTGCTGGCATTGCCCATCAACATTTTGACGCTGGGACTGTTCACCTTTTTCATCAATGCCTTGATGGTAATGCTGTGTTCATGGCTCATCGGCCCGCACTTTGAGGTGCTGAACATCTGGTGGGCGATGGGATTCAGCATTGTGCTCACGCTGGTGAGCTGGATGCTGCACCTGTTATTCCCGTCAAAGAACTAAAAGCGCTATTCGTCCTCAAACTTGATGGCGCCGCGGCTCGTGCTCTCGATGCGGCGGTTGCGCCAGCAACGGCGGCACAGTGACACATACTTGTCGTCGCCGCCGATTTCGACTTGGCTGCCCTCGGTGACGATGTTGCCGCTGCTGTCGATGCGCGCGTTGATGATGGTTTTGCGGCCGCAGGAGCAAGTGGACTTGATTTCCTCGATGGTGTCGGCCAATTCAAACAGACGGCGGGAACCCTCAAACATGTGGGACTGGAAGTCGGTCCTCAAGCCGTAGCACACCACGTTAACGCCGTAATCGTCGACGATGCGCGCCAGCTGGTCGATCTGTGCAGTCGACAGGAACTGTGCCTCGTCGATGAGGATCCAGTCCTTGACGACCAGCGTTTTCTCGAACATCTCCTTGAGCATCTCGTACAGGTCGCTCTCGGGGTAAATCCACGAGCACTTGCGCTCGATGCCGATGCGCGAGCGAATCACGTTATCCTTCTCACGGTCGTCGATGATGGGCTTCATGCACAGGTACTGCATGCCGCGCTCCTCAAAGTTGTAGGCCTGGGTGAGCAGCATAGCCGTCTTGGCCGATCCCATCGTGCCGTACTTGAAATATAATTTTCCCACTCCGTTCATGTCGGTGAAGATAAGGTGCTAATTTACAGGTTCATGCCACCTTGCCGCCTGTTGCAGCAAGGCCGACAACAAAGTTACAGTTTTCCCGCCACACCGCCACACAAATTTTTGCAAAAAAGTTATTAACACGCGACATTCTCAATCCTCCCATCCAAAACTGGATAACACAATTTAAGGATATTTCACGTGGGCATGTCGGGCAAATGGTGTAACTTTGCAAGACTTTTGGTCAAGGGATTGGAAATGCCCTTGACGTGCGGCAAAATTTCGTAAAGAATGATTGATTTTTTAACGACATATAATCTGCAAGGCCTGGTACTGGGCCTGTGCTCATTTCTTATTATCGGCATCTGCCACCCTATCGTCATCAAGGGGGAATACCATTTTGGGCAACCCTTCAAGTGGGTGTTCCTGCTGGTAGGAGTGCTGTTGTGCATCGGCTCGCTGCTGGTGAGCAGTGTAATGCTGTCGGCACTGATGGGAGTGGGCGCTTTCTCGTGCTTTTGGGGCATCAAGGAGATGAAGGACCAGCAGGAGCGCGTGCGCAAGGGCTGGTTTCCGCGCAACCCCAAGCGCACCTATCCCTGGGATGATAAGAATTAGGAATTAGGAATGAGGAATTAAAAAGACTGATTTCCAACAACTAACAACTGATAGCAAAATGCGAATCGATATATTGACAGTGATGCCTGATGCGCTCGAGTCGCCGCTGCACACCTCCATCCTGCAACGGGCCCAAGACAAGGGTCTGGTGGAAATCCATGTGCACAACCTGCGTGACTGGAGCCTGCGCAAGCACCGCAAAGTGGACGACTACCCCTTTGGCGGCGAGGCGGGCATGGTGATGCAGATTGAGCCCGTGTGGCGCTGCATGGAGGAGCTGAAGAGCCAGCGCGAGTATGATGAGATCATCTTCACTTCGCCCGATGGCGAGCAGCTCGACCAGCCCATGGCCAATGCCCTGTCGCTCAAGGAGAACATCATGATCCTGTGTGGCCATTACAAGGGTGTGGACTACCGCATCCGCGAGCACCTGATTACCCGGGAAATCACCATCGGTGACTATGTGCTCACGGGAGGTGAACTGCCCGCTGCCGTCATTGCCGACGCTGTGGTGCGCCTGCTGCCCGGAGCCATCGGCGACGAGCAGAGCGCCTTGAGCGACTCGTTCCAGGACGGCCTCATCGAGGCTCCCGTCTATACCCGTCCCGAGGTGTTCAACGGCTGGCATGTCCCCGAGATCCTGCTCAGCGGCCACCAGGCCAAAATCGCCGAGTGGAAGATGCAGCAGTCGCTCGAACGTACCCGCCGCCTGCGCCCCAACCTGCTGAAAGATAATTAAAAACAGATAACTAAAACAAGAATATATGGCACTATTCAATTTTCAACGTCCCAAGTGGATACCGCGGTGGCTCAACATCCCGTTGCTGATTTTTGTGGCCTTTGTGGTCGTGCTGCTGTTCTTTGGTGACAACAACTATATGCGCATCAGCAAGTACCGCTCCCAGATCAACGAGCTCAAGAGCCAGATCAAGAACAATGAGGACTCGGCGGCCATGTACGACGCCAAGGTCAACGAACTCAATACCGACAACGAGACGCTCGAACGTCTCGTGCGCGAGAAGTATGGCATGAAGCGCACCAACGAGGAAGTTTATATCACCGATATCCCCTGATCAACTATGGCAAGACAAGACAATAACAAGCCTGTCGGCGTTGCCGATATTCTGGTGCTCATCGGATTGTTCATCATGGCAGTGATGGCCCTGCTGCCGTTGCTCAATCTCAATTACGAGTGGATGCGTTGGGCATTTGCCGTGGGTACTGTCATCGTGCTGGTTGCACGCGTCATGGGCATTAACAAGGGCGCGTCGTTGCGCGTCAGGCGCCTGCACCTCATGCTCGCCGTCAGTGCGTTGCTGTACTGTGCCAGCGCGCTGATGATGTTTCTGTCGCGCGGCACCAACGACTGGATCGCTTTCCTGCTGGCCGGCCTGGTGATGCAGATTTACTCCACTTGGATGATCGACCGCGAGACGCAGAAAACCGAAGAATAACCTCAGCATGTAGGATATTTTTTTGTAATTGCACAAAAATGAGTAATTTTGCGGGTTAATGAAAGGTAATCTAACAATCGACAACGGAAACACCTCGGTGAAGGTGGCGTTTTTTATCGGCACTCAGGTAGTGGCCACGAACCGCTTTGTGCGTCGTGACGTGCGTCTGCTGGAGCGTTTCATCAGCACTTACAAGCCTGAGACGGCCATCGTGTGCAACACGGCATCCAGTGCCGCCAGCCAGCGCATCGAGCAGCTGGCCGAGCAACGTTGCCGCCGGGTACTGCATCTCACTCACGAGACACCCATGCCCATCCGCCTGGGATACCGCACTCCCCAGACCCTGGGCCGTGACCGCATTGCCACCGCTGTGGGCGCATGGACCACCGCCCAGCGGCTGGACACCGCCTGCGACGTGCTGGTCATCGATGCCGGCACCGCCATCACCTATGACCTGATCAACAGCAACGGTTGCTTTGTGGGCGGCAATATCGCTCCGGGCCTGGCCTTGCGTTTCAAGTCCCTGCACGAGCACACGGGACAACTGCCCCTGGTGGATGCCGACGGCGACACGCCGGTGGTGGGCTATGACACCGCCACGGCCATCCGCAGCGGCGTGCTGTTGGGTATGCTGGGCGAGATCAAGAGCTACATTGCCGACCTGAAGCTCTCTCATCCCAATCTGATGGTTTTCATCACCGGTGGTGACGGCAAACTGTTGCATTCCCGCCTGTGCAATGATGAAATCATTTACTATGAACATCTTGCGGCCGAAGGTCTCAACCGCATCTATCTATACAACAAAGCCAATGAGAATCAATAAGAAAAAGATATCGTTACTTGCCATCGCGGTGGCTGCTGGCTGCTGCATGGCCATGGCACAGATTGTGACCACACCCTATTCCAAGATGGGCTACGGCCTGCTCAACGACAACGTGTCAAGCATCCAGCGCTCGATGGGCGGTGTGGGTTACGCCATGAAGGGGGGACGCATCATCAACGTGATGAACCCCGCCTCCTATGCCGACGTGGACTCGCTTACCTTCCTGTGGGATGTGGGCATCGACATCACCAACCTGTGGAGTAAGGAGAATGGGAACTCGGGCTACAACTTTGGCGGCGGTCTGGACTATCTGACGGGCCACTTCAAGGTGGCTAAGGGCCTGGGCGCCTCGTTCGGATTGTTGCCCTATTCGTCGGTGGGTTATGCCTATGGCGGCACCATCGACGGTGGCAGTGAGTCGCGCAGCGGCAGCGGCGGTTTCAACCAGCTTTATGTCGGTTTGGGCTATCAGCCGGTGAAGAACCTGAGTGTAGGTTTCAATTTCGCTTACCTGTTCGGCACCACTTCCAACATGACGCTCATCTCCTCGACATCAACCAGCTACTTCACCCGCAACATGAAGATCCGCGACTGGAACGCCCAGGTGGGTCTCCAGTACAGCCTGCCACTGGCCAACGGACGCGACCTGCTCACCGTGGGCGCCACCTACCAGCCCAAGAAGTCGTTCCACGGCAACACTTGGGGCACCAGCATTGACGGCCAGGACAGCAAGATGGATACCATCGGCTACACGTCGATGAGCGGCAAGTATGAGCAGGCGGCATCTATCGGCGCAGGTTTGAGCTACAATTTCAACCACAAGATCACCGTCGAGGCCGACTACACTTATCAGAAGTGGAGCAGCGCCAAGTACCAACCCATCGAGGGCTTTGAGTCCCAGACGATGAGATTTGACGACCGTTGGAAACTGGCGGCCGGCGTGCAGTATACGCCCAACAAGCGCGGCAGCTACTTTGGCGCGATGGCGTTCCGTGCAGGAGCGTTCTATAACCACGATTACCTGAATTACAGCGGTAATAACGTGCGCGACTATGGCGCCAGCATCGGTGTGGGCCTGCCTGCACCCAACGGCAAGACGACGATCAACCTGGGCGTGGAGTGGCGTCATCGTGAGAGCAGCCCCGTGCAGCTCATCACCGAGAATTACTTGAACATCACCCTGGGTGTGAACTTCAACGAGCTGTGGTTCTGGAAGAGCCGCATCCGCTAAACGGTGGAACGACTGCTTCACATAGCGTTTTCACTGATTCTGGTGCTCGCTGTAGTGTCGTGTAAGGATGATTCGACTACTATGGTGAGCCATTCGACCGATCCTGAGGTGGTGCCCACGATGA
>JAEEGJ010006982.1_pt1 | contig 33119 bp, 34 predicted proteins | sample 8958761 | NCBI WGS metagenome assembly JAEEGJ01 (sample SAMN16246546, study PRJNA631951) | gut metagenome | biome: gut microbiome; feature: rumen; material: RS-attached | host: Bos | place: Iran: Karaj | collected 2018-10
ACTATAATCATTGGCAAGGTATCTTGTGAATCCCACAGCATTATTCGCATCCGCGACGACCGCGAAGCGCTTCCAGCTCAGGACACCGATGGCCTGACCGAGGTAGTTGTATACATATTTTTCTTCGTCTGCGATGACTTTCTCCACCAGATCCTTATCAAGGTTCAGGGCTTCGCCCACTTTGCGGACGAACTTCGTCGTATCGGTCGCACCCACGAAAAGTCCCGGAATACGGAGGCTTGGCACGCCGAACTTGGATTCGTACTTGGCCGCAGGGCCCTTGAAGATCCACGGATTGACGATGATGTTCAGTGCCGCCGAAGACGACTTCTTTACATCCTCGATGCCCTGTCCTTTGGTAAAGAACGTATTTACCTTAAGGCCCAGACGCGAAAGGATGCGGTCGATTTCTTCGAGCGTTCCGCTCCAGAACGGATCGTGATACGGGATGATGCCGAAGATGTTGACGAGTTTATCGTCCTTTGGCACATCGCTTTCGATGACTTTATCGAGAAAAGTATTCCATACGGTCTCGTATCCGAGATTGCTGTCTCCGGTAAAGCCGGGCGTTTCGATCGGATAGACCGGGATGCCTTTTTCAAGGAATTCATTTGTGACACTTGCGATATCGTCGCCGATGATGCCGGCCGTGCAGCCGGTCAGAACGAAGTATGCATCGGCGTCGATGATATCAATAGCTCCCTGGATCGTCGTTCGAAGCTTATTGACTCCGCCGAAGACGACTTCCTTCTCGAGCATGTTACTGGAAGGGATCGAAACCGAGCTGACGAAGCACGAAGACTTGTGTCCGGACTGTCCCTGCTCGGATGCAGAAGACTGCATGCAGCAGCCGGGGCCGCTATGGAAGATCGGGCAGACACGGTCGAGTGCGCCTAATACCGAATTGATACCGGCAAGAGCACAGCCGCCCTTCGGGTTTTCCATGATCTCTGACATGTCAGTTCTCCCCCTCTCTGATGATGTATTTAAAGGCATCTTCCGAATACCAGGACTCCTTATACGGGAGCTTGACATGCTCGGAGATCTTCTTGTTAAAGCCCGGATTTTCGAGCTGGTCGGCGATCTTATTTCCGAGGAACAGAAGGCCGTCGTAACCCATCGTCGGACGCTTTCCATCGAGTACGTGTGTTGTTGGAACGCCGAGTCTTGCGGCCCATTCCGGTACTCCGATAAAAGCATCGGGCTTGAGTTTCTTGACGAGGTTGACCTGCTCGAACGGCTGCATGTTCGCAATATCCACGACGAACTCTTTGTGGATGCCGTTTAAGTATTCGATATCGACCTGGGCATCGTCATCGTAGGTCGGTGTCTCAAGTCCCACGAGTTCCATGCCGAAGTCATCGATCAAAGCCGCAGCAGCAAAAGAACGTCCCGTTCCGCCGCAGATGAATACTCTTTTTCCCTGGAGCCGGTCGCGGAGTTTCTTGACGAGAGGCTCGATCCTCTCATGTTCTCTTGCGATGATCTCTTCGACTTCCTTTTCTTTTCCGACGACCTTCGCGATACCTCTGTACCACTTATCGGTATTACGGATACCGATCGGCATAACGGTGTGCGAATACGGGATATCGTATTCTTCGTAGAGAGTCTTCATGAACTCATCGGCAAAGACCTTACAGATCGAGGTGGAAGCCTCAGCTGCCGGGATCTTCCTGATCTTTTCGAGCGAGCTGTAGAAAGGAATATAGTTCACTTTCGCACCGAGGAGCTGGAGCATTCTCTCCATCTCTTTCTGGTCGGCATAGCTGACCGTCGTCGGCGCGAAAAGATTGATCAGGCCAGATTCCTTCTCGACTTTCTGATGCTTCAGAATATACTTGTTGATCGAGATGAATGCCGCATCAAAACCGGATGCGCAGATCTTCGACTTAAAGCCTTCGCAGTGGATCGGGATAATAAGCGGATCCGGATATTCGCTCTGAAGATCCGAGCAGATCGCATCGATATCATCACCGATGATGCTGGAAGCGCAGGAAGCAAATACGAAGATCAGCTTCGGGGAATATCTTTCGACGGCCTTCTGTACCGATTCACGGAGCTTCTTTTCACCGCCGAAAACGACACTCTTCTGATCGAGATTCGTCACGATCAGGCGCGGGTTCTTGACATTTCGGATCCCTCTGTGGATCTGTCCGACACGGTACATATCGATCGCCATGATCGCACACCCCACACAACCTTGCGGAGAATGGGAAATAAAGACAGCATCCTCCAGAGACATCAGCGCTGCGAGGCTGTTGATCTGCTGGCACTGAAGACCCTGTGCGAAACTTCTGTCTGCTCTTTTGAGGCAGCCCTTCTTAAAGTTCTCGCTGACTTCCTGTCCAGTCGTACCGAGATCATTGACACGGTTCGGTTTACTTTCCCTTACACCGGAATATGTCACTTTTGCCATAAGAACCTGTTCCTTTCCATCCGTTTCTACGGATCAGTTCTTCGTTTCGATCCGCTTTTCCGGATCACTATTTCTTTTCGTATTAATCTTCTTCTGACGGCTGACGCTGTCTTAGCGACTGGCGGTTATCGATCTTGTAGTAGTAGGAAGAGATCTTATCGAGTGCATCTTCCACACTTACTTCGATATCGAAGACCGAGATGGCTTTCTTTTCAAACTGTTTCTGAGCCTGAAATCCGATCTTCTTGCAGACAACCGCTCTACAGTCTTCGATCAGTGCGACCTTACCGAGCACTTCGGTTCCGCCGCCGCAACCCTGGCCGTTACCGCCGCATCCGGAGCCATCGCCGCAGGAACTGCCGTTCCCGCAAGAGGAAGCCTCAGAAGACGGGGCAGGTGCTTTTGCCGAAGGATCGGAAGGCGCTACTTGACGGATCTCCAGAAACTGCAGATCCTGTCCATCGACACGGTAAATATAGAAATGGTCTGTCTCGCCGAATTTCAGGTCAACATTGATTCCGTTGGATGAACCAAACGCGATATTATATGCCATATCCATGGACTCCTTTTCTCAAGATTTTTAAGAATATACCGGGTGCCCCCCCGCACCCGGCATATCCTCACGCAATAATTCTCAGTTGAATCGGGAAACTGCTATCGTGTAGATATCTTCGATCAGGCGGATGCCGCCTTCGTAACCGGCATAGAAATTGTCGAATACGACCTTATCCTGTACCGGCCAGGAGATGTTGAGGAAGTTGCCCTTCAGATTCTCCGTAACTTCTTTTTCGTAATAGCCGCCGAGCACGAGCGGGTAACCGTGATAGTCGTGGTTCTTGATCTCTTCGTGGATCTTATATCCGTCGGTCTCAAAAGAAACTTCCGCCTCGATACCGAAGTTGAGTTTTTTGAATTCTTCCGCGATACGGTCACGATGGTTCTTCGGTGTATCATCGACAACGAACTGCTTTGCCGGGATCAGTCCGAGGTCATTGACCAGGAACTTCGTAACGGCGAGAGAATACTGAGCATCCGCAACGACAGTGAACTGCTTGTTGATGACACGGTTCTCGAGGAACAGATCCGCATAGCGGCTGATGAGGTAGTAATAGTAATCCTCATGCTCCTTGATGACCGCTTCTACCTTCTCTTCCGGAACGCCGGCGAACTTACCTACTTCACGCAGGAACTTACTGGTTTCCGTCGCGCCGATCGGAAGATTCGGATAGTGAAGATACGGGGTGCCGAACTTCTTTTCCATCTTCTTGACGTTATTTAAGCCGACCCACGGGGAAACGAGAAGATTGAACTCCGCTTCCGGGATCTTGTTGATATTCTCGATACCGCGCTTATAGCCGAAGATCGTATTCGGAGTAAGACCGAGCTCCGCGATAAGCTTTTCGAGCTGACGGAGATTTCCGAGCCAGAAAAGATCCTGATACGGGACATCTGCCCAGATATTGATCAGGCCCTTCTGCTTCTTATCGGACTTCTTCAGATACTGGTCAACGATCGCGTCGACTACCTGCTCGTGGCCCTTATAGTTATTGCCCTTAAAGCCTGCGGTCGGTGCATAGACGACCGGCTTTTCAGCGTCTTCATATCTGGAAACGACTTCACCGGAATCATCACCAACGATCTCCGGGATACATCCCGTAAGTACGACATAGAGATCTGCGTCGATGACCTTCAGTGCATTACCGATCGTGGAATCCAGCTTCTTTACGCCACCGAAAACAACGTCTTTTTCGTTGATACTGGTGCACGGGAAAATGTTCGGGGAAAAGTATCCGGAGCTTCCTGTGGATTCCGAAAGTTTCTGCGCGCAGCCGGGGCCCGAGTGAAGGATCGGGAGAGCGCGGTCGATTGCCTGAACGGTCTGCATCGCACCCAGTGCGCATTTATATCTTTGCTTATCTAATAACTTCGCCATTATTTCGTTTCCTCCAGGAACTTATCAACATTCTGCTGGTACCACCAGTCTGTATATGGAAGCTTGGTGCGCTTTGCCAGGTTTTCTTCGAAGCTTCTGTTATTGATCGCATCGAGGACGGTCTTGGCAAATTCCAGTGTGTGCTTATAGCCGAAGATCATGTACTCATCAGCAACATAGATCGCAGGTGTACCGTTCTTGATCGCCCATACGGTGGAACCCGGGTGACGGGAAAGATACATATCCGGCTGATACTTATGAAGGATGTTCATGACCTCGAAGTTCTGCTGGTCGGCAACACTTGCTTCAAAGTCGATATCATTATCCAGAAGGTACTTCATGGACGGCGGTACATCGCCGTTTTCATACTTCTTATCGTAGTGCCATGCGAGCGCCCAGACGACCTTGATGCCGAGCTCATTGAGAACACGGGAAACCTCGAATGTGTAGCCCGGACCCATACCGAGAACGGCGGTCTTTCCTTCAAGCTGCTTCTTCACTTCTTCGATCTGCGGAAGATAGATCGCACGCTGCTCTTCGATATACTTTTCGATCGGTTCGGATCTTCCCGTTACTTTACCGATCTCACGCAGCCACGTCTCAAAACCGACGATACCGCACTGGTTAATGGATCTTACGTAAGGAACACCGTACTTTTCTTCCAGAGCATTTCCGAGGTAGTTACCGAGAGTACCGCAGATGCAGGTCGTCGCCAGGCTTTCGGAAATGTGGGACAGTTCTTCTACCGTGGAATTGCAGTACAGGAATACCGGATCAAGATCGAAGTTTTTGAACATCTCGATGATCTCCGGACGGGCGCTCTCGAAGAAGTTCTTGAAGTTGATCTTATTCGTCTTCACGCCTTCTCTCGGCGGCTGAACGATAGACTGAAGTACCGCGTGGTCGGAAATATCGAAACCGGTCGCCCAGATACGGGACTTAAAGCCTTCGCAGTGAACGGCCACGATCGGAACTCCCACTTCATCTCTTACCTCATCGACAATGCTGTCGATATCCTCACCGATGATACCTGTTGCACAGGAAGAAGATACGAAGATCGCCTTCGGGGAATATCTCTTATTGACTTCGAGGATGACGTTTCTAAGTGCATTCGTGGATCCGAAGATCGTGTCATTCTCGTTCATGTCGGTTCCTACATAGATCGTATCACTGGTAACGCCGCGCTTTTTGGACATAACTTTCGCCATGTAGTAAGCACCGGCTGCAGCTACGGAGCATCCTGCCGGGCCGTGGTGGATGAGTGCCACATCACGGATACCGCAGAGCTGTCCGAGTGCGCAGGAGGAAAGACATGTACTGGACTGCGAGAAGCAGCGGGAACAGCCTTTCAATGTTCCGCATTCACTCTGGGTCGCCAGATCTTTAAGAGTTCCTACATAACCTGTGATGGAACCGATACGGTTTTCTCTGGTGGCGACATTCGAATTAGAAAGATTAATAGCCATGTGTTTATTTTCCTTTTCTTAGAAAGCAAGATTTTCTTCGAGTTCCGGACGGATATTCTGAAGATCCTCGGAGAGGTAACGCTCACCGTTATCCGGCAGCAGCGGAACGATCAGCTTTCCTTTATTTTCTTCTTTCTGCGCAAGCTTAATGGCAACGGCCAGGGAAGCACCTGCAGAAGCACCTACGAAGATACCTTCGTACTTGGCAAGAAGATGGATAGCACGCAGTGTCTCGGCATAAGAGATGAAGTTATATTCATCTGCCAGATCTCCGTTAAAGTTTGTCGGAGCCATCGGTGTCAGGCCGTCGTCATTATGTACCTGATGGATACCGTGGAAACCGCCGTCCTCAGCACCTTCTACCTTCGAATTAACAACGTCTTCCGGCTGCGGCTGGGTGATAACTACCTTCACGTTCGGGTTCTTTTCCTTGAGGAACTTACTTACGCCGTGTGTAGATCCGCCTGTGCCGACACCGCCGACGAAGATATCTACTTTTCCGTCGGTATCTTCCCAGATCTCCGGACCGGTGTGCTTGTAGTGTGCATTGATGTTATCCGGGTTATCCAGCTGACGTGTAGAGAAAGGATGCTCCACGCCCTTTTCCATGTAGTCGATGACATCGGCAAAAGCTGCGATACCCTTTTCAAAAACACCTGCGATCAGTTCCTGTGGAACATCTGCGATCTCTGCCTGGTAAGCCTGCAGGAGCTTAAGTCTTTCAACGGAAACACCATTCTGAAGACCGATCTTAAACTTATAGCCCTTTGCTGCGGCAAAAGCAGCCATTGCAACACCGGTGTTACCGGATGTGAACTCAACAAGTGTGGTCTTATCCGGGCTGATCTCGCCACGCTTCTCTGCAGCCTCGATGATCTCGATCGCCATTCTGTCCTTGTGGGATCCTGCCGGATTGAAGTACTCAAGTTTTCCGGCGATACGGCCCTTCAGGCCGAGCTTTTCTTCGAGTCTTTTGAATTCTACGATCGGGGTATGTCCGACCAGTTCTGTGATTGAATTGTAAATCTTTCCCATTTTTAGTTCCTCCTATATTCCCCGATCGGGTATTGATTTTCTTGATTAGATCTTGTAGTCGTCTGCGAGTTCCATCATGCCGTATTCCATGAGGATCTCTTCGAGTCTTTCCTGTGTCATCGGTGTCGGGATAACGAAGTCCTGATTCTCGATAACTGCCTGTGCCAGGTTTCTGTATTCCTGTGCCTGATTGGAATCAGGACGGTATTCGATAACTGTCTTCTTATTGATCTCTGCGTGCTGTACGATGTTGTCTCTCGGAACGAAGTAGAGAAGCTTGGTGCCGAGTTCCTTGGAGAATGCACGGAGAAGGTCGAGCTCACGGTCAACGTTTCTGGAGTTGCAGATGATGCCGCCGAGTCTTACACCGCCCGTTCTTGCATATCTCTGAATACCCTTGGAGATGTTGTTCGCTGCGTAAAGGGCCATCATCTCACCACTTGCTACGATGTAGATCTCTTTTGCTTTACCTTCACGGATCGGCATTGCGAAACCGCCGCAGACAACGTCACCTAAAACGTCGTAGAAAACATAATCCAGATCGTCGGTATAGGCACCCAGGTTCTCCAGCATGTTGATGGAAGTGATGATGCCTCGGCCGGCGCATCCAACGCCCGGTTCCGGTCCGCCGGACTCTACGCACTTGGTTCCGCCGTAGCCTTCCTTCATGATACGGTCGAGGGAGATATCCTCACCTTCCTCACGGATCGTATCCAGTACGGTCTTCTGAGCAAGACCACCGAGAAGAAGTCTTGTGGAGTCAGCCTTCGGGTCACACCCGACTACCATGACTTTCTTACCGTGCTCGACAAGTCCTGCGGTAAGATTCTGTGTCGTGGTGGACTTACCGATACCACCCTTGCCGTAGATTGCAATCTGTCTTAATTCACCCATGTTTCTTTATCCTTCTTTCAATTAAATAATTCGTTAACTTGTTCGTATTTCACGAGTTTATCGATCGAGTCCGGGATGACTCCCGGGATCTCATAACAGGTGATCCCTTTGCTTTCCAGAACTCTCCTCGCACCATCCCCGACTTTACTCGCCAGAAGATGTGTGCAGTCGGAAAGACTGTTTACGTTATCCAGAAGTCTTTCTTCATCGTGTTCTCCTCTGTCGCATACAGGAGGAAGATGACGGATATCCGAAAGTTCAAATGAATCTTCATTCACTTCATAGATATAGAAAGCACGCGCTCTTCCGAAATGGTTATTCACTACGATCCCGTCCGAGCTGGCCACCGCGATCCGGTAGTTTTTATCAGCCATGTGAGAAAGTCTCCTTTACGCCGAGTCTTCTCTGATAGATCTGATCACCGAACTCCGACTTTCCCGGGACACCGACCGCATCTGCTCTACAGTGCTGGCAGTGACGGAAGACATCGATATATTTTTCGGCTTTTCTTCTTGCTTCATCGATCTGCGGGCAGGTCGGTGCTTTTACATCCTTCAGTTCATGCTGCGGGATCAAAGGGATGATATTGTAGATCTTCGCGCCGGCTTCTTTTACCGTCTTTGCGATCTGCTCGATATGGTCTCCGTTGATCTCCGGGACAAGCACCGTATTGACTTTGACCGTGATCCCTGCTGCGGCTACTTTTCGGATTCCCGCCAGCTGGTTTTCGATCAGGATCTTCGCGCCTTCGACGCCTTCGATTCTCCTTCCGTGATAGATGATGTAAGCATTAAGCTTATTCTCTATTTCCGGATCGACCGCATTTACGGTGACTGTCAGAGAATCGATCCCGATATCGATCACGTCCTGTGCTCTTTCACTAAGAAGCAGTCCGTTCGTGCTCATGCACTTGATGAGGTTAGGGAACTTTTCTTTTATGATCTTGAAAGTTTCCAGCGCGTTATCGGTCGCCAGGGTATCTCCCGGACCTGCGATCCCGGCCACTTTGATGTCGGGGCAGATCTCCAGTGCTTTCTTCAGGATCTCTTCACATTCTGCAGGTTTTAACACCTTCGATGTCACTCCCGGCCGTTCTTCGACGTCGTTGATGGCGCGGTCACAGAAGCGGCATGCGATATTGCATCCCGGACTGACAGGAAGATGGATCCTTCCTGCATTATTCTTATGGCCGCCGAAGCATGGATGGGAGTTCTGCAGATCCTCGTATGTGTTTCTCATCTGCACTCCTAGGCTGTTCAGTCTTTGAACAGCGGAGTGGAGAGGTAACGGTCACCGGAGTCAGGCAGAAGTGCAACGATCACTTTACCCTTATTTTCCGGTCTCTTGGCGAGGATCTCAGCTGCCTTCAGAGCAGCACCCGAAGAAATACCTACCAGAATACCTTCTGATGTGGCGAATGCTTTTCCTTCTGCAAAAGCATCTTCATTCTCGATTGCGATGACCTCATCATACACCTTCGTATTCAGGACTTCCGGTACGAAACCTGCGCCGATACCCTGGATCTTATGTGCGCCCGGCTTACCTGTGGAGAGCACTGCGCTGGTGGCCGGCTCTACCGCAACGACCTTGACGTTCGGGTTCTGGGACTTCAGGTACTCACCAACACCTGTGATGGTTCCGCCTGTACCTACGCCTGCTACGAATATATCTACTTTTCCGTCGGTCTGCTTCCAGATCTCCGGACCTGTTGTTTCCTTATGTACCTTCGGGTTAGCCGGGTTGACGAACTGGCCGAGGATGATCGATCCTTCGATCTCCTTGTTCAGTTCTTCCGCCTTGGCGATGGCACCCTTCATGCCCTTCGCGCCTTCTGTCAGAACGAGTTCTGCGCCGTACGCCTTAAGAAGGTTTCTTCTCTCGACACTCATCGTATCCGGGAGTGTCAGAATTGCTTTATATCCCTTTGCTGTAGCTACTGCAGCAAGGCCGATACCTGTGTTACCGGATGTAGGCTCGATGATCGTGGCTCCGGGCTTCAGAAGACCCTTATTCTCTGCGTCCTCGATCATTGCCAGAGCGATTCTGTCTTTTACAGATCCGGCCGGATTCAGGTACTCAAGTTTTGCCAGGACAGTTGCCTGTGTGATTTCTCTTTTTTTCGAATACGCATTCAGCTGAAGAAGCGGCGTATTTCCGATCAGTTCCAGTGCACTTTGCTTAATCTCACTCATTTTAAATTTCCTCCTAAAGATAAAAAAATCAGTTGCTACCCTTTTGGCAACAACCGCATTCTAAAACCGTTGTTTTCTACAAAAGGTGTCCCGGGCTATTTCCCGTTGAAACATGTCGAACACATACAACACATGCAACACATCTGCGTGAGTTTTCGATCCATCATATTCTTCATGTTTACTGACCTCCTTCGTGTCGGTTTTTTGCTGTTTTTCTTGAGCTGAGATAATAGTAACACTACCCGGGAGCTTTGAAAAATCGCTATTAATTATCGTCTGTGATAAGTTTGAGTTATAACCCTGCCGCCGGTTTTTGAATATCAAAAACTTGTCCTGCATATTCTTTCACGTGATCATCGTGTGTCGCGACCAGCACGGCGTGCCCGGAATACACGTATTCCGAGAGATATTCGAGGATGATCCTTCCCGTTCCGCTGTCAAGTCCGGTGGTCGGTTCATCCGCGATCAGAAGGACAGGCTCCGTAAGAAGCGCCCTGGCGATGGCTGCGCGCTTTAGTTCACCGCCCGACAGTTCATGGGGAAATCTGTCGGAAAGATCACCGATCCCGAGATTCTCAAGATGCCGCTTCGCCTTCTCTTCGTATTCTATTCTCTCTTCGGACGAACCAGCCAGAAACGGCTCCACGATATTTTCGAGGATCGTATAGTTTTTAAGAAAGAAATTACTCTGCGGCACATAGCCGATCTTTCTTTTATGGATATCGGACAGTTCCTCGTCCGAAAGTTTATACAGATCTTTCCCCTCGAAAAGCACTTGTCCCAGATCCGGGTCGAGGATCCCCGCTAAGACCGCAAGGAGAGTGCTTTTGCCGGAGCCGGATTCGCCCATCACAGCGATGAACTCTCCTTCATCGATAGAGATCTCCAGGGAATCCAGGATCTTTCTTCTTCCTGATTTGTAACTCTTACTTATACCTTCTGCGATTAGCATCTTCTCACTCCTCCTTCCGAAGTGCCAGATACGGCTCAGTATTTGTCGTGTGTATGATAAAGAACACCGAGGCCAGGAATACGATCAGGATCACGATACCTACGATCAGCAGGATCTGAACAAGAACGGATGCGATCCCCGGGCCGAGATACGGCATATCCAGGGACTTCCCGATATATCTTCCGAACGGGATCACGATCAGGGCGCCAAGGAGACTTCCGCCCAGCGCACCTGCGAGGCTGATGAGTCCCATCTCGGAAAGAAGCTTTCTGATGAGATCTTTCTTTCTGTGGCCGAGCACCCGGAGAAGTGCGATCTCCGATTTTCTACCCTTCATGATGATGCTGTTGATGATCAGAAGGATCGCGACCAGAAGGATCCCGAGAGACAGCGAGATCACGTTCACCACACCGGTGATTTTCCCAAGACTTCCGGACAAAGACTCATGAAGCTTCTTCGGATAGACGACATCGAAGATATCGCCGATCGTCTTATGCGCGGAGTCGATGACCTGCTCGGTCGTATGAGATCCATCCACATTGATGAAGATCGAAGAAAGAATATCTCCCTTCTTCTGTTCTTCGGTGAGAAAAGATCCTTTCTCTTCGGCATTTCTGAGGAGTTCCGCTTTTGCATCGGTAGAGAAATACACCGAGCTGTCGAGCGCGGTTCCGGTCCTTGCCATCTGCGATGCGATCGCATATTCCTGCCCGAAGAGCTTGATCTTTCCGTCTTCACTGACGATGTCACTTCCGACGATGACCGCATCGCCGGAGAGCTTCTGCTTATACTCCGTCTCGATCCACGGCCCCACGACAAAATCACTATCCGGATCGAAGAACACGATCTGGACTTCACTGCTGCAGCAGTCTGCGGAAAGAGACTTCAGGAAGCACTGCGACGTAGAATCCGAGATCCCGTCGATCGACTGTACTTTCTCATAGACTTCTCCCTCGAAATAGAAGTTACTCCGGCTTCCCTCAAGAAGCATATTCTCCGCTTTTTCACGTTCGCCTTTCGGGACCAGCATGATGTCCGCGCCGAGGCGCTTCCTCATGTTGCCCATTCCTTTTTTCAGGCTCACACTGATCACGGTAACGGAAAAGAGCATGACCGAAAGAATGACGACAGTTGCCAAAAGGCACGCGTTAAGAAACGCGTGTCTTTGGATGTCTTTTATCGTGTTCTTCGTTTTTTTGAATCTCATTTCTCACTCTCGCTTTTTATCAGGAAGACGATATTGGCAGCTGCGGTGAGCGCCAGAAGAACACTGAGCACGATCAGGGCCGGATATGTTTTCACACGGCAGGCCATGTCACTCATTTTGCAAAGGCCGGTGAGTTTCGCCGGGAAGGCCAGTACCAGACCGGCATTCAGAAACTGTGCGATCGAGATGCCGAGACGGATATCCTTATTCTTCAGGAAGAAATAGATCACACCAAGCGCTGCGATCACAAGACCTGCGCCGATCTCTGCTTTTTTCGTAAAGAAGCAGGCCATCTTCATCTCGCTTTCACACACCGGGAAAAGCACTGTCGGTGCGAGTATTACGAGAAGTCCTAAAAGGATGAAAGCGGCTGCAAAAATAATTCTGTTTTTCATATGTGTTTTCTTCTTTCTTTTTAAGATTTTTATAGGTAGTATTCGACTTCGTCCACCTGTCCGCCGAGATTTAAGACATTCAGGATCTTGGTTCTGTATTCCTGGAAAGTGTCCTGCGCTCGGGCGCGGGGACGCGGAAGATTGATATCGATGATCGCTTCTACTTTCGAAGGTCTTGCCGACATGACAACGACCTGATCGGACATGTAGATTGCTTCATCGACATCGTGAGTAACCATGACCATCGTCATGTTGTGTTTCTTCCAGATGTTGATGATCTCATCCTGAAGATTCATTCTGGTAAAGGCATCAAGTGCGCCGAGCGGCTCATCCAGAAGCAGTACGGACGGATGTCCCACGAGTGCTCTGGCGAGCGATGCTCTCTGCTGCATGCCTCCGGAAAGCTGATGCGGATAGGACTTTTCAAAACCTTCCAGTCCGACAAGATGAATATAATCCGCAACATCCTTTTTCTGCTGTTTATAAATATGTCTGGCCTTAAGTCCGAATGCGATATTCTTTTCGACCGTCAGCCACGGAAAAAGGTTGCTTCCCTGAAATGCGAAGCCTCTGTCACTTCCCGGCTTTTTAATCTCTTTGCCGTCTAATTCGATCGTTCCCTTCGTCGCCTTATCGAGTCCTCCGATGATACGGAGAAGCGTCGATTTACCACAGCCCGAAGGTCCGATGAGACTTACGAAGGATCCCGGTTTTATATCCAGTGAAAACCCATTTAGGGCGACGATATCTTCCTTTGTCGGATCGGTATTCGGAAACTGTTTGTATACATCTTTGATGCTAATTCTTCCTACCATTTGATGACTCCTTTCTGCCATGTCAGCACTCTGTCACGAACCTTAAACAGGATCGTCAGAGTCAGGGAGCAGATCACAGCGATGATGATCAGGCCGGCATATACTCCGTCGTAAAGCATGACGGATTTCTGCCAGTTGATATACCAGCCGATTCCGCTGGAATTACCATTCATCTCGACGGCCATCAGTGTCGCGAAAGAAGACACCGTTCCATAGAAGGCACCGAGGAAAATACTCGGCATCGCCGCCGGGATCGCCACGTGGATGATCTGGTACAGAGTCGAAGCGCCGAGTGTTCTGGACACTTCGAAGTTAACATTATTGATGCTCTGTATACCGGAAGAGGTCATCAGCGTGACCGGGAACCACACCGCAAATGCGATAAGAAATACATTCGCTTCGTGCGTTGTCGGAAATGTTGACAGTGCCAGCGGGATCCACGCTGTCGTCGGGATCGGTCCGATGATCTTCGTGATCGGATTGAGCCAGTATCCCACGACTTTAAAGTAACCGAGCATAAGTCCTGTCAGAAATCCGACACTCGCTCCCCACAGGAAGCCCGTCCCAAGAAGTTTCAGCGAATCGCCGACATTTTTCAGAAGGAAGACTCTGCTTTCCACCAGAAGTCCGATAATACGGTCCAGCGACGGAAAATACAGTGTCGGCAGCATCGTGGTCTTCGTCGTTACATAATTCAGAAGAAGCAGGAATACGATCACGCCCGTAAGAAATGGGGCTTTATACAGGATCCTCTTTCTGATCTTGTCGTAAAAGAGACCGATCAGGATCTCCAGGAGGATCACTCCTCCGATCACCGCCAGAAGATAAAGGTAATACGGATGATCCATCTTCTTCTGTTTTCCGTTATCTTCGATGTTGTAGTAGATCAGAACTGAAATTGCTATTGCGATGAAAGGCAATAGCAACTTCAGAACTGCAGAAAGTTTTTTTCTCATGAAAACCTCTTTAACAGTTAATTAGTCACCTCGACAAATGCGCCGTTCTCATATTTATATGAATCCGGGACGCCCTCGAGCCGGGTGAATGCCTTATCAATGAATGCTTTCGGATCTGCCGCCTTCAGTTCACCGATCCTTACGAGTTCCGTCGCCGCATTCTCGATCGTAACTTCCGCGATGCTTACGGATGGTCCGTAGTTATAGGATGCCAGGAGCGATGCATTGACCTCGACGTCACCGGAACACTGGTTATGTTCGATCTGGATCCGGGCCGCTTCTTTCGGATTTGCCTGTACAAAAGCACTAGCCTTCAGCATGGCTCTGGTATATGCAGCGGCTGCCTTCGGATTTTCTTTCGCAAGTCTTGTTGTAACGAATGCCATACAGCAGTATTCATTTTGGAACTTCTCATCGGTACTGAGATCGAGGATCTTCTTAAAGCCGTATTCCTGTTCTGCGCTGTAGGCGACCGGATCGTGAAGAGCGACTACATCGACCGCACCGTTTTCCAGTGCCAGCGGAAGATCCGTCAGTCCATATACGACCCACTCGACTTCGAGGTTTTCGGTCGTCACACCGATACCGTTATCGTAAAGGAGTCTCTTCAGGGCAATGACCGAGGAATCTCCGATACCCGGAACACCGATCTTCTTTCCCTTCAGGTCGGCGATGGAATTGATCCCCGAACCTTCTTTTACATAATACTTCGTACATCCTGTATGAAGTCCTGCGGTAAATGTGATCTCCAGTCCGTTATCGATCTGCGGGATCATCGCACCGGCGAGCTGTGTCGATGCATCGACTTTATTGGAAGCGACCAGATCCGAAAGATTATTCAGGTCGATCTCCTCGACTCTCCATGTCACGCCTGCGTTCTTAAACTCTTCTTCGAAATATCCGTTGTCGATCGCGATGTGAAGAGGTGCCAGACAGAGCGAACCGTTCGCGGTTCCGATGATGATATCTACATCGCCGCTGCTCTGTCCGCCGGCAACTGTCGTTTCCTCGCTTTTCTTTTTCTTGCTACAGGCTGTCATACTCGTTATTCCTACTGCCGCGACAAGCATCACGGATAATAATTTTCTAAATGTTCTCTTCATGTGTTTCATTCCTCCCTTATCCTTTTGCAGAAAGAAAAAACCGGCGATTTTTCTGTCACCGGTTCCCGTTTTTCTACCGGCGATCTTTCGTCGCCGGCCACCTTGTTCCGACCGGCACTCTTTCTGCTTGAAAAGAGCATATCATTGATCTCCGGTCTTGAATAATGCTTAACTTTTATCGTTTGTGATAACCTGTTTTTATCACAAAAAAGCACCTGTTTTCAGGTGCTTTTCGCTATGGATCACTCTTTATATTTCAGAAGTTCATCGATATACCGCTGGCCGATCTCGCTTAACTTGTGATTGGCGCGGACGATGTATCCGATCGTGAGCGGATCCTCTTCTTTCAGTTTGATCGTCACGAAATCCCGCTTGAGCGCGAGGCTATCCGTCATAACACCTGTGCCGATCGAGTAACCGTTCATCGCTGCCATGAGCTCCGCCGAAGTGGCGCGGTCATTGGTCTTGATGAGTTTATCAAAATCATAGTCGCCGAGGGCTTCTTCCGTCAGATAGAAATCATTCTCGCTGCTCTGGTCAAAGGAGATGCACGGATACTCCCTCATATCCTCCAGAGAGATCTCTTCCGCCTTTGCCATCGGATGGTTCTTCCAGACATATACGAATGTTTCTCTCGTGATCAGGGGCGAAAAATCCAGCTGATATTCGCGGAAAAGCTTGCGCATTACTTTCTCATTCGTCTTTGAAAAAGCAACGACTCCGACCTCACTGTCGAGGCTTCGGACATTCTGCAGGACCTCGTCCGTCCTTGTCTCATGCACGGCAAACGTGTACTTACCATTTTCATATTCTTTGACGACGTTGATAAAAGCATGTACCGCAAATACATAGTGCTGCATCGATACGCTGAAATGTCTCTTATCAAGATCACGGTCCAGATAGCGGTCCTCGATCAGTTCATACTGGCTGACCGCTTCTTTGGCATAGCTTAGGAATTCTTTTCCTTGTTCCGTCAGACGGATTCCCTTATTCGTACGTTCGAAAAGCTGGATATTCAGTTCCTCTTCGAGTTCACGGATCGTCGAGGAGAGCGCCGGCTGCGATACGAAAAGACGGCTGGCCGCTTCGCGAAAAGACTTCGAGTTCGCAATCGCGATCACATATTTCAGCTGAAGTATCGTCATAGCGGCATCACTTCTCCTTTGATGGTTTCTTCGCTCCTGCCTTCTTGTTTACGAATTTCAATTCCTGTTTCTTGGCGCTTACCAGTGTACCGTTTTCTACCGAGTTGACCAGGAAGGTATTACCGCCGACCGTTACATCGTCTCCGATCACCGTCTCGCCGCCTAAGATCGTCGCACCGGAATAGATCGTAACATTGTTTCCGATCGTCGGATGACGCTTGACGCCGCTTAATTTCTGGCCGCCTCTTGTCGAAAGGCCGCCCAATGTCACGCCCTGGTAGATCTTGACATGCTCGCCGATGATCGTCGTCTCGCCGATAACGATACCTGTACCGTGATCGATGAAGAAATGCTTGCCGATCGTCGCACCCGGATGGATATCGATACCGGTAATGCTGTGCGCATACTCGGTCATCATACGGGGGATCATGGGCACACGCAGAAGATGCAGTTCATGCGCGATGCGATAGACCGAAACGGCAAATAATCCGGGGTACGAGAAGATGATCTCCGCTTTGCTCTTGGCAGCGGGGTCGCCTTCAAAGCCCGCATCGACATCGGTCTCCAAACTTGCCCGGATTTCCGGGATCTTTTTCATAAAAGCAAGGGTCAGTTCCTTTGCTTTTTCATCCAGTACGCTCTGCGGAGCTGCCGCAAATTCGTCCGTATATTTCAGCACGATCGCGACCTGTTTCTTCAGGTGGAAGATAACATCTTCGATCGTTGCGGACATCGTATTTTTCAGCGTATAGACCTGGAACACCTTATCGCTTAAGTATCCGGGGTAAAGGATCTTCAGCAGATTATCCACGACGGAAATAATCACATCTTTATCCGGCTGGTGGTGTACATCGATCGCGTTGATCGTCCGCTCATCCTCATAGTCTTTTAAGATCAGATCCACTACATTCTGGATCTCTTTATCGTTATATGATCCCATAACGGTTCTCCTTTTCACTTTCACAAAGTCATCTTCAGAACGTATACTTTCGCATCCCGCTTCAAGTATATAATACCACTTCCCGTTTCAGTCTTTCACTACCACGTGATCCCGGATACGGTCCATACACTCTGTAAGGGTAGCTCGCGGGACGGCGACATTGATCCGCTGGAATCCTTCGCCGGTCTTTCCGAAGATTCTTCCGCTGTCGAGCCACAGTTTCGCTTCGTGGATGATCCTTCTGTCGATCTCCTCCGGTGAAAGCCCCGTGCCGCGGAAATCCAGCCACATAAGGTAGGTGCCTTCTCCGTCGATCACTTTGACGCCGGGGAGGTTTTCTTCTACATATTTCTTTACGAAAGCGATGTTCTCTTTGATGTAAGAAATCACATGCTCATACCATTCCTCGCCATGTTCATAGGCAGCCTGTGTTGCTGTAAGTCCCAGCGCCGAGAGCTGGCTGATGCCCGCTGCATCGACCTGCTTCTTAAACGGTCTTCGTATCGTCGCATTTGGAATAAAGATATTGCTGATCAGCATGCTGGCAAGATTAAATGTCTTACTTACGGATGTGCATACGATACAGTGATCTGCAAATTCTTCCTTCACTTTCGCAAACACCGTATGCTCCCCGTAAAGCGCGAAATCGTTATGGATCTCATCGGCTACAACGAGGACATCGTGCTTCAGGCAGATGTCTCCCAGTCTTTCCAGTTCTTCTTTTGTGAAGACACGGGAGGACGGGTTATGCGGATTGCAGAGCAGGAACAGCTTGATGTTGTTATCTACGATCTTCTTCTCGAAGTCTTCGAAATCGATATGATAGCGGTTATCGTCACCGAGATAAAGATCGTTACTTACGATAACACGTTTATTGTCCTCGATGACTTCGGAAAAAGGATAATAGACAGGCTGCTGGATCAGGACCGGATCGCCTTCCTTAGTAAACGCTTTGACCGCCATGGCGAGCGCGAAAACGACGCCCGGTGTCTTTACGAGCCATCTCGGATCGACGTCCCAGTCATGGTGGCGCTTCATCCATCCTGCGACTGCATCGAAATACGCGTCGTTATTAATATCTGCACCGGTCTCCGTATAGCCGAAGATCGCATGCTTCGTTCTCTCGATGACGGCATCCTCGACATAGGAGCTGGTCTTAAGATCCATATCCGCGACCCACAGCGGCAGGACATCGGCCGGCATGCCTCTTCTTACGGCAAAATCGTATTTCAGGCTGTCTGTGTGTCTTCTTTCGATGACCTCGTCAAAATTCAGATTCCGTTCCGGCATTTCTTATTCCTTCTTTCTCGTTTCTTTATCGGAAGGCATGACACTCGGATCCGAAACCATCCTTCCTTTTTATACTCCGGCAAAAGCACTTTCCAGGTCTGCTATCAGATCTTCTGCATCTTCGATACCCGTCGAGAGACGGAGCGTGCACGGTGTGATGCCGTTTTTTAATCTTACTTCTTCTTTCACATCCGCATGCGTCTGTGTCGTCGGATACGTGATCAGGGTCTCCGTACCGCCCAGACTCTCTGCGAATTTGATGATCCTGACATTTTTCAGGATCTTAAGTGCCTGTTCCTTCGTCTCCACATCGAAGGTGATCATGGAGCCGAAGCCTCTGGCCTGTTTCTTCATGATCTCATAGCCGGGATGTTCAGAAAGTCCCGGATAATAGACCTTCTTTACCGCCGGCTGTTCTTTCAGCCAGTTTGCGATCCTGATCGCATTCTCCTGCGCTCGTTCCATCCTTATTCCCAGCGTCTTGATCCCCCGGATCAAAAGCCAGCTGTCAAAAGGCGCCAGTCCCGCGCCCGTTGTCTTGATCAGGAACCGTAATCTCTCAGCGATCTCCGGATCCCTCGTCACGATGAATCCCGCCAGCGTGTCGTTATGTCCGCCGAGGAACTTCGTACCGCTATGGATCACCACATCCGCGCCGAGCTTTAAAGGATTCTGGAAATACGGTGAAAGGAACGTATTGTCCACGATCAGCAGAAGCCCGTGAGCCTTTGCAATCTTCGCGATCCTCCCGATATCCGATACACGCATCATCGGATTCGTCGGTGTCTCGATGTAGATCGCTTTTGTATTCGGACGGATCTCCTTTTCCAGATCCGTGGAAGAACAGTCAACGAATGAAAACTCATATCCGTTCTTCTTCGATACATTGTCAAATAACCGGATGCTTCCACCGTAAAGGTCCGCCTCGGAAATGATGTGATCTCCCGGCCGGAAAAGCTCGAACAGCAGTGTGATCGCCGCCATGCCGGTCGATAGTGCGAAGGCATCAAGGCCATCTTCCAGACCGCAGATGATCTTTTCAAGATGCTCTCTGGTCGGATTCTGCAGCCGGCTGTAATCAAATCCGGTGCTTTTCCCGACCTCCGGATGCGCATAAGTTGCCGTCTGATAGATCGGGAAACTCAGCGATCCGTAATGTTCCTTATTTTTCTCTTCATCGCTTAAGTGAAGACATCGTGTATTTATTCCTCTGACCATGTGTTTTTCTTTCTCCCCATACTCCGGCAAGTTTCCCCGCCGGGTTCTTTTGTATAGGAATATAACATCCGATCAGTTTTTTGAATAATCGCGCTTTTGTATCACAGACCATAAGTAAAATCTATAACAGGGTCTCAGCTTAGGACGTTCTCTTTATACTTGCTCAGCTCTGCGACATACTTCTCGGCAAGTTCACTCAGCACAGACGACTTTCTGGAGATATATCCGATCGTCATGGTCTCCTTGGTATCTAGCTTCACCGCACAGTAATCCGTACCGTTCAGGTCTTCACAGATGATGCCCGAACACAGCGTATATCCGTTGATGCCGACCATCAGGTTCAGAAGCGTCGCGCGGTCATTGGCGCGGACGATCCGCTTATAATCATATGTGCTGAGTACTTCTTCCGCATAGTAGAAAGAGTTGTACTCGCCCTGTGCAAATACCAGGCACGGATAGTCATCGAGGTCTTCGAGTGTGATGAGTTTCTTTTTCGCCAGCGGGTTGCTCTTGCTCATATAGACATAGATCCCGCACTCAAAAAGCGGCATGAACTCGAGTCCCGCTTCACTGAAGATCTTCGTCATCACCGTGCGGTTGAAGTCATTGATATAAAGGACACCGATCTCGCTTCGCTGATTCTTGACGTTCTCGATGACTTCATGCGTTTTCGTCTCATGGATCTCAAACTCATACTCATCCATGCCGTACTGGCGGATGACCTCCACAAAAGCATTGACCGCGAAAGTATAGTGCTGCATGGAGACATGGAATGTATGCTTGACATTGGCACCCGAGACGAACTTTCCTTCGAGGATGTCATACTGCTCGATCACGGACTTCGCATATCCCAGAAATTCACTTCCTTTTACAGTCAGCGAGATGCCGCTCTTGGTACGAAGGAAGATATCGAAGCCGACCTCTTCCTCGAGCGATTTTAGCGCAGCAGTCAGCGCCGGCTGCGAGATAAAGAGCTTCTTCGCCGCCTCATTGATCGAGTTTTCTTCCGATAGCGCGATTACGTATTTTAACTGGTTTAGTGTCATAGGATATTACTTTTTCTGCTTGCTCTGATAGTCTTCGAGGGCGTTCTTGATCGCTTCTTCTGCGAGGACCGAACAGTGCATCTTATGTGCCGGAAGTCCGTCGAGTGCTTCGGCAACAGCCTTATTCGTCAGTTCCAGCGCCTCGGATACCGGCTTTCCCTTGATCATCTCGGTTGCCATCGAGCTCGATGCGATCGCCGAGCCGCAGCCGAATGTCTCGAACTTGACGTCTGTGATGATGTCGTTGTCGATCTTCAGATAGATCTTCATGATGTCGCCGCACTTGGCGTTACCAACTTCACCTACGCCGTCCGCGTCCTCGATCACGCCGACATTTCTCGGGTGAAGAAAATGATCCATTACCTTTTCACTATATAAAGCCATTGTTTTGTTCCTCCAATGTTGTGTTGTTGTGATGTGTTTTACAGAATGAATTGTTTCTTTCCTGCTACCAGGTCACGCCAGATCGGCGAGAAAGATCTCAGATAAGTGACGACTTCCTTGACCGCGTTGATCATGTAGTCGATATCTTCGTCCGTGATGTCTTCCCCGAGACTCAGACGCAGAGAGCCATGGGCAACATCGTGTACACGGCCGATCGCCAGGAGCACGTGGCTCGGATCGAGAGAACCGGATGTGCAGGCACTTCCAGAAGAAGCCGCGATGCCCTTTTCGTCCAGAAGCAGAAGGAGCGATTCTCCCTCGATACCCTCGAAGCAGAAGTTGACGTTACTCGGAAGGCGCTTCGTGCGGTCACCGTTCAGTGCGGAGTGCTCGATCTCTGAAAGACCTGCGATCAGGCGGTCGCGCTTGGCGGAAACTTCCTTTGCCGTCTCAGGCATCTTCTCAACGATCTCCTTAAGAGCCACTGCCATCGCGGCGATACCCGGAACATTCTCGGTACCTGCCCGCTTTCCTCTCTCCTGGGCGCCGCCCTCGATCAGGTTACTGAGCTTGATGCCCTTCTTCGCATAAAGGAATCCGGTTCCCTTCGGCCCGTGGAACTTATGTCCGGATGCCGATAGAAGATCGATATTCTGCTCGACGACATTGATCGGAAGATGTCCGATCGCCTGTACCGCATCCGTATGGAAAAGCACTTTCTTCTCGCGGCAGATTTTTCCGATTTCTGCGATCGGCTGGATGGTGCCGATCTCGTTATTTGCATACATGATCGTGACCATTGCGGTCTTATCCGTGATCGCCGCTTCTACTTCCTCCGGACGGACGAGTCCGTCTTCGTGGACATCGAGAAGTGTGATCTCAAAGCCTTCTTTTGCCAGCTTATCGAGAGTATGCAGTACCGCATGGTGCTCAAACTTCGTCGAGATGATGTGATTCTTGCCCTGTGCTTTTCCAAGAAGAGCCACCGAACGGATCGCCTGGTTATCTGCTTCGGATCCGCCGGATGTAAAGAGGATCTCTCTGGGCTCGGCACCAATCACGGAGGCGACTGTCTCTCTTGCGAGCTCGAGCTCTTCCTTCGCCTTCTGGCCGAAACGGTAAAGGCTCGAAGGGTTGCCGTATGTTTCATTCATCAGGGAGACCATCTTATCGATAGAAGCCTGACTCATTTTTGTTGTCGCTGCATTATCTGCGTAGATCATATATATTCCTTTTTATTCACGTGCGGGCATTCCCTCCGCACGCGCCTTTCTTATTGCTTACACATTATATTTCCTATTCACCTACCGTGTCAATAGGTTTTAGTACTTGATTTACCCATTTACCTTGCGGTACAATAGGTAAAGCTACAAAAAGCGCAGAATTGGATGATCATCTGCTATGAAAGGAGCTTTTTATGATTTCAACCAAAGGACGTTACGCACTCCGTGTTCTGATCGATCTTGCAGAACACAATGATGGTAACTATGTCCCTCTTAAAGATATTGCAGAGCGTCAGGGGATCTCGAAGAAGTATCTGGAGATCATCGTGAAGGATATGGTCAGCGGCAATCTTCTGAAGGGTGCCAGCGGAAAAGGCGGCGGATATAAGCTTGTAAGAAAGCCCGAAGAATACAGCGTCGGCGAGATCTTAGAGCTTATGGAAGGATCCATGAACTCCGTGGCATGTCTTTCCGACAAGGGCTTTGCCTGCCCGAGAAAAGAGTCCTGCCAGACACTTCCCCTTTGGGAAGAATATGACAACATGGTACATGACTTCTTCTACGGAAAGAAGTTAAGTGATCTATGTAACCAGCCGGCCACGAAGAAGAAAACCAAGTGATCATTACCATCTTCTTCCCGGTGCGAAAAGTTTGACGAAAGAAAGGAGCTGACCTGACCGGCCGGCTCCTTTGCTTTTTGCATTTTATGTCTAGATCGAAAATGCGTCCAATCAGACATACGGCGTCACTTCAAAAAGAAGTGCAGAAGTCTCTCCTTATAATCCGGTGCGGTATCAAAAGCAGCATGCCCGTACCCGTCATACATAAAGTATTCGAAGTCAGCCCGGTCACTTAACCTGGCAATTATCTCTTCCGATGCCTCCGGCCGGAGCACGGCATCATCCTTCGCGCCAAGAAGCAGTACAGGACACCGGATTTTTCCGAGCTGATCTAAAACATCGAATCCATCCGTACCCTTCGCCTGGATCACGAACCGGGAAAGATCCTCGTCACTCACCGTCTTGGACATCATCACGAAGACGTCCTTATATGCGGCAAACATTTCCGCAGGATACAGGGCCTGCCCAAATGCAAGATAAAGCGCAGTTGCGTCTTTCTTCTCTGCCAGCTCGACCCAGTTTGGAAGCTCGGTGGCGCCATCTGCTTTAACAGCCGCAGATGTTGATCCGAGTGCCAACTTAGCAACCAGTTCCGGTGCTTCGATCGCGATCGTCATGGCGATCATACCGCCCTGGGACGCGCCGAAAAGGTAGATATCGGAAAGACCGAGTGCCGAAAGTACAGAGACCGTGTCCGATGCCATATCAGAGATCGTATAGACCTCCGGCATGTCGAGTCTTCTATCCAGCACATAGATCGTGAAATCCGAAGTCATCGGAGCATATGCTTCTTCGATGGCGTGCGCGGACTTCATCACGCTGATCACACTCAGGCCGGGAAGAATGACCATGGTCTTCTCTCCCTGCCCGAACTTGAAGTACTCCATCTCGCAGGAATCGGTTTTTACTCTCTCGATTTTGCTCATATCAGAAGTTGTGCCCGTCCCATCCCCAGTCACGAACCGGATGATAGGTAACATAGACGCCGTCGCTCGCGATGCCGAATTTCTCTTGAAGCATCTTGCAGATCTCTCTGGTCATCCGATCGTACTGATCCGGTCCTGCATTACCGAGCAGGCTGACAGAAACATATGCGCCTGCGTCGAGCTTCATTCCACCGAACCACAGATCCGCATTATCCTCGATCCCGACCATCAGATAAGTCTCTGTCTTATTCAGGCAGGATATCAGTTTTCCAAATTCACTCTTGAGGTCTTCCTTCTGCTCGGAAGAAAGGGAAATTGTTAGTTTTGCATCGATATATGGCATGGCAAAAGCACTCCTTCGTTTTTTGTTCTATTATACCATTACACTTGTTCTCTTTTGTACAGGCTCTCTGTTAGATCATCTCGGGCCACCAGTGCCCAGAAGCCCTTTCCGTCATAGATCTCCACCAGATCCGAATCCGGTTCGATCTTTATGTAATTGACCATCCTGGAAAACCCGAACATCTTCTCTTCTCCGTCCTTTATATACCAGCCTTCTGCTTTTTCACGGACAACACTTGTCACATGAACGACATCACATTTCAGGTCCTTCGGAAGAAGAATATGCAGGTGCTTGGAATAGTGAGTATTTCTGTATTTCGCATCATACCAGTCATCGATCCTGATATATAAAAAGATCAGGACGATGCAGGCAAATACCATCGACATTGCCATAAGAAAACCTGCGATATGCGGGTGCACCTTCACAAGTCCGGAAACAGCGATAAGTGCAAATGCAAATGGACAGAAAAGCAGCGGCAGAAATGACAGGGCCAGCATCGGTTTACCGAGCTTGAGCATATACGGATCGAACATCACGAATTCCGGATGCGAAAGAAGTATATTCCGTTCTTCCGAGGTAACCTGTCTCGCCATTTTCTATTCCCCCATTCCCTATAAAAAGCATAGCACAAACATCGATAATGTGCTATTATAGTCGGCGGAAGCTTAGCTCAGCGGGAGAGCATTCCCTTCACAGGGGAGGGGCCATGGGTTCGAACCCCATAGTTTCCACCAGTTAATAGATCCTGAAAGCATGGGAACAGAGTGCTTTCAGGATTTTTCTTATCATATCTGCAAAAAATATAGTATATCGCAAAAACAAAGACCCGTATGTGTTATATACTCTTTCGAGGCAGACTATACGTATGGAGGATTATATGGAAATCAATCAAAAGCACAATAAAGCCCTTATAAATTCTGTTTGCAATACCATTGTCGGAGCACTTCTGGAGCAGGAGATGATCTCAAGGGAAGATCTTTCTTCACTGGGCGCTCACGTGGGCTATCTTTTTACAAAGGAGGATGGCGAACTGGAGGGTCTATTCAGAGTCAGCACGGATAACGATACATTCTACTTTGCTCTTCAGAACGGTGGGCTGACCACTATCGACATTAACGATGATATGTATGATTCTACCATCTCTACGATGGAAGAGATGCACCCTTGTCTTCTTAACGATGAACTGCCGGAGACCGAAGCGCAGAAGGCCCGTCGTGAGAAAAACAATAAGATCATCAGCGATATGGATATATGCACATCCGACAAGCTCATGACACACTGGGAAGACAGCGAGATCGAGCTTAAAGATAAGATGGATATCTGCAAGAGAGCTCTGGCTTGCCTTTATGTGATCCAGGTTTCTTGTGATATCAGAAATAATAACTACGAAGAGTCGCTGGAATTCTTTGTACCCCTGCTGGAAAAGCTTGGACTCAAGGATGTCCTCAATGAAAAAGAAATCTCGATCCTTGACGGTTCATACGACAGCCAGGATATCTATGATCTTGACTGGGCCTACGAAGCATACTGGGCACTCTGCTGGAGCCTGGGCCTTGTCGATGATATCACCGATGCTTCTGATATCTGTGACTGTGAAGCAGCTATCTCTTTCGCCCAGGTAGAATCTGTGGAAGAATTTGCGGATAAGTGTGAACTTCGGAGCAAGGAAGAGATCCTCGACATGCTGGATCTTTATTTCAGATATAACTGGGCACTTTACCATGCCAGAACACACGAAGACGCATCCGCCGGAGATCTGAATCCTTCCGTCATCATCGAGCGCAGAAGAGGCCTCGAGTGGATCGTATCCGATGAGGAAGACTGGTATGACCTTGAAATGAGAGCATAAATTCCCTCGTAAAAAATACATTATGAGAAGACATGATCCGTTCCGGGAAAAGCACTGGTCATGTCTTTTTCTTTCTCCCCGCGATATGAAATAAACCCTTGACATTTTATATTGTATCAAATATAATGTTGTCAAACACATATTATAGGAGATGAATATATGCCGTCTGATTCAGCATTCGACATTCAGGAATATATGACCCGTGGCGTGGAGCGTGTTGTGAAAGAGGCTCTGCGGGCAACACTCAAAGACCCCAAGGGCAGTGCTTTTATGGCAGGATTCGCTCTGGCTTCCAAAGCCGCATCGAAAAAGCGCCGCGAAGCCGAAAAGAAGGGCGAGCACATCCCTCCTTTCCTCATCACCAGCATCACCTCGAACTGTAACCTGCACTGTGCCGGCTGCTATTCCCGCGCCAATCACGCGACGACCGACTGTGCGCCGCAGGATCAGCTGACCTGTGACCAGTGGCAGAGGATCTTTAAGGAAGCGGACGATCTCGGTATCAGCTTTATCCTTCTTGCCGGCGGAGAGCCGATGCTCCGAAAAGACGTGATCGAAGCCGCCGGATCGGTCAAAAACATCCTTTTTCCGATCTTCACCAACGGCGTGCTTCTCAATGAAAGCTATATCTCACTTTTGAAGAAAAACAGGAACCTCATCCCGATCATCAGCATCGAAGGCGGAAAAGAATCCACCGACAGCAGACGCGGACAGGGGATCTACGAGCGGATCATAAAGAGTATGGGTGAACTCCACGAAGAGAACCTGATCTTCGGCTGTTCCGTAACCGTGACCACCGAGAACCTTTCCGATGTCACTTCCGAAGAGTTTATCTCTTCTCTTTCCGAAAAAGGCTGCAAAGCCGTGATTTATGTCGAATATGTTCCTGTCACGGAAGAAAGCCAGAACCTGGCGATCGGCGATGAAGAAAGAGATATCTTCTCCTCTGCCCTCTCTGATCTACGGAAAGATCACGAGGAGATCGTATTCGTTTCTTTCCCGGGAGACGAGAAATCCTCCGGCGGATGTATCGCAGCAGGCAGAGGATTCTTCCACATCAATTCCCACGGCGGCGCCGAGCCCTGCCCGTTTTCACCTTATTCCGACATCAATGTCAGGGATACCTCACTGAAAGAAGCGATCTCTTCCCCTCTCTTTATGGCGCTTCAGAATCAGAATGTTCTGGCTGGTGATCACGTCGGCGGATGCGTATTATTCGAGAAAAAGGATCAGGTCGAGGCACTGATGCGCCGGTAATCAGCCAAGCGCCACATCGAGCGCCATCATCACGGTAAATCCGAAGGAGAACATGAGTACGCCGATATCGGAGTGCTCACCGGAGCTCATCTCGGGGATGAGTTCCTCGACAACGACATAGAGCATCGCGCCGGCGGCAAAGGAAAGAAGATACGGCATTGCAGGCACGAGAAGTCCCGCCGCCAGGATCGTCAGAAGAGCTCCGACCGGTTCGACCGCACCGGACCCCATTCCCAGAAGAAACGCCTTGCTCTTGCTTTGTCCCTGTGCGTGCAGCGGCATCGAGATGATCGCGCCTTCCGGAAAATTCTGGATCGCGATACCGATCGACAGCGCCAACGCACCGCTTAAGGTCATCGCGCTATTATCTGAAAGAAAACCGGCATAGACGACACCTACCGCCATGCCTTCCGGAATGTTATGAAGCGTCACTGCAAGGACCATCATCGTGGTCTTGGCAAGCTTGCTTTTCGGTCCTTCCGCCGCGTCCGTATTCATATGAAGGTGTGGAATAACATGATCTAGAAGGAGAAGGAAAAGCACTCCTGCCCAGAATCCGACGGCAGCCGGAAGAAAAGCCAGCCGTCCTTTATCAGAAGACTGCTCCATAGCAGGGATCAGAAGGCTCCAGATCGATGCTGCCACCATGACGCCGGCAGCAAACCCGGTAAGTGCTCTTTGGACAGGAACACTCAGTTCCTTCTTCATAAAGAACACACAAGCGGCGCCGAGTGTCGTGCCTAAAAACGGAATCATCAATCCGATAAAAATGTCCATGTAAACGCCTCTTTATCTGATCCGGTCAGAGTTTCTGGTTAAACCCGGTCTTATCATCACTTCTATATCCTGCTTTCCGGTAGAAATTCAGTGTGGATTCTTTCTTCGAGCCGGTCATTAGCATGATCTTATAGCAGTTTTCAGAGATCGCGATCTCTTTTGCCTTCGCCAGGCATTCGCTTGCATATCCTTTGCAGCGGTAGTCCTCGTGCGTCACCACATATTCCACCAGTGCGAAAGGACGCACATTATGTGTCAGATTCGGGATAATGATACAGCAGCACGAGGACACGATCTTCCCGTCGATCTCACAGACGATGACGTGGTAATTCTTATCGCCCATGATCTTATCCCAGGTCTCAAAGAGGTGATCGTCATGCTCCGGAATACTTTCCTCATGCAGATAAAGATATAGTTCCAGCATCTGCTCCAGATCTTCTTTTCGCGCCTCACGGATCATTGGGCTACCTCGTTTCGTACGGATATATGTACTACTATTATCCAACTTCCCGAAGCATTCGTAAAGCGGCCGGCACAATCCCGATCAAAAAGAAAAGACTGCGCTTTTACGTCGTATATTGCGCGATACGTCCCTTCTCGATATGCAGGACTTCATCGCAGCATAGTGCCAGAAGTTCCGGGTCATGCGTACTTACCAGGATCGTACTTCCCGTTTTTGCAAGATTTTTGAGCATATCACCGACCTGTTTCATATGGGCATAATCCAGGCCGGATGTCGGCTCATCAAAGAGAAGGATCTTCGCACCTGCAGCGATTGCCGAGGCGATGGCCACTCTCTGCTTCTGCCCGCCGGACAGCGCCATCGGGTGCTTCTCCTTAAAAGGAAGAAGCCCCAGACGGTCGAGGATCTCATCGCATCGCTTTTCATCTTCTTTTTCCATAGAAAGCATTACTTCCGCTTTCACGCTGTCGGTAAAGAGCTGGTGATTGACATCCTGCATGACCATATATGTTAGTTTCAGCCGATCCCTGCCGGCATATGTTTTCCCATCAATAGTGATCGATCCCGGGCAGCGCTTCTCAAGTCCGCATACGCATCGCAGGAAGGTTGATTTTCCCGTTCCGTTTCTGCCGATCACCCCGATCACTTTCCCGGACGAAAGAGCAAGATTCGGGATACATAACTGAAGCCCGTCACAAGTTCCGGCGCCGCCTTCACGGATGCATTTACGGAGATGCCTGCCGCTTTTCTTTTTGTCATATGAGAAGCAGAAACCGGACAGGACCACTTTTCTTTCGGGAGCATCAGTTCCCGAACCCTCGATATTCTCACTTTGAGAGTTTTTATCTGAAACAGAAGAAGCTGAGATTCGTCCTTCTTCATCGGTAAAAGCACTTATATACTTTTCTTCGATCGTGACCGGACGGAGCTTCAGTTCCGCAACTTCCTGTTCTGAAAGATCCCGGAAAGCCTCCCCTGTCCATTCATGGACAAGATTTCCGTCTGAGAGGTAGAGCACCCTGTCGACCAGATCCATAAGGTACCAGAGCCGGTGCTCTGAAATAAGGATCGTCTTTCCTTCTTCCTTCCATCTGCGGATCGACTCACGAAGATCAGAGATCGCATTCCAGTCCAGATTCGAGGATGGCTCGTCCAGGAGGATTATTCCCGGAAGAAGCGCTGACACTGAGGCGCAGGCGATCTTCTGCTTCTCCCCGCCGGATAGTTCGAAGAGTGACCGGTTCAGAAGATTTCCGATCTTCATCTCCGAAACGACGATCTCTTTTCTCTTTGAGATCTCCTTCGGCGGAAGACCAATATTCTCCGGACCGAAGACGATCTCCCCATCGGTATCTACGGAAAAGAACTGGGATCTTGGATTTTGAAAGACAGTTCCGACCAGACCTGCCAGTTCATATAGCTGCGTCTCGCATATATTCTTCCCCGAAACAGTAACATCCCCTTTTAGGTCTCCGGTATAGTAATGGGGGATCAGCCCGTTGATCAGGCGGAGTATCGTCGTCTTCCCGCATCCGGATGCCCCGCAAAGCAGGACAGTCTCCCCTTCTTTAAAAGAAAGACTGATATCGGAAAGAAGTCCTTCCTTGCTTCCTTTATATCGGAAGGAAACATGATTTATTTCGATGATTGATTGCCGGTTATCCATAGTTCTTTTCTAAAGCTATCTCTTTCCTATTTCTACTGAATGATCGTTCATCTGAAATACTTCATATACACGAAGATCCCCAGTACTGTGGTAAACAGAAGTATCAGAAGAATATCCCAAAGCCGCAGTTTCAGCTCGACCACACTGGTCCTTCTTACTTTCCCGCCAAGTCCGCGGGTAATGGCTGCGGCCGAGAGTTCATCTCCGATATTGACACACGAGAATAATAGAGGGATCATGCGGTATTCGACCATTTTCAAGGCATTTCCGCCGCCGAATGAGATCCCCCGCATTTTCATAGCATCGCGGATCGAACCGTATTCTTCTTTGATCGTCGGGAAGAAGCGCATGACGACAGCAAGCGAGATCGCGATCCCGTCAGGAACATGCAGTTTCTGCATCGCCGACATGAACTCATCGATCTTCGTAGTCCTTACACAATACCAGGCAGTGATCATAGCCGGCATAAACTGCACCACGATCCCGCAATATCCGATAAGGATAGCGGTAAGTATCCCTGAAGATTCCTCGGAAAGGAAGAAAAAAGTTAATACAAGTGCCACGCCATAGAAGATCAGAAACCTTATCGCACTGGCATATTTCTTCTCTATAAACAGAAGAATGATCGGCACCATCGTCATAAAGATGCGCACACCCCATAGAAATGGCGTCGTGGCCGTCATGAGGACGACCATCGACACCACCAGGATCATATATAGCTTTGTTCTGGGATCCAGTGCGATATGCATCAGACGATGCCTGCCTTCTCAAAATGCTTCTTTACCACTTTCTTTCCGATCACTGCACCGATACAGCCGAATACGAAGCAAAGGATCAAAAGTACTGCGATCGTTTTTTCATTGATGGCACGGAAAAGATCATCACAATAATCCGCAGAGTAGCCACCATCAAGCAGATCCTTTCTATACGAGTCCGCAGTCACGATGACCGGGAAATAGTTCGCGCAGATCCAAAGACAGAACACTCCGTAACTGATGATCGTTTTCTTGAAGCTCTTATAGTTACCGGACTTGGCGATCAGATCCGCGATCACGCCTGCCGCAACGATCAAAGGTGCACCCAGATAGCCCATGCCGAGAACGAACATAATGATCGCGATAAGAACCGACATGATCGTGATCATGCCGAACTTTTCGACCTTCGTGTAGAAGAGCATCATCGGGATCGCGCCAACCAGCGGGATCATCACTACATAAGATGCCACGATATACGGATGGATATATCCGAGCATACCGCACAGAAACTCTACCACGATGAGGATCGCCGTAAAAATGCCGACTGTAATAAAATCTTTTGCTACTAGTTTTTTACTGTTCATAAAAACCCCTCTTCAATCCGTTAGTTATCATTTGCTAACCATCGATAACAATAAGTTAGCTTTTGCTAACCAATAATATAGTATTCAGAGGAATATTTCCAGTAGTAATTGAACACTTTTTCGAATTTGTTCAGTAATTCGTCATTTTGCATGAAAATCATGTTCCTGACTGAAGCGCAACCATCCTCGCGTACATCCCGTTTTTCGAAAGCAGTTCTTCATGATTTCCGCGTTCAACGATGTTCCCGTCAGATACGACCAGGATCTGATCTGCATCTTTGATCGTCTTGAGGCGATGCGCGATGACCAGAAGCGTCTTGTTCCGGCAAAGCTCCGATATCGCTTCCTGTATTGCACGCTCATTATCCGCATCCACGCTGGCGGTTGCCTCGTCAAGAATGACGATCGGTGCATCTTTTAGGATACATCTGGCGATGGAGATACGCTGCTTTTCCCCGCCGGAAAGAGATGCTCCTCCCTCACCGATCACGGTATCAAAGCCATCCGGAAGTGCCATGATAAAGTCATAGCAGCGTGCTTTTCGGGCAGCTTCGTACACTTCCTCTTTCGAAGCATCCGGACGCGCCATCGAGATATTGTTATAGATCGTATCCTGGAACAGATACACACGCTGGAACACCATACTGATGTGATCCATCAGATCCCCCATCGGGACATTTCGGATATCTTTTCCGTTTACCAGGATCTTTCCATCCCCGATATCCCAGAACCGTGCAAGAAGCGAAGCGATCGTTGATTTACCGCCGCCGGAAGGTCCGACTAGTGCGCACATTTCTCCACTATTTACTTTAAAAGACACATGCTTCAGCACATCTTTTTCTGTATATCCGAAGGTGACATCGTCATATTCGATCGCCGCCTCATTTCCGCTCAGAGAGGATGCGTCAGGGAGCTTTTCTTTTCCGTTATCCGGCATCTCTTCTTCCGCAAACAGGGCTTCGATACGGTCGAGACTTGCCGAGGTTACAGTAAGCCTTGCCATCTGGGAATAGTAACTCTTGACTGCATTAAAAAGGTCAAAGAGGAACAGCGCCATACCGACCATATACACATTTGAGATCAATTCCAGATGGAAAAGACAGGCACAAAGTAAAAGTATAATGGCCGTACCGATTCCATAGGTCAGGTGCAGAGCTCTTGACCAGGGTGCATAGTCTACTTCAAACGCGATGCTTTCCTGACAGTTCTTCTCAAACTCGTCTGTCAGTTTCTTTGAGTTTTCACCCAAAAGATTATAGCTCTTAATGA
>JAEEGJ010006983.1_pt1 | contig 33118 bp, 30 predicted proteins | sample 8958761 | NCBI WGS metagenome assembly JAEEGJ01 (sample SAMN16246546, study PRJNA631951) | gut metagenome | biome: gut microbiome; feature: rumen; material: RS-attached | host: Bos | place: Iran: Karaj | collected 2018-10
GACGAGTTTGAGAAGCGCAAGCAGAATGTTGCTTATCTCACCTGCTCCAAGGATGATCCTGTTTTCGATAAGAAATACGAATATATCAAAGGCGAGTTTTTAGGCGAAGGCAACAAGGCATTCTCCAAACTCAATCTGCTGAACGCTTCCGTCGTCCTTTCGACAACTCCGAGCCTTGACGTCTTCCAGTGGAAGCGCTCGAAAAACGTTGAGTGCTATATCCACATGCTTCACGCGGCAAACGACGTTACGATGTACCGCATGTTCGGAACCGACCATTTTGACGCACTCATCCTTTCAGGCGAATACCAGGAAAAAGAAATCAGGCAAATGGAAGAGATGCGTGGGATAAGTCCGAGAGAAGTGTCTCTTTGCGGAATCCCTTACATGGATGAAATGAAAAAGCGCCTTGAATCTTCAGACGAGATCCCTCCGCACGACAGAACTGTGCTTCTGGCTCCCTCCTGGGGCGAAAGCGGAATACTCTCAAGATTCGGAGAAAAGCTGATCGATGCTATGATCTCGACAGGCTACAAGATCATCGTCAGACCTCATCCCCAGTCTTACACTTCCGAGAAAGAGATGCTCGACAAGCTCATGCAAAAATACAATGACGAATCAAAGCTTGTTTGGAACAGGGACAACGACAATTTTGACGTATTGCGCCAGTCTGACATCCTGATATCCGATTATTCGGGCGTAATATACGACTTTTCTCTGGTTTTTGACAAACCGATAATCTATACCGATACATCATTTGACATCAGACCATACGACGCTTCCTGGATCGATGAGACCCCGTGGACGTTCAGGATCCTTCCGGAATTGGGTCTCGAGCTTAACGAAGACAACATGGGAAACATAAAAGATCTTATCGACAAATGCATCGAAGATCCTTCCTTCAAGGACGGCCGTGACAAGGCCCGCTCCGAGACTTGGGTACACATCGGTGAAGGTTCAGAGAGATCTGTTGATTTTGTTTTGAAGAAATACAACGAAGTGGTAAAGAAAGCCGCTGAAGGAAAAAACGCTTCAGAACAAGTTAAGCGCAAATCAAAGAAAACAGTCTTGAAGCGAAAAGATACCCAAAAGAAATGACTTTTTTCTCAATTCTCTACACCTTGATAATCACTCCGCTTGAACTTCTTTTCGAAGTTATCTTTTCGATCGCGAACAGGCTTATCGGCAATGCAGGATTATCGATAATCTTTTTAAGCCTTGCCGTTAACTTCCTCGTTCTTCCCCTCTACAAAAGGGCTGACGAGCTCCAGGCTGAAGAACGTGACATCCAGGCTAAGATGGCATACAGGATTAAGCGTACGAAGGAAACATTTAAAGGCGACGAACGCTTCTTCATGATCCAGGAGTACTACCACATAAATCACTACAAGCCTTTCTATGCGTTAAAGAGTTCCTTATCAGTACTCCTCCAGATACCATTCTTCATAGCCGCATATAATCTCTTATCAGGCATGCAGGGGCTTCAGGGAATGAAATTCGGGTTCATTGCTGACCTTGGCAAAGAAGACGCGATGTTTTCCATCGGTGATTTCCCCATCAATATTCTCCCGATCCTGATGACTCTCATAAACATCGTATCCGGAATAATCTATACCAAAGGTCATCCGATTAAAGAGAAGGTTCAGGTCTATGGCTTGGCATCTGTATTCCTCATACTGCTCTACCGTTCGCCTTCAGGTCTTGTCTTCTATTGGCTGTTAAACAACGTATTCTCTCTCGTAAAGAACGTCTTCTACAAGCTCAAGGATCCTAAGAAGGCGTTGAACATCGTACTCGCAATTGCGGGCCTTGCTGTAATTGTTTCAACGCTGATAAGGACTGATCTGGACGCAAGGCAGAAGGTTCTTCTTTCGGCAGGCGGATTACTCCTGGCACTTCCGCTCGCAGCGGGGTTCATCAGGAAAAAGGAAGATCAAAAAGCAGTTCAAAAGAATACAGGTGCTTTTGTTGCAGGAACCATTCTGATGGCTTTGATCACCGGCCTTCTGATCCCTTCCACGATCATCGATGCATCTGCACTTGAGTTTGTAGACAGCGTTCAGCTTTCAAATCCGATACTTTACGTTGTTAACTCCATGCTTCTCTCTTTCGGAAGCTGGGTACTTTGGGGAGGCGTTTTCTATTTCTTTATGAGCGAAAGATCCAAAGTTTTATTCTGCAAAGCGATCTGGATCATATGCGGCATTTCCGTCGTCAACTACATGTTTTTCGGCACTAAGCTCGGTACGATGTCTTCAACACTGCAGTATGACAGATCACCTTCTTTCAGCGTAAAGGAATATCTGATCAACATCCTGGTCTTATTGTTATCCGGTGCCGTATTATATTTCCTGCACTCCAAGAATTCAAAGATCACAGGTCCCGTTATCTGCGTCGGTATCCTTGCCGTTATGGGCGTCGGACTTATAAACTCTCTCGGAATATTAGGAACATATTCGGGATATTGGAGTTTCTGGAGCAATTCCAAGCCTTCGGTAGAGATGCCTTCTATTCCTTTGAGCAAGAACGGAAAGAATGTCGTCGTTCTGATGGTCGACCGTGCACTGGGACCGCAAGTGCCTTATATCTTTAACGAGAAACCGGAATTAAAGGAGAAGTTTGACGGCTTTACCTACTATCCGAACACCATATCTTACGGACCTTGTACCATCGTAGGCGCACCGTCATTGTTCGGCGGTTATGAATACACACCTGAAAAGCTGGCTGAGAGAAATACTGAAACTATGGCCAAAAAGCACGACGAATCTTTAAAGGTAATGCCCGTGCTTTTCAGGAATAACGGTTATTCCGTAACCGTATGTGACCCGCCTTTTGCAGGCTACAAATCCTATCCTGATACCACTATCTATTCCGATTATCCGGGGATTAACTGCTATACGACCACAGGCGCTTTGAACTATCTTGATTGGGATAACAACAGCGAGACTACCGCCAATCCGATCGGGCGCATCATTGAAATGCGCAACCGCAACTTTTTCATGCTCTCTCTCATGAAGATATCTCCTGTCATTCTTCAGGAAACGATCTATGACGGCGGAATCTACAACGAAGCCGTTTCCATGTCAGGAGATTCATCTGCGTTTTCGATCAACCAGTCGAATGTAACCGTCTCAAAGAGCACAGGTTACAGCATCTATTTCCTCAATGATTACGCAGTTCTTAAAAACCTCGCAAACCTCACAGATCTTAACAGCAATAAGAATACATTCACCATGATGACTCTCGATTCGACTCACAGTCCGTGCTTATTGCAGGCTCCTGATTATGTCCCTTCTGCCAATGTCGATAACACCTCGTTTAACGAAACCATGTTCCCGAAATATACGATCAACGGCAGGACGATGGGAATGAATACTGTTGATCAGGTCACACATTATCATGTAAATATCGCGACTTACATACAGTTAGGCGAATGGTTCGATTATCTGCGTAAGGAAGGCGTATACGACAACACGCGCATCATTCTTGTATCTGACCACGGAAAAGACCTGAACCAGTTCGGCATCGAAAGCAACGGCCAGAACCTTGAATGCTTCATGCCGCTTCTGATGGTAAAGGACTTTAATTCCAAAGGTTTTACGGTCAAAGAAGATTTCATGACCAATGCGGATACTCCGGTCCTGGCAACGGCAGGACTAATCAGCAACCCTGTTAATCCCTTCACCGGCAAGCCTTTGACGTCCGAAGCTAAAAACGGAACGCAAACGGTCCTTTATACCGAGGAATGGAATCCCAGCGAAAAGCACATCTATAATTTCCCGCCAAGTCCCCATTTTTCATTCAGCGGCAAAGATCCGTTCTCCGCAGATAAATGGAAGTATCTTGGTGAATGGTGATATTTCAGATTCACTTATCCAGCAGATAAGCGTCATCAGGAGCTATACGGTTTTCTTTTGTAAAGACAAGCCAATCGGTAATGTCGGAGAACGGATAAGTTCCCGTGTCGCCTTCCTTGATCCCGGAAACGTAGTATGGCTCCTGGGTCAGTTGCGCCACGATCTTGTCATCCTTCACATCCTTTAATTCAAACCAGATATGCTCTCTCTGCGGCTTATCACCGTTCCAGTACTCCTCGTCGGTTATCAGGCCTATCTTGACGATAACGGTATTCTCTTTATTTTCAAACGCCTTGAGCATATAAGGGATGCGCTCGATCGCAAGGTCGCTCATCCTCTTTGTCTCCTCAGAGGAAAACATGTACATGGGATTCTGATCCAGGAACTGGTTGAAATCCTGAACCGGCGTATAGCGTTTCTCCTCTTCGTCCTTGTCGTTCTTATAGATCATTAGCACGTAAGTATCTTCGCCATGCACTTCGTCTTCGCGGTCTTCTTCCGTGCCGATAGTCGCATCAGGATAGAATGTGAGAGCCTCGCGCCAGTCAACGGCCGTCAGCGTCAGGACTTTGCCCGCCGCCTGTCCGATAAAAACGCCGTCGCCCGGTTCTATCGGTTCATCGCTTTCCAGCATGCGCACCGCAAACGACTCGATCATCTTGTAGTGGTCACCGAAGAATTGCTTGTTTGAACATAAGATCTCAAGCTCATAAAGACCGCAGCGCTTAAGTCCGTGCGTGTGAAGCCATACTTCTTCGCCGCCGTCCGATATTGCCTGGACCGTGAAAAGGTATCTCGGCGCGGGAAGCACGTTTGATCTTGCAGCCAGTGACACCCATTTTCCTGACAACAGCTTCTCTGACGGACAGTCAAGGACTGCGAGCATTTTGGGGAACAACGTGTCGATGAAACGGAGCTGGTCATAAAAGCACCTGTTGCTGTCACCGTCAAAATTCATGCATACGCTAAGGCCTACCGTCGCCTCATCGAGCATCTTGAATTCTTCTTCACTGAAAGCATGCTCGGGCCTTACAAATTCGGGAATGTCAACGTCTACCGGATTTATAGCGACCTGATACTCCGCACCGTCTATCTCGAGATCAACTAACATGCCGCGTTCATCATCAACATGAAGATCCTTGATCCTGATATGTTCATTCTTTGCGAGATTATCCATGAATACCTTAGGATCTTCGAGATCCTTTTCATTCATCGGTATAACTATCATGTACGACGGTTCTTTCATAATGTCATTTCCTTGCCTTAAGGGCTGTTTTGCGTTCGTACATAAGTTCATCCGCACGCTTGAACACGTCATTGTAGTTGTCGTCCGCCCCGGGAACATAAACGCCATACCGCTCGATACGACCACGAGACCTTTTTCCTGATTATCATCGATCATTTCCCTGAAAGTCTTGTCTAACTCTTCCCTGATCTCGTAATCACCGCCTTTGAGTATGACGACGAACTCGTCTCCTCCGATGCGGAATACCGGGCTGTGCTTATACTGAACGCATATCAGTCTGCAGGCACTCTTTATGTATTCGTCTCCTGCCTCATGTCCCTGTGTATCATTTATGGCCTTAAGGCCGTTCAGATCAAATACAACGACACCATATTCCTTAAGTGTTCCTTTATCCACGTCAGATTCAAGTTCCAACAGAGCCTCAAGATAAGCCGTCTTGTTCTTGACACCTGTAAGGCCGTCCCTGTAAGCCTTCTGATTTGCCATCTTCATCTGCTGGTCCTGTTCTTCGGCTCTGTCTTTAATTACGAAAGTGTGGATAAGGCAGGTACCGAACAGACACCCCATCGAATAAAACGGCATCAGCGGATAGAACATCTGCAGATAGATAAATACCGACATCATGATCCCTGAAAGGCCTATGGTCCTGTAGTGGCGCTTTTGTTTTCCTTTTGAGCGGAAGGCTTTGACGATCGAATAGACGGATGTGACAAAGAACAGCACCATCTGCATGAAAAGCGTAATGTGCCTTCCGGGCATCGGCATATATTCCTTGTCTTCACGGAACCAGAATAAGACGGGCTTGAAGAGATTAATGATGAGCGCCGCCACCTCGAACAGGAATATTATCCAGCCGCTGGTAACCAGGACCTTGCCGAGTTTCCCCTTGCTCCCTACGAATTCAACGACGGTCATCGTCCAAAGCAATACTGACAAGACCATCGCGAAAAAGAAAAGGCTTGTGTCGATAAAAGTCGGGATCACCCAGCGCTGTTCATAAAGGAAACCCCATAAAGTATCAGCTGCATAGAAAGCAAGAATCGAAAGAAGATACTGGCGGAATCTGACATACACCAGATAATTGCCGGTCTTTTTGACCTTCTTGAGCGATTCGTAGTTTATGATCACATGGACGATCAAGGCCATTAACGCTACGCTGGCATAATACATCTGTCCACCATCCGTTCAAATTATAATATTTTTATTATATATGCAAAAACTGACAATTTGAATACGAAGACGGTCACTTTTCTCCAAAACGGTTAAAGCTCACACGTTCCTCAAAAGCCTTTTTGGGCGGTACTTTGAAGTCTTCAAGAGCCTTGCCTACCGGCAGGATGCAGACAACGCCCAGGTCTCCGGGGACACCGAGAACTTCCGCGATCCTGTCACAGATACGGTCGTCATCCGTGATGTGGCCTTCATACCAGCAGCTCTGATAACCGAGTTCAACGATGGCAAGAAGCATATTCTCGATCGCGGCCGAATAATCCTGGGTCGCAAAACACTTGTCACGGTAAGCGTTTATCCTTTTCGAAAGAACGACTATCATGGCGGGCGCAGTCTTGGCAACCGGCGGATCGATCAGCGCCTTGATCTTTTCCAGCATTTCCTTATCATCAACGATCACCAGTTCAGTCGTCTGCTTGTTGCAGCCTGAAGGTGCGTTAATGCCTGCATTCGCTATGGCGATGAGATCTTCTCTCGGTACAGGCTCTTGAACGAACGCTCCGCGGTAGCTGTGCCTTGCCTTCATGGTTTCTATGGCGCTCTTCAGGCTCATCACATATATCTGGCACGGATTTGCCGCATCCCAGTATTCTTCAAAGACCTCTAATTCCTTGAAGCCCAGGCTCTTATAGAACTCATTTGTGATGTCGTAATCCTCATACACGCCTGAACGGACGGTCTTGACCTGGATAAAGTCATACCCGTTCACTGAAGCATAGGCTTTGGCAGCGGCAAAGAGTTTCCTGCCGAAGCCGTGCCTGTGGAAATCCTTCTTGACGCCCATGACAGCGAGTTCCATGGTCTCTTTACCGGTCTCCTTAAGGCAGAGAAATCCTGCAGGAACATCATTTTCGTATGCTGCCCAGAATGGCTGATCTGCCGATTCCCTTATATACTGCTCACGGCTCTCATCGACCTCGAACCATTCCTTCAGTGCCTCAAGGACTTCGCGGGATATCTTTCTCTTTTCATCCTTATCTTCGATAAAACGGATCATGTCATACCTCTCCTCTTATTCAAATCTGCCTTATTGTACCATTGCACGGAAACCATTTTTCAAGTAATAAGTTATAATCGTGAAAAAGAAAAAGCCAAGCAAAAACCGGAGTGTTCTATGAAAAACAGCAGGCAAAAAATACTTTCAGCACTTCTCGCGACAGCCTTGACAGTGCCTATTTTAAGCGGATGTAACATTGTTACACAGCAGGAACCGTCTGTAAGTTCCTCTTTATCAGAGACAACAACCGCCTCTTCTATAGCCATGGAATCCTCCGAAACGGCCAAGGAAGACATAGTAGTAAAGACTCCGGAGGGAAAGACCGTGATAGATACAGAATATGTCCGTCTGATCGACGGCGTAAAGCCCGAAATGATGCAGCCCGGTTACTGGATAAAGGAAGGCAGCGGCAAGATCCTCATGACGCCTGAAGAGATCGCGCAGTTCAACAAAAACAACCGCGGAGTCATCACCGCAAGCGATAAGACCAAATTCCCCAAGCTCGACGAGTTCCCGGAAACATTGGACGGCAAGGTACTCCGTTCTTTCCTCACCGACTGTGCAAATGCAGCGCCCAAGGACCCGTCCAAATTATATCTGAACGGCAAGCCTACAACCGATGAATACTGGAAGGAACTGATCGCAAGATCCAACATCGAAGCCATTCCGGAAGAGATAAACGTAAAGTTCGGCTTTACGGTAAAACGAATGACGATAAGGCTCTTCCCCACCGAAGACCGTGTCTTCGAAAAGACTTCCGACAGATACTACGATGCAATGATCTTCTCCGAATGCATGCCTTACATGCCCGTAGCGGTGCTTCACGAGAGCAGTGACGGCGAATATCTTTATGTTGTATTTGACAGCTATGCCGCATGGGTACGCAAAGACGCCGTAGCACTTTGCAAAGACATCAATGACTGGAAGCAGCGCCAGAATCCCGGCCAGTGGCTCGTTGTAACAGGACGTGAGATCAGGCTCGGCAACGATCCGTACAGTTCTAAGACAACAAATCTCGTATTGCCGATGGGCACGAAAATGGAACTTGTTCCCGCGGACAAAGCGCCCAAGAGCACTCATCAGCGCACGACATTCGGGGATTATGTCGTAAAGGTCCCCACCAGAGGAAGCGACGGCAGTCTCAAGGACGAATATGTCCTGATCCCCGTTTCAGATGATGTCAACGTCGGCTATCTGCCCCTTACATCAGAAAACATCGTCAGACAGGCTTTTAAGCGTCTGGGCGACAGATACGGATGGGCCGGTGATCTTCAGGCCAACGACTGCACGGGCATTACAAGGGAGATCTACCGCTGTTTCGGCATTCTCATGCCCAGAGTCGGCCAGTCCAACGCAAACGGTGTTTACAAGGTCAACATGAGCAAGATGGATTCAAAGCAGAAACTTGAAGTTATCGAAAAACTTGCTCCCGGCAGTCTTATCTCCATGCCCGGCCACATGATGATCTACCTCGGGACAGTAGACGGTAAGCCCTATGTGATCAGTGCATGCGGAACATTCGTACAGCCCGCTCCGGGTTCGACGGAAGCTCTGCATCCGAACAGCGTTATCTTAAACAGTCTTTTTGTAAGGACCAAGAAACTCAAGACATGGCTTGATGTTTCAACGACCGCGCTGACGATGACGCCCGCCGAAACCTGAAGCTGCGTCCGTCAACGTCCATATAAAGTTGAAGTCCCTAAATAAAAGTAATAAAATTCTAATTTGAGAGCGTTTTGTTCTCATTGATATCTATGTTCGTTGCGGAAGGAGACATTATAGTTCCTTAAGGATTATGACATTCCTATCAATCCTCTATACGCTGATAATAAAGCCTCTTGAGCTTCTGTTTGAAGTGATCTTCTCGATCGCAAACAGGCTCATTGGCAACGCCGGTCTGTCGATCATTTTCTTAAGCCTTGCAGTAAACTTTCTCGTCCTTCCGCTATACAAGAGAGCAGATGAACTTCAGGACGAAGAACGCGAAATACAGGCAAAGATGGCTTCGCGTCTCAAGCATATAAAGTCAACCTTCAAAGGCGACGAACGCTTCTTCATGGTCCAGGAATATTACCGCATAAACCACTACAAGCCCGTTTATGCCTTGAAGAGCTCCGTCTCAGTGCTCCTTCAGATACCGTTCTTTGTTGCGGCATACAATCTTCTGTCAGGCATGCAGAGTCTTCAGGGAATGCGGTTCGGATTCATACCAGATCTTGGCAAGGAAGACGCTCTTTTCATGATCGGAAACTTCCCGGTCAATGTTCTTCCGATCTTAATGACGCTTATCAATGTTGTCTCGGGAATAATCTATACAAAAGGGCATCCGGTAAAGGAAAAGATCCAGGTTTACGGACTGGCGGCGGTATTCCTCGTACTGCTCTACCGTTCACCTTCGGGACTTGTCTTTTATTGGCTGTTGAACAACGTATTCTCACTCGTGAAGAATGTTTTCTACAAGCTTAAAGATCCTAAGAAGGCATTGAACATCATCCTCGCTATTGCGGGCCTCGCTGTAATTGTTTCAACGCTGATAAGGACTGATCTCGATGTCAGGCAGAAAGTGCTGCTCTCGGCAGGCGGCGTCCTTCTTGCTCTCCCTCTCTTGTCGGGATTCATCAGGAAGAAAGACAAAAAGGCCTCAAAGACCATCATAAAAGCCGATACTGTCATATTTTTCGCCGGAACGCTGCTGATGGCGATGCTTACAGGTCTTCTTATACCCGCTACCGTTATCGATTCTTCAGCGCAGGAATTCATAGATGTAATTAACCCTTCCAATCCGGTGATCTATGTCATCAACTCAACGTTTCTGGCTTTGGGCAGCTGGGTATTGTGGGGCGGTGTTTTCTACTTCTTCATGAACGATAAGCTCAAGGCATTGTTCTGCAAAGCGATATGGATAATATGTGCCGTTACAGTGGCAGATTACATGCTTTTCGGCAGAAACCTTGGTGTTATGTCTTCTACGCTTCAGTACAATCTGACACCATCATTCAAGGTCTCTGATTATCTGATCAACGCTTTGGCAATCACCGGCATTACAGCCGTTTTCCTGTTCATCTATTTGAAACTGCAAAAGATCATCAAACCCGTTCTGATCGTAGGCATTCTTACTGTCTTTATGGCAAGTCTGATGCCTGTTCTCGGTATATTAGGTACGTACACCTGGTATAAGAACTTAAGCAATCCTTCAACTGAAATGCCGTCAATCCCTTTAAGCAGGAACGGTAAGAATGTTATCGTTCTAATGCTCGATCGTGCTGTAGGGACACAGCTTCCTTACATTTTTAATGAGAAACCGGAACTTAAAGAGAAGTTTGACGGGTTTACATACTATCCGAATACTATTTCTTACGGTCCGCAGACTAATTTCGGTGCTCCGGCTCTGTACGGCGGTTACGATTACACTCCCGAAAAGATAAATGAGAGAGCTTCAGAAAGCCTGGAGAGTAAACATGACGAGGCACTGAAAGTAATGCCTGTTATTTTCGCGAACGAAGGATATAAAATTACCATCTGTGATCCTTCGTATGCCGGCTACAAGTGGATCCCCGACCTTTCCATATACAGCGACTATCCGTCTTTTAATTGTTATATCACCAATGGCAGGTTCAACTATTTTGAAGGAGAAGGCAGCAGTTCAATTGAAATGTCTAACCGGGTCAACTCGCTGAGGAACCGTAACTTCTTCATGTTCTCGCTCATGAAGATCTCCCCTGTCATTCTGCAGGAAACGATCTACAACGGTGGTTTGTATAATGAAACTTCAGGTAATAAAGGCAATCTGTATGTGTCTTCAATTGTCCAGAAAAAAGACGGCATCTCGATCGGAACCGGATATGATAAAGTCTTCCTTGAATCTTACACCGTTCTTACCAAGCTCCCTCAGATCACAAATATCACCGACAGTTCCGAGAACACATTCTTAATGATGACCAATGAAACAACACATTCTCCATGTCTTTTACAGGAACCCGATTACACCCCGGCATTACACGTCGATAACACCAAGTATGACAGCGATATGATCTCACGTTATACCATCAACGGCGTAACAATGCAGATGGTAAACGATCACCAGGTTGCGCACTACCACGTCAATATCGCATCGTATATCAAGCTCGGTGAATGGTTCGATTATCTTCGCGCAAACGGTGTTTATGACAACACAAGGATAATCATTGTTTCAGACCACGGCAATGATCTGGAACAGTTCAAACTGTATTGCAACGGAACAGATCTCGAGAGTTTTATGCCGCTGCTGATGTTCAAGGATTTTGGTGCTAAAGGTTTTACTGTCAATGAAGATTTCATGACCAATGGCGATACGCCAACGCTGGCTTCGTCCGGTCTTATCAAAAATCCCGTTAATCCATTCACGGGGCACCCGATCGATTCCCACGAAAAAAACGGTCCTCAGACCGTATTCTACTCAAGGAACATAAATATTGAAATTAACAACGGTAACACTTTCCTTCCGGGATCATGGTTTGTCATGAACGGAAATCCTCATGACCCCAATAACTGGAAATATGTGGGAGATCATTAACATTTTCAGATCTTTGTCTCAGTGTTTTTCCGACTCAAACACCATCCTGATTGTAAGCATGCCGCCATTCAGTTCAGCTGTGATGCTGCCGCCGGCAGTCCCGATGAGTTCTTTTGCTATGGAAAGGCCAAGTCCCGTGGAATTGCTGCCGTCCGTGACAGTGTAATACTTATCGAACAGTTTGGAAACCTGGACCGCTGTGAGTCCGGGTGCATCGTTAGTAACGGTTACCACGCCGTCAACTGTAAGCTTAACAGACAATGACGTACCGTATTTCGCGGCATTGCTGAATACATTGTCAAAAATGCGCATCAGAGTCTTGCGGTTACTGACAACCGTTACCTTTTCGGAAGGAAGATCAGTCTCAGGGACGATTCCCTTTGAAGTGAATTCTTTGTAGAAAGAGATAAGGCTGTTTTCGATTATGTTCTGAAGATCGAGCGGTTCCGACGACAATTGAGAATCGTACTGCACATCAGAAGAAACGGAATACTTGAAGAGTTCACCCGTCAGGTCCTTGAGTTCCGAAGTCCTGTCCTTGATGCGTTCAAGGTATTCTTTGCGTTTTTCTTCATCACTCTCGTTTTCGAGCAGATCCACATATGAATTGATTGCAGTAAGCGGCGTCCTCAGATCATGGGAGATGGCGGTCACGTTCTCCTTCATCCGCTTGTCGCCGTCTTTCAGGAAAACACGTTCCTCATGGAGTTCTTGCAGCGCTCCGTTCAGATCATTTGCAAGCTTGCGCGCTGCCTTATCTGAAGTTGTGAGCTGAAATACCGAGGAATTAGTTCCATCCAGATGATCTTTAACCTGTTCGTCAATCTCGCCGAAAGCGCGTTCCAGAACGAGCACCTTAATGATAAGGGCTGTTACGGTTACCGCTAAAGCGATGCATATGCAGATCAGAATATAAGGCCACATGAAAGGATTATATAATATTCCTTCGTTTAACGGCAACGCATCCGGCTGCGGTCAGGATGATTATATAGACCGCAGACACAGCTATATATCTGAACAAGACACCATCCCTATAAAGCGGGTACTGCCCCCAGACGATCACTTCCATAGGGATCATTCCGATGTTCATTCTCCATATGATCCTTGCCAGAGCAACTTTGGCATCACCGGAATATTCGGGATCCGGTTTGTCTGTCATGAAATCAGAATATAATGTTCCGTCTGCTTTGCGAACTGAATACAGATTGAAACCGTTGACGGGGGAATACCATTCAAAGCCTGAGTCGCTTTCCTTGGCCTTGGAAAAAAACGCCTGATACGAGGTGATGTTCACCAGATATTTCGAATCAAACGCGGCAGCTTCCATCATTGTGTTGCCCACCATGCCATACACAACAACCAAGACCACCATGACAAGAAGCGCTTTCAGCGGACGCTGGACAAGGAATACTACCAAAACGGCAAGTGAACTTATAACAAGACCGACCAAAAATTCTGCCAGGAACAGAACGGCAAAAGACGGAAAATAAATAATCGGGTACAGTCTGTTTACCAATGCATAAGCAGCCATTGAAAGAATACCGATAAGAGAAAACACAAACAACAGAACCGCATTGATCACCAACGAAGAAAGGAATACTTTGCGCTTGCCGGCACCGGCAGCGATCATATTGCGTATCGCACCTTTCGAATACATCTCACCGAAAAAGATAACATCATACAGCACATGTATTATCAGCAAAACTATTCCTGCAAAAGCTGTTATCGTATTAACGGTAGACAGGTTATTCATTGAATCCTTATATAAGATATCTTTCCCCGGAACATTGTGGACAAAGATATCGCCGGCAATATAATGCTTTCCGGCATTGAGAGCATCTTCCTTCTCAAATTCGACAGTAACGTTCTCATCATATACAGAAGGCACATGATTCTTCATCTTCGACCCTAAAAGACTTATTATCAGCAGCGAGAAGATGATGCAGGCGCCTATTGCGATGTAGAAAAAGATATCGTGTGTTGCTCTGTAGAGCATTGATCTGATCAGCTTAATCATGGTAGCACCTCTCAATCGAAATTGCGTTTGCTGACGATACAGCATCCGCCCGCCAGTATTAGCACCAGATATACTGCGGAGAACACAGCGTATCTTGCAAACAATCCGTCACGGTACATCGGATAGATAAAGAACATATTGATCTCAAACGGAAAGTTCATGACGTTTGCACGATATAACGCGCGAGACACGGCAGTCATTGCATCACCCGGATAGTAAGGATTTGGCTTATCTGAGAGAAAATCAACAGTCTCATTGTCTTCTGGATAATAAACTCTCCCGACACGGAAATCATCAACGGGGAAATACCATTCTCCTTCACCGGCAACTTTATATCCGCCCTCCGCGAAACTCTTTATCTGCTCGTTGTCATAATTATACGGTCTTGCGAAGACTGCATCATTTCCAATCAGACTGATAATGCCCAGAGCAACGATTGCACCGCAGAATACAAATGACACGACAGGAACCTGGTCGACAAAAAGGATCAGGATAAACAGCGATGTAAGCATAACGGTGACAAGCAATCCGGTAAGAACAGCTGCAATAAAAGCAGGAGCATAAATAATAGGATAGAATCCCGCGATAAGCGTGCATGCCGCAAGAACTGCAAATACCAGGATATACATAAACAGGCACATTAGCGCATTCAAGATAACGGAAACAAGATAAACAGACACTTTGTTTGTCTTAACGGTTACCATGTTTCGTATCGCACCGTCTGAGAACATCTCTCCGTAAAAGACCATTACGAACACCGCATCCGCTGCAAATATGATGAGCAGGACCATTGCCAGAAGTTCACTGACAGAGCCGCAATTGGCGATGGATACTTCATATTCAGTCATCTGTCCCTGAAGGAAATCGAAATGACCCATGTAGACATTCTGAGTAAACTTACTGACGATAAGCGGGTCCTCTTCTTCGAATTTTGCGAATTCAGTCACATCTCTCTCGGACTCATGGTCATGATGTGAATATTCAGTATGATTGGTAAAGCATTCGGAATACTTGCCGTTTGATCCGCCGAAAAACAACGTGAACACTTCCAACAGGATCAATGCAATTATGATAAGCCATACCAGCTTACTGTGAATAAGACGGTATGTCATTGATTTAAATACGCGTGACATATCATCCCTCCAGAAGATTAATGAAATAGCCTTCCAGGCTCGTATCAGCGTAATTGAATTCGAGCAGTTCGCAGCCGGCTTCTTTTGCCAATTCATTCATGACGGTCAATGTAATTTCTCCCCTGACCGTAAGTTCGTTATCGCCTTTTATCTCATATGCAAAGCCTTTATCATCGAGCAGTCTGCAAAGAACAGAAGCATCGGTAACTTTCGCATGTATAGTCTTTCCCGAATCTGTATTCAGTTCTTCCGCGCTGATCTGTTTGATGATCTTTCCTTCATCTATGAATGCGAAATCTGTGGCAACCTTTGCAAGTTCATCGAGCAGATGGCTCGATATGATGAACGTCATTCCGCGCTCTTTGTTGAGCTTTAAGATAAGTTCCCTGATGACTACGATGCCCTGGGGATCGAGTCCATTGATGGGTTCGTCAAGGATTACGAGATCCGGGAAACCGCAAAGAGCGACCGCAAGACCTAATCTCTGGCGCATACCGAAAGAATAAGACATGACAGGCTTTTTGCCGGCTATCTCAAGACCCACAAGATTGATTATCTCAGGGATAGTCTCATAAGAAGTCAGTCCCAGATTCATATACTGTATCTTCAGGTTCTCATATGCATTGAGAGTCCTGTAATAAGCGGGTGTATCGATGAGGGCTCCGATAACGGGGCAGGCGATCTTAAATGCTCCCTTATTCTGTTCCTGAAGGCCGGAGACAATTCTCATCAGCGTAGTCTTACCGGCACCGTTCTTGCCTATAAGTCCGAAGATAGAACCCTTGGGAACTTTTATAGAAACATCTTTCAATGCTTCGTGCTTTTTATACTTCTTAGTAAGTGAATCTGTTGTAAGGATATAGTCCATGGTTTCCACCTCCATACTCAGAGGATATACCATGAAGTTTTCCAAAAACAGTTAAGAAACAGTTAACCTGAATCCTATTCCCCAGACCGATTCTATTTCGCCGCCGAATCCCGCCTGTTTAAGCTTTCTTCTAAGGTTGCTCATATGAACTTTAAGCGAGTCTTCAACAAGATCAGAAGTGAATTTGGCAGCCGCTTCGAGCAGTTCCGTTTTGGAGATGACGCGGTCGCTGTTGATGAGAAGAACCTTGATTATCGCGTATTCGGTCGGCGTAAGTCTTACGGGTTTCCCGTCGACCGTAACGCCGTGAGATGATTCGTCCATAGTAAGATTCGCAAACGTGAATGACTGCGTTTTCTTCTTGAATTTCAGAGCAACTTCTATCCTTGCCAGGAGTTCTTTGTTATCGAAAGGTTTGGTCAGGTAATCAACGCATCCGAGTGAAAGAAGATCGACCTTGTCGTCAACGCTGCTCCTCGCGCTTACGGCAATGACCGGAGTACCGTCAGGAACGATCTTCAGCAGTTCTTCTCCAGTCGTATCCGGGAGCATCAGGTCCATGATGATGAGATCCGGAACGGTCTTTATCTTCGGTTCTGCCTCTTTCCCGTTAAATGCGCACAAGACTTCATATCCGTTCTTCTTTAAGAGACCGGACATTATCTTATTGATATCCTTATCATCTTCAATAATTAAAATGCGCGCCATTTTTCACCTTTAACACTATCGCTATTGCTCTCTTTTCATAAAACAATATAACATCAGATTCAATTTGCCAAGCATCTTGAAAAAACGCGTTTCGCAAAATTTACGAGACTTTTTGTCGTATATACTTGACATTTTGTAAAGAGCGTATTACGATATGCTCATCAAAGGGGGATACGACCATGAAAAAGAAATCAGCGATAATTACCATAATCATAGCAGGCTCCATTCTCTGGGTACTTACGGCACTGGCAGTATGTTTCAGGGGCACACAGACCCTTGCGTTTACGGATGTCGTAAAAGAAGCCGGAAGCGGCGCCACATACGTAAAACACAGCAGCAGTCCCGTTACATTTTTACCTGTAGGCAAAGAGTGTGAGTTTGAGATTACAGTCGACGGTCCGGAGGATATAATTCCTACGATAAGCATCTCTCTTGAGTCTTACAAAGCGGAACCGATCTTCAAAACAACCGCCACAAACAAGACCATCAAGACCGGAAAGCTCAATATTGATAACAAAAAGATATTTATAAATTTCAATTATGAGCCCTTGCCCGAATTAGACTTCGATAAAAAATACTCGGTCAGATATACGATCGAGCTTACTTCAGGCAACTATGCTCTCTATAACAGCATAATGCTCACTCTTGCTGCAGTCTGCATTCTGCCTTTAGCGCTTAGCATTGCTTACCTGATCAGCTTAAACGAGAACAACAAAAAAGCATTCGATGAGCGTCAGATGAAGATGCGCGGCAAAGCGGCAATGACCACGATGATAGTCGTCATCGCCACTGCTCTCGGCCTGGGGTGGTTCAGTCTGATCTATAACGATTTTCCGCTGTCAGCATACGAATGCCTGATGATCATCGCATTTATCGGAATCGCAACGTTTGCAATTACCGCAGACAGATATGATGCATACATGGGCTTAAGCAATAAGCGTAATGTGTTCGCAGTTATGTTCAGCATTATTGGTATAATCGATCTGGTAATGTTCTTTTCCACGCTTAGGCTGATCAGGAACGGCGCCCCTGTCAATAACAGGATCGACTCACTTGTACAGGGAATCTGCTGTCTCTCAATAGGCATAGAAGTATTCATCAAGAACATCCAGAATAAGAAGGAGGCGCTGGAGGATGAAGAATCTTAAACTCAAAGCCGCCCGCGCCGCGCTGGATCTGTCACAGCAGGACCTGGCCGATAAGGTCGGCGTGTCACGTCAGACGATCAACGCCATCGAAAAGGGCGATTACAACCCTACGATCAACCTCTGCATAGCGATATGCAAGGCACTGGGAAAGACATTGGATGAATTGTTCTGGGATCAGGAATAACTTAAAGAGGGACCGCAAAAGCGATCCCTCTATTAAGTGTCTTATTTCTTTTTCTCCTTACCGAGATTTTTCCCGAACCGGGCTTCGAAAACACCGTCTTTCAGAGTCGTCCTGAACCGCAGCTTATGCTGCTCCAAAATCCTTCCGGCGATCGCGATCCCCATACCGGGAGTAAACTTATCCTTGCCGGTCTTGTTCCTGATCGTTACCGACTTGCATGTGATATCGATCTCGATCTTTGAATCATCGCTTTTGTATTTCATAGCATTATCAAGTAGACAATAGATCGCCGTCTTGAAGTAATCCTTGTCCATCCTGATCTTCATGTCGCCTTTTGCAAAGACTTCCGCGCCAAGTTTGGAAGCAACCTCATCAACACATACGCGGACAGATTCCTTGGCAAACTTCCGGTCCGACTTCTCCGCTGTCTTAAGGATCGCTTCTATGTCCTTGTTCATCTCAGTGGTTTTCGCGAGGATCTGATCGGCATACCGGTCCTTCTCTTCTTCACCTTTAACATCCTTCAGGTTCTCTGCGTAGCCTCCAAGGATCTGCAGAGGAGTCTTCATGTTATGTGCAAGAGAATCTATGAGATTATTCTTAAATATATTGTTTTCATATGCCTTCTTATACTGGCTGTAAGGCTTGATTGATACGAGCAGTGAAGTAACAACTGCAGCCAGCGCAAGAAAAACAGCCATTACGATGTAGAACGGCCGGAAGAAATAATCCGCCGGAACATCTTTAATGATAAATTCCACTACATAGAGTTTTCCGTTGATCTTGTAGAAATCAATGGCTCCACAGCCGCCCAAACTCTGCTCATTGACTGTATATCTATATCTTCCGTCTGTGCGCTTGTTTTCTGCAAACTCTTTAAACAAAGCTTCAAAGTTTTCATCTTTGTAATCTTCTCTGAGCTCATATGCTTTTTGAAGCTCGCTCATGCTGTTTGCAAGAAACAGTCCGTTGCTAGATTTTAAGAATTCATCAGGACGTATGCGTACCGGAAATAAAAGCAGGTCTTTTTGAAAACCGCCACTGTCTATGCTAATATACCGGTCTGCTTTTGAGGCATCGGTAAAATCCCATTTCTTAGCATAGAAGGGAGCCTTATCCGTTTCATACGTCATGCCAAATGACTCGACAACTTTTCCGAGGTGAAGCGTGTCTCCTTCCGCATAGAAGGTTTGAGCCACCGGACTGCGATACTGGGAATACCCGCTGTAATCAAGAGCCAAAGTGAAAAGCATGTTTGATAAATACAGATCGGACTGGGCAGCAAGATCCCAACTGTTGACTACACTTGTATCAGCATAGTCTTTGAAACGCCAGGCCTCGTCACATTTCTTATATTCGATCGTCCACTCATTGTTACTGACAATTTCAGTTCTTTTACCTTTTGCAAGAAGGTCCTTGTCGTTGGTAACATAATACCAGTGACGCATCTCGTCTTCCATCGGCAGACTTTTGTAATCACTCTCGGCTATTGTATTAAAGCTGCCGTCTTCTCTTACCTCTGCGAACCTGTAGTAATCTGCCGTGAAGAAATTCGTGAGAATATCGATAAAAACATCACCGTTTTTACCTTCAGCATAACTTCTGACAAGAGACTCGTATCTTTCACGGCGTCTGTTCCATCCGGAATCGATCGCACTGTTGTAAGCATGCACCAAAGTGGCTTGCGATATGCTAAATACGACTGCTGCAATAAGTAATGCTATGACCAATCTCGGAAAAAGAAAACTGAAATAGTTCTTTCTTTTCATTTGTAACACCTCCCTAGTCGAATCTGTATCCGACTCCGATCAGAGTCTTGATACGCGATCCTTCCCTATTAAGTTTGTGGCGGAGGTTCTTAACGCGGTTGTCTATCACGCGTTCGGTGATGAACATGTCGTCGCCCCAGGCTACTGCCAGCAGAAGCTTTCTGGTGATCGCAGCACCCGGATGCTCCATCATGTACTTCAGGATCTGATACTCCTTGGGCGGGAGATCAACGACTTGTCCCGAAACCTTGACTTCAAGTTTCACAGGATCCAGCGAGATCTGTCCGTTCTCGATTATCTTCCTGACAGGCGCATCGGTTTTCGCGCGTTCGAGGATGGCATTCAGTTTGCTATACAAGACCTTGATGGAAAAGGGCTTTACGATGTAATCGTCAGCTCCCAGTTCATAGCCGTAGAGAACATCTTCTTCCCTGACTTTGCCGGTCAGGAAAACGATCGGTATATCCGACTTTTTCCTTATGATCTTGCAGAGTTCAAATCCGTCGAGGCCCGGCATCATGATGTCAAGAACGATCAGATCGTAGGATCCGTTAAGGAACTTGGACAGGCCTATATTCCCGTCCTCAGCAAAATCCAACGCGATCTTATCGCGCCTTCCGAAATAATCGCCGATGACCTCTCTGATCTGGCTGTCGTCTTCAACAAGCAGAACGCTGTACATAATCCCTCCGTCAAGAGAATGTTACACGTACAGTGTATCGTTGATGTATCAATTTCACAAATAGAGCTTAAATCTTATTCGGCTTCTTTTTCTTTCTCAAAAGAAACAAGGCCGATCTTAGTCGGGTGGTCCAAAAGGACAACGTCCTTGCCCTTTGTCTTTCGCATGAGCAGCATGACTGAAATAAGAATGTCTCCTGCCCCGCCGATGATCTGTATTATTGCAACCACCAATAAAGGGAAAAAACCTACAAAGACCGAAACAACACCCAGGATCACGCCGAGTATCGTCATGGGCATCATGGAACCAAGAATATATATGGACTTCGAGAGCGGAGAAGTACATGTGCAATAAGGAGTGAGTGTTTCCTTCTGGAAGCCGAATTCAATGTCCTTTGCTCCGTTCTCAGCTCCGATCGTCCAAAACCATCCGTGGATCTTCTCATGAAGGAAGGTAAGAACGAGCGTAACAACAATTATTCCTGCCAGAGCAGCAAAATACAGGCCCGGCTGGGTATCCAGGATATCCGGCTTAAACGGTTTTCCGTTACGGAGAGTGTAACCTGCAATTACCGCAGCAACAAAAGGGAGCGTAAGAAGGATTCCAACAAAGTTAGCTGTAATTACGGATATTACGATATCCTGCCTTTTATAGCCTTTCTCAATGAGTTTCTTTTCCTTCTCGTCAAAAGCGGCCTGGCGCCTTATCTCTGCTTCGGTAAGCACATGGCCGTCGCCGTTAGTTATCTTTTCATTCTTTTTATCTTCACCCATAACCATACCTCTTCCGGGCACTGACAAACTGCCTCGGTTATTGACCCGGGTAATTGTATCACTAATATTTGATAAGTGCGAATAACAGATCAGGTCTCCTCGATAAACCTGAGGAATCTGTCGAGCGTCTTGTTTTCTTCCCTATTAAGGAAAAAAATCCCCGCGGTGTACCATGAGTGAGTGTTTCTCTTATCCTCTACTTCGTAGATCTCACACTTGTTGCCTACGGTCTTAGCCTTTTCGGCAAAGTCCTCAGCGCATCCGAAAACCACTATACCGTCGTGACGGCTGTGGATCAGAAGCATAGGGATGTTGCTTTCGGACATAAGAGACCAGGGTTCTCCGCCGAGGCGGTCATAACCCTTGGGAAAGAGCATAGAGACCAAAGCTTTCATTGTCCGGGTGGAATCCTTCCTGAAAGAATAAGGTCCGCCAAAGCCGACATATCCAATGACATTGGAAACGTCCACTTTATACAAAGCCTGAACCATGTTGCTGTAGCATAGAATAGAAGAAAGATGCGCGCCCGCAGATGGTCCTGAGACTATGACTTTGCTTGTATCGATTCCCTTATCTTGAAGGAACTTCATTGCGGCATTATAGCCTTTGCAGACATCTTCGATCTGCGCGGGATATTTGTATTTCGTTGACAGACGGTAACCCAACGAGACAAAACGGTAACCCGCTTTAGCCATAGCCTGTCCGACATAGTTAAATTGTTTAGGATTGCCCGCATTCCAACCTCCGCCGTGTATCCATACCACGATCTTATCGCTTACAGGTTTGGCGGGTTCAAAGTAGAGGAAATACTGCTCTTTATCGCTTCCGAAATCAACGCGTTCAGGGGTTATCTCCTTTTTGTTCTTGAAAAGAAGATTGTAATACAGCGGATAGTAACTGATGTTCTCTCTGATGTAATCGATCATGATATGAATCCCTCAACTTCTTTAACCCACTGTTCCGGCTTGAAGCAGGCAAGCTCTGCGTGTGCTAATCCTTCAAAACTTCTTATTTCAGTCTGAGGGTTCAATTCTTTCATCTTCAGTGCGCACTTGCGTGAAACAGATTCGTTGCCTTTCGTTCCGTGCATGAAAAGTATCTTCATATCACTTCCGTACTTCGTGAATTCGAAATGCGAGAATACCGAATCGATCACGTTATTTATCGATGGCATAATCATGTTTACTGCAATCTTCTCGTAGTAAGGAAGCATTTCTTCAGGCAGGAAATCTTTCTTTGCCTGCTCCATGATCTTGGGATCGTGCTTTTTTGTCTTCATGATTATCGTTTTATAATTCGACTTCATTATCGCTTTCATAAGGCCGTTCACCTTTGTCAGAGGCGCACCGTCAAGTACGAGATTTTCTATCACCAGGTCTTCGTTCTTCGCAAGAGTCGCAACTATCCTTCCGCCCATCGACAGTCCGGCAAGAAGAAATACTTTTCCGCCTATTTCTTCCTTAAGGTAATCACGGATCTTATCCGCCTCTTCTTCGACAGAATGGAACATAGTCGGATTCAATTCCGTATGGGCATCAAGTTCCGGAACGATCACATAGTAATCACGCTTGAACTTTTTAATTGCGGTATTCCAGATCTGCCACGGCGTAAGCATTCCGTGGATCAGCACAACCGCTTTGTTCTCTTTTTTACCGTATGTGTGGAAGATCATTTCTTTGCCTTTCCGCCGAGCATCAGCACTACCGCAGCTGCGAGGTTCCTGTACATGTCATCAACCTTGTACTTGCCTTCAATATGTTCTACTTTGAAACACTCGGTCAGAACGTATCCTGACTGTATTCCGTGATAGTTCACGATAAAGAACTGTATGATCTCATCTACGGAAACAACCGGTTTCAGCTTGTTTTCTTTTACGACTTTTGTAAGAAATTCACTCATCGTCTGTGTCGCATAAAGCAGCGGACTCAGTTCGTCTTTCCCGAGTCTTGCAGAAATCCTCATTGTGCGTTCCGGATCGCTCATTGCAAGCATGTCACCATATATCGAGACCTTAAGCATGTCGGTTCCGACTTCCTTCATGTAATCAGCAAGCATGCCGCAGATCTCATAGATCGTCTTTTCCCAATGTTTCAGATCAGACTTTGAAATGATCTCATCTAGTCTGTCATCGATCTTGTTTTCGGAATTGATCGTTACTATCAGGTCCTTAAAGACTTCATCCAGGTCTTTGTAATACCTGTAGATAACCCCGTGCGAGAAACCCGTCTCCGCGATGATGTCCTTCATTTCTATCGAAGTGACAGGCTTTCTTGCGCACACACGGTAAGCCGCATCGATTATCTCTCTGCGTTTCTTCTCATAGTATTCTTCGCTTACCTTGGGCATAAAAAACCTCCGCCGGATAAATAAATGACACAGTGTCATTTTAATCCCGGCGGAGGATGTTGTCAAGATTAAGGACTTATCAGTCGAGCGAATACTTGCTTATCAGATTCATGATGTCCTGAAGATCTTTGTTGTTATAGCAATAGCCGTCATATATCACATGAGCATTGCCTTCGGTATCGTAATATGTAAATGTGTATGTCTCGCCGTCGCAGACATCTTCCTTATATCCTGCGAACTTGTTCTTCTCTGCTGCCTCAACACAGAAGTTATAGATCTTGATATATTCATCATCAGGCATCTTCACGTAGGAATTGTTTATTGGATTGGGATTATTAGCGCATCCGTCATAAGTGACGGACATTCTCAGGATACCGTTTTTGTACTCTTCCTCGGGCATTGCCATCTGCGGGTGTGAGACAATGACGAGCATATCCCCTTTATGCTTCTGAAGTTCTTTTATATCTGCCTTGCCGGCCTTACCCGTCTTGGCGCAGCCGGCCATTCCAAATGCCAATACTGCGGTCATTATGATACTCAAAAGTTTTGTTGCGATTCTCATTTTCATTTCCTCCTGATCGGTTTCTGCACTATATACAGACTGACAGGAGAAAATGTTGCATCAAAGAATAAAAGCACAAAAATGCGTTCATTTCAGGTAATACTAAACCGTAAAACTTTCAGTCTTCAGGTCACAATAATATCTCCCGCATTCTGCATTGAACCTCAACACACAGTAATCGGGATCAGTGACACCTCCCTTGTAAAACATCGTGTCACCTTTGCGCCAGATCAGATCTTTAGTCTCCTGGTCAGTCAGCACTTCCATGGTACCCTTAAGCATGACGCCCGTATATCTGATCAGGCCCTTGTGATAGAAGTAAATGCAGGCTTTCGGATCATTCATATACTGCTTTACTCTCATAGAAGAAGTGTTTGTAGAAAAATAAAACTGGTTCAAACCGTCTATCTTTCTCGGCTTGAGCATTGCTTTTACATTAGGATATCCGTCTTGATCGACAGAGCATATAAATGCAACCTTTTGCCTTCTGATAAAACTCTCTATCTTATTCTTGTCCATCTTATTCAACCTTGTTATCTTCCTTCATTGCACTTCTTATCCTGCTCAGCGACTCAGGCGTAATGCCCAGATAGGTCGCAATATAACGGAGCGGAACACGTTCTGCAAGCTGCGGATATCTTTTCCTGAAAGCTACATATCTTTCGGCAGCTGTCTCAACCAGGAATCCGTTTTCCCTGTAGATCTTGTATCTCATTCCGCCTTCAAGCGACATTATCCAGATGTTCTTCAACTGTTCATCGCTATATATCAGATCCTTCATGTCTTTAACTTCAAAGAGCATGACCGTCGTATCTTCGATTGCTTCCCAGTTTGCCTGCATCTCATCAAAGCCGACCATTCCGGACTCGATGCATAAGCTGCCTTCAGAAGCAAAAAACTGGGTAATGTCGTTGCCGTCATTATCAACGTAGTAGCTCCTGACCACACCGGTTAAGACCATGCCGGCTGTCGTTGTCTTATCCCCGGTCCGTGCTATCACCTCGCCCTTTGAATATACCTTGAACCTTGAAAAAGATATGGCCTTCTCAATTGCCGCTTCAGGAATGCCGAGACCAAAACCGTCAGAGAGTTCTTTCAGCTGTTTAATCAGATGTGTCTTATCCATATTATCTTGCCACCAATATCAAGTATATGAGCGAAATGATGTTTATTCCGCCGTGTGCGATCATGGGCGCGATAAGATGACCTGTCTTCTTATATGCCCAGATCCATATTAATCCGATTATGAACGAAAAACCGAAATTATACCAGTCAAGCATCGCGAACAGCACATTGAAAAGAAGAAACGCTGTCATCTCACCCATGACGGGTCCGCAGAACTTTTTCGCAAAGCCTCTGAATAAGATCTCTTTTACGATACCGCTGACCAGGCCCAGAGCGAGCACGCCCATAATGGTAAGTCCCACTGTAGGTTTCTCTGCTTTATATGCCATGTCCGTCTGGCATCCGTAAACCAGGGTAGAAAGGATTGCCGCTATTCCCGTTAATGCCAACGCAACAATAGCGATAATGATATCTTTTCCCAAAGTCTTCTTCTCGAAGATCTCATCCTTCAGGCTTAAGCCGTTTTCCTTGAACAGCAGTACCGCACTCGGGAGCATCACCATATTTGCAATAATGAGTACCAGATAATAAAAGTACCTGTTTGCAGTCACATAGCTCGCCAGATCGAAGAAGTTCATGCCGGGCTTGTAATTCGTATAAGCTATGAAGATCTCAAAGCCTGCAACAAACAGAGTCAGTACGGTAGTTAATGTTAGAGCGCGCTTCGCGTTTTGTTTTGTCATATCCATTGATATCACCTCCTGACGGAGAGCATATCAATTGCAAAAACACCACGCATTGACCTATGTTAATTCCTCTTTTTTGTGTGCCAAGTTCATATTAAAATATCGTTATGAGTAAAAATTCGCATTCAAAACTTGAGATAGTGATGAACCTGGTTATCGTAATCCTTGCGGTAATTGGCATTATCCTCATGGTTACGGGCACATCCGAAGAAGGCGCGCTGCAGGCTTCAGGCATCGAAAACTTCAAGTTCTATACTGTTCTCACAAATGTTTTCTGCGGCATTATCGCACTCATCTATCTCATATGTCTTCTTATAGACAAGGATGCTGACAGGCTTGTTGCTTTAAAGCTTGCCGCCGTCTGCGGAGTCGCGGTCACTTTTGCCGTGGTTGCTTTCATGTTCGGACCTTTGTATGGTTTTCCGCAATTCTATAAAAGAGGCAATCTGTTCTTCCATCTGCTTCTGCCGCTTACAGCTATGCTTGAATTCATTATTGTAAAAAGGAAACACATGCCGTTCAGATATACGGTCATAGCGGCTGTTCCCACTTTGCTCTACGGCTTATGCTACATGCTGAACATCCTTATAAACGGCATTGGCGGCGAATGGCCGGACACAAATGATTTCTATGCTTTCTTAAGCTGGGGATGGCCGGTTGGAATAATGATCTTTACCGGCATCACATTAACGGCATTTGGTGTTGCCTGCCTGTTCAGAGTTATAAGCAACAAAAGATCAAAGTGATCACGTCTGAACGCAAGACATTCTTTCTATGTACTGCTTTACCTTCTCTTTTACATGTTCGGGTTTTTCCTTCATACCGCGGTGCACTCAAAACGAGATAACGTTACATACTGCGCCTGTATTCAGTGCGATAAGATAATCAGAATCAATTCCCTCAAAGCGCGGCAAGTTGTTATTTTCTTTGAATTATCCTCATAAAAATGTAAAATGTTCGTTGTTGATCCGCTTGAAGGATCTTTAAGGGAAAAGGACGATCATGAGAAAGATATCAGCTGTACTGCTCATTATAACTTGCATGCTCTTATCAGGTTGTGGATTCCTGAAGAGCCTTGATTCCTGCAAAAACGTCAGGGAGTATTGGAAAAGCCACTACAACTCTGAGAAAACGGCAGCCGACCAGGCATACAAAAAGCTTTTCGAGGCTGCAGAAAAAGGCGACAAAGAGCGTTTTGCCGACAACTTCACGGAAGAAGTCCGCACCGGTTCCGGCTTCAGCGTCTTCCTCGATGCCTTCTTCGAAAAATATCCCAAGGGATTGTCCAAATGCAAGACGGAATACCATGCCGGCGGTTCCAGCGGATCTTATGAAAATGGCGAAAAAAAGGAAACCGCACATTGCAGCTACACCTTAACGTTTGAAGGTCAGCATTTTTGGATCCACATGGGTTACTGCTACAGGAACACCAAGCATCCTGAAGAACTCGGCATCAAGTATCTTTCGATAATGAACCTTGAGGGATATGCCCTGTTCATAACCGATAACAACGCGAAATTGTATGAGAACCCGGATTACGATTACTACAAGGAAGTGCCTATCGTCTGCATTATATTGGGCGAAGACACCGTAAAGGCAAGGCTCATCAACAATACGCCTTATCAATGGCTTGATACCGGTGCCAAGAAGCTTGCTGAAGATGAAATGAGAAAACTTCTTACCGGTAACCGCAACGAAGGGATCAAGCCCGTAATCGAACAGCTCGGCGAACCCAACGTTGCCATAGCAAATTATAACGGTGGCAGTTACACCTACATTTATGAACTGACCTCTTCTGACGGTGAGCCGCGTTATGCGTTGATCTCTACATCAAGGCAGTATGGCAGGATAATCAAAGCATATACCTGCACGGAAAGCAGCTGCGATTACGATAATCCGCTGTGCGAATTTGTAAAAGGCAACAGCTGATCTCAGATCTTCGTCTGACCGTTCCTGTACATTCCGAAGAAAACTCCGTCATCAATGTACATGTCCGTTTCTTAATCCTTGATCAGCTTTTCAGGCACGCCTGCTTTTTCTCCCTGTTGTCCTCCGTAATCCACAAAGCTATCGATGATACCAGCCATACCGCACGGAAAACATTTGCGGAAACACTTCCCGGGAAAGGATCAAACAGAGCATTCCAATCGTAGACCGCGCCTATCGAATCAATAAAGGTGTGATAAACGCAGCATGCGATAACACTTTTTGTCGCTTTGTATATCGCAGCCATTGAAAAAGACCAGATAAAAATAGTGATACCGAATCCGATAACGCTGTCTCCGTAATGATTAGATGTCGGATCAAACCAGATTGGCAGATGCCATACAAACCAGATCAGAGCAGTCAGGAGAACAGAGAACGGATAAGGCATCTTCTTATCCAGTTCAGGCTGAAGTACGCCTCTCCATCCCGTCTCCTCGGCGATACCGACAAACGGCAGCATGATGATAAATCCGCCGATGAAAAGATACCACGGCTGTCCGTTGGGTGTGCCGTAAAGCAGGGCATAGACCAAAGCCATGAGACAGAAGCCACCTGTTATAAGGCTCGTCTTCAGTTTCTTTTCCGTGCGGAATATTCTGGAGAACATGTCCTTGAGGCCGTTCCTCTCGATGAAGAGCGAAAGGATCAGAACCGATAAGAACGGTCCCGGTGTCGAGAAAAGAATGCCGATCGCAGCGTAAAGAAGATAACCCGCCGTCATCTTTCCAGTCTCACTAAACGCAATGGAATAAGGCAGAAGCCATACGTTAAGCGTAAGAAAACAGAATGCCGCTAACAGCACCACAAGTATCAGGTACCACAGCATCCTGTTTATTCCGGCATCTTTTGTTATCGAGAATATCTTTGCCGGTGTTCTCTTTGAATTGTGCATTTATAGTCCGCCTTTCTTTTAACTTATCTGTTAGACGGACAAAAACGGTATTCGTTACAACATATCAGATCTTCGTCTGACCGCTCCTGTATCTTCCGAAGAACACTCCGTCATCAATATACTTATCGGCATCAGACACCCACATTGGGAACTTGTTTATAGCAACTGCAACCTGACCGTTTATCATACCCGTGTGAAAGGACAGATGACGGTACTGACGAAGCACCAGTTCCATTCTCGTGAACCTGCAGTTCTCAGGGCACTCGTAAAGCATTGAATCTTCAAGCGAATCAAGGTAGTCGAGCGTCTTCTTTTCGATTGAATCAAGATACTCTAAAAGCTGCTCGTCAGAAAGAACGACTGACGTCGGATTATCAGGGTTATCCATGCCATCTTCGTGAAAAGGAGGTTCCTCGTACACGTTGGGATTGATGAACCATTTATCTGCGGAATGAAGCGCATGATATACCCATCGCCAACAGGGAGCGCCGCAGCACAGCGCATCCCTGTCGTATGCTTTTATAGATGTCCTGATGTTAAGAAAATTCGGGACAACTGTTTTCTTGATTATCATAACCAGATCATTCATAAAAGATGCCTCCTTTAAGAACCGGTGAAGTCATATTTTCTTACGCCTAGCATCCAGAACTTGTAGCTCAGGAATACGAACAGTATGCCATATAAAGGCGATATCCATGAAAGAACCGGCACATTGTCAGGCGTTATGATAACGAGGCTCGGATAATATGCTATGAATGCTATCGGGATGATGAACGTGAAGATCACCTTGAAGATTCCCTGAAAGATGCTCGACGGATATTTCGCAAAATCCTTGAAGCGGAACATGATGACCATTACGTATCCCGAGCCTTTGATCCAGAAGCATGTCGCGGCCGCAAAGTTCATGAGTGCGATCATGAAAAGCGATGCGGTCAGAAGGAACACCAGGAGCTTAAGGATAACTAAAGGCGTCACCGGAATTCCAATCTTGATCCACGCATAAACAATGGTTCCGATTCCGAATGCAAGCTGCCCCAATCCCTTTACATCGAAAACCTCCGATATGAAGTAGAAGAACACGTTTAACGGTCTGAAGCAGTACTTGATGAAGTCACCGCTCTGGACCATGAAACGGAGGTTCCAGTTGTTATCGAAGAAACACTGGACAGGCGTCAGCGCGACAAGCGAGAAGCCGTACAGGAACAGCATGTGATAGTAGTCCCAGCCGTTGATCGTTGGGAAGTTATGGAACAGGATCATGAAGGTTATAAAGCCGGCTATGTTGGTCATTATCATCCCGAATGTGGAGATGACAAAATCCGCACGATAGCTCATTTTGCTCTTAAGGTCCTGCACAAGTATTTTGCGGTAAATACCTGCATAGAATTTAAGTCCTCTCTTGTGCATGTCAGCCTCCGTTTACGGTGACTTTCTTCACCGCGCAATTCCAGAATAAGTTGCCTGCTGCCGTGAGTACGACAAGCCATATCAGCTGCAGTCCGAAAAGCTGCAGGAGCCCCTGCCAGTTGTCCGATCCGCTCTTGCCCAAAAGGATGGAAAGCGGTATGTCATAAACGGCTCTGAACGGCAGATACTGTACGACCAGCCTCGCCTTCTCAGGGAAGAATGCGAGCGGAATCGATGCGCCCGACAGCAGCAATACTATAGTTTCCTTTACGATGTTGACACCCCAGGTGGATTCGGTAAAAAAACAGATGGGCGCAACCAGCATTTCGATGTTGTAGTTAATGATCAGAGCGAACACCGTAGCAACAAGGAACCAGAGTATGTTGAGTCCCATGTTGATGGCACCTTTTGTAACGATCATTACGACGATGAATGTCGGAATGAATGTCAGTACGAACTGTACGATATGGTTGCCTGTGTAGCTCCAGAAAGTATACTTTCTGAATCGCATGGGTTTGAGCAGATCAAGTACGATCTTGCCGGACTGGATCGATCTGCTCATATCCCACACAACAAACATCTCAAGGAAGTTGAATAGTGCCGTTGCAAGTATCAGATAGATCATCGTATCTTCGAACGTCATACCGTTTACCACAGCGGTTCCGGCCGAGTCATAGATCGCCTTCCACAAATAGTAGACAAGAACCAGATAGATGAGGTTCGCAAAAAGCGTAACGAAGATACCGAGTCTGAAATGGAGCGATTCCATTATGCCGGCTCTTGTTATTGCCGCCAGTCTTTTAGGATTCATTTTGCGCTCCCTTCATAAATCTTCTTGATTACTTCTTCTGTTGATATCTCAAGGATCTTAACATCCTTGATCTTCTTCTCTTTCTGCTTCTCCATTATGACGTCCATGACATCCGTGGTCTTCTCATCGATCAGGTATTCTTCCCACGAATCGTCAGCCATCTGAAGCTTCAGCGTACGGTAAGAACCGAAGTAATTCTTTAAGTGATCGATGTCGTTGTCGTAGATCTTCGTGCCCTTGTCGATAATGACTATCCTCTTGCAGAGCGCGTCAACGTCGCCCATGTCGTGGGTGGTAAGGATAACGGTCGTATTCTTCTCTTTATTAAGGCCAAGGATAAGCTCTCTGATCTTAGCCTTCATAGAAACGTCCAAACCGATAGTTGGCTCATCAAGGAAAACGATCGCAGGGTTATGCAGAAACGCTGCGAGAATATCGCTTAACGTCCTCTGGCCCAGAGACATCTCTCTTACTGGTTTGTGGAGGATGGGCTCAATATCGACTAACGAACGGTAGAGCTCCATCATGCCCTGATAATCCTTTTCGGGCACCATATAGAGGTCCCGCAAGAGCTTGAAAGACTCTATCAGAGGCAGCGACCACCAAAGCTGGCTCCTCTGTCCGAAAACTACACCGATGTTCTCGCAGTTCTCAGTCCTGTTCTTGTAAGGCACCTTGCCGTTAACGAGAAGCTCGCCGCTCGTGGGCTCAAGTACGCCCGTCATCATCTTGATGGTCGTTGACTTACCTGCGCCATTGGGACCGAGATATCCGATTATCTCGCCCTTGTGAACGGTAAGAGTAACGTCCTTTACGGCCGATACTGTCTTGTAGTCTCTTGAAAACAAGTCCTTGATGCTGCCCTTCAATCCTTCATGGCGGTTCAAGACCTTGAAGTCTTTGCAGACGTTTTTCATTATTACTGCTTCATCCATATCAAATTCCCTCTTTCTTTTCTGTTCGTTTACAAGTATATTGTAATTATCTGCTTGATAACAGTTGATTATTGCCCGATTTTAATAACTATCTTCCACGCGTTTGGAATATAGTTATACTTTTTGAAGTTTCGGAGAAAAATAGTTATGAAAAGAGAAGTCATGGGCCTCATTGTCAAACGTGATGACGGCTCCGAGATTGTTAACTACGATGATCCCAACTTTCCTTCCTATATATATGACGGTTGGATCGCGCCTAAAATGACCTGGGAAGGCGTTCCGCACTTTCACGAAGATATAGAGATAATGACCATCAAGGAAGGCCGTCAGATGTATGTCGTCAACGGCAAGAACATCCTTTTGAACAAGGGTGATACGATAGTGGTCAATTCAAATCAGATCCACTATAACGTCTGTGTTGACGGAGAGACCGCCAAGTATGTCATCGCAGTCATCAATCCTAGGATACTTTCCAACTCGGTAGCCGTTGAAATGCAGGCCATAAGGCCCATTACTGATAACCCTGAGCTTTCTTACCTGAGATTCCGTTCCATTAACGAGAATACCGAAGAGATGCGGAAACTGGTACTCGGGCTCCCTGCGGTAAGACACGATCCTTTCGCCGTGACAATGCGGTTCTATCAGATATGGGACATCATAAGAAGACAGGCGGAATCCTACGGCATAACCGAAGAGACTGTATCAGACCCGGGAATGCAGTCTTTCAAATCGATGATGCATTTCATTGCGAATAACTATCAGGAACAGATCACATTAAGTGACATAGCCGCGAGCGGCAGCATCAGCAAGTCACTCTGCAATACGCTTTTCCATCAGTATGTTGGCGAATCCCCGATCAATTACCTGATGCATCTGCGTTCGAGAAAAGTCGCTGAGCTTTTAAGAGCAGGCAAGATGCCGATGACTGAAATAGCATCACAGACAGGTTTCCGCGGAGTCAGCTACATGGCCGAGACATTCAGGAAATTTTTCGAGAGTTCTCCCCGCGAATACAGGAAAAAGTGGGAGTCGGTCTGATCAGCGCTGTACTCTTCCCGAGCCGTCGCCTTTTGCGAGCTTCAAGACTTCATCGACAGTCACTCTGTTGAAGTCTCCGTCGATCGTATGCTTGAGGCAGCTTGCGGCAACCGCGAATTCAAGGGCTTCTTTGTCGTCACCCAATACATTGAGTCCGTAGATAAGA
>JAEEGJ010006984.1_pt1 | contig 33117 bp, 34 predicted proteins | sample 8958761 | NCBI WGS metagenome assembly JAEEGJ01 (sample SAMN16246546, study PRJNA631951) | gut metagenome | biome: gut microbiome; feature: rumen; material: RS-attached | host: Bos | place: Iran: Karaj | collected 2018-10
GTGCTGCTAACATCGTACCTAACTCCACAGGCGCTGCTAAGGCTATCGGCCTTGTTATCCCTGAGCTCAACGGCAAGCTCATCGGTGCTGCTCAGAGAGTTCCTACATTCACAGGTTCTACAACAATTCTCCACGCTGTAGTTGCTGGTGAAGTTACAGTTGACGGCATCAACGCTGCTATGAAGGCTGCTACAAACGAGTCTTTCGGCTACACAGAGGAGAAGCTCGTTTCTTCCGACATCATCGGCATGAAGTTCGGTTCACTCTTCGATGCTAACCAGACAATGGTTTCCAAGATGGATGACGGCAACTCCCTCGTTCAGGTTGTTTCCTGGTATGACAACGAGAACTCTTACACATCTCAGATGGTAAGAACAATCAAGTACTTCGCAGAGCTCGGCTAATAGCTTAGTTAACTGAAGAACTTATAAGCCCCGGTTCTTATGAGCCGGGGCTTTTTTTATGCTTGTTTGATGAAATGGAGATCAGGCGTAGATCTCAACAACAGAAACCTCAGGCAACGCGCCAAACCTGAGCGGAAGCTTGTTGCAGCCTACACCGCGCGTTATGAACATTGTGGTGCCGTTATGCTCAAAAACACCTTCGATAACGTTCTGCTGAGGGAGCTTGTCCGATCGCAGCACAAGGAATTCGAGGCGGAATGGCAGCTTCATCTGGCCGGCATGAAAGTGGCCGCTGAGCATGAAGTCCACGTGGTCACCTTCCCGGAAGTGCAGGATGGAATCCGGATTGTGGATCGTAAGCACGGAGACACAGTCGGAAGGAACAGCCGGAACTTCATACCAGACACGGTTCTTACGTCCTGAATCGTCAACTCCGGTAAGAACAATGGTCTTACCCGTGGAATGAGATGTGAAACGTATCTGCCTGTTTTCGATGCATTCAAAGAAAGCCTGACCGTCAGAAGGGTCAAACCCGAGATCGTGATTGCCGGTGACGCCGTAGAAAGGAATACCGAGTCCGGAACATGCTTCAGAGATCTTTTTCAGATATGAGAGGCCCTTTTCGTTAACCTGGTAATTGTTACAGATATCTCCGCCAAAGACGACGGCATCAAGAGGAGACGATGCGTGGGCTTCCTGCAACGCAGAGATAAGGCGTTCGGGTTTGATGAGGCAGATATCGGCGTGAAGATCTGAGAAGAAGAACAAGCGGAGTCCGGGGGCTGCTGAAGAAGTGCCTGCGGGGGACTGTTTCTTGAATCCTGAAGTCTTGCCTGCCGGGAACATCTTTATCCGGGTCACCTTAAGGATATGGGGTTCCGTTAACGCCCACACGGAAAGGAATATGACCGCTGCCAGCAAAACTGACAGTACTATGATGAGGATCTGTAACCCAGTCGGAAGTCCTGACAACTTGAATCTCCTTATTTATTGTTTTAATTTATATGTATATTCTTTTTAATTATAATATACACAGAGCAAACCTGTGATATAATCCTACATAACAGATATAAAAACCTTTTTATATAAGGAGGGTGAAAAAATGCCTAAGACAGAGATTACCTACGAGATCATCGAGCAGATCGGCATCCTTAAGGAGAACAAGTCCGGCTGGCAGCGCGAGGTCAACATCGTCAAGTGGAACAACGGTAAGCCGAAGCTTGACATCCGTGATTGGGGCCCGGACCATCAGAAGGTCGGCAAGGGCATCTCGCTCGATTTTGAGGAATACAGCACGCTTAAAGCATTTTTCGAGGATGGGGATTTCTCGAAGCTCGACGTCTGATATTCACCGGATAAGACCGGTTTATACTGATTATTTATGAGAAGCAACGAACGCGCAGGGATTGTCAGCGTTATCATGCTCTTTTTGTGGGGGACTCTGTTGACAGAGCCCTTCCATATTTTTGCGGACTATATTGCCGGAGCAGCCAGGCTTTCGGTTAAAGGCATCGGCGGGAACGATATCTTGTGCGCGCTCGCCGAGTTCGCCGTTCTCCTGATGGTGATGCTTCTCATGCAAAAGCTGATCAACACCAAGGCAGAGACTTTCATGCCTTGCGTCATTGCGATAGGCAGCGCCCTTGCTTTCTGCCTGAAGTCCTTTACGGACGGCAGGATCGACCTCAAGAAGGGGATCCTTCTGGCCATAGCGCTCGCAGCCGTAATGTTGTTCTATATCTTCAAAAGCGAATCGCTTCTCAAATGGGCTGCAGCCGTTTATACCTACAGCATTTCAACGGCGCTACTGAATGCGTTGGTCTTTGTCCCGCTCTCAAAAATGAACGGCGTGCTTGGCAAGATCCTTTACATTACGCGTTATAACGGCCTGCACATCACAGGGCCGTTTGCCGGAATCGCAGGACTTCCGGAACTCGTCTGGGGACTGTTCTTCGCGATAGTCGCGGCATTACCGATAATCTTCCTGGCGACGCAGAAAGGAAAGGCTTGATCATGGAACAGCTTGACATGTTTGCAAGCCTCGAGGCAGCGCAGGCAAAAGAAACTCCGGATCCCAGGCAGGAATACCTGGAACTCGTAAAGACGCTCAATTATCATGCTGAGCGTTACTATGCTCAGGATGAGCCTGAGATCTCCGATTACGAATACGACACGATGAACAACCGCTTAAAGGAGATTGAGAAGGAGCACCCGGATTGGGTCGTCCCCGAATCTCCGTCAAGGCGTGTCGGCTGGAAGGCCGAAAAAGGCGTGCTGGTCAAACATAACGTCCCGATGCTTTCACTCCAGGACGTGTTTTCCAAAGAAGAAGTCTATGAGTTCGTAAACTCGATGAAGGAGCAGTTCGGCGAAGAAGCCGAGTTCCTTGTCGAGACGAAGATAGACGGCCTTTCAATGGCTCTCAGATACGAGAACGGAGAGCTTAAGCTCGCAGTTACCAGAGGCGACGGTATTACCGAGGGCGAGGATGTCACGATGAACGCCAAGATGATCAAGGACGTCGTCAGGACCATGCCTGAGCCTGTTCCTTATATCGAGATAAGGGGCGAGGTCTATATGACCCGTGAGGCTTTCGCTAAAGTCAACGAGCAGGCTGAAGAAGAAGGCAAGAAGCCCTTTGCCAATCCGCGCAACTGCGCCGCGGGAACGCTCCGCCAGATCGACACGAGGATCACCAAAGAGCGCGGACTGTCCCTGTTCATATTCAATGTGCAGGAGACAAAAGGCATCACTTTCAAAACGCATCTTGAAGGTTACGAATACCTGAAGCGCAACGGCGTCAAGGTGATCGAGACATACTATAAATGCAGTACCGCAGACGAAGTCTGGGACGCGATCCAGAAGATCGGAGAAGCGAGGGGAAGCCTTGCATACGATATCGACGGCGCGGTCGTAAAGCTCAACAATCTCGCGGAAAGAGAGACTTTGGGCGCTACGATCAAGTTCCCGAGATGGGCGATCGCCTATAAGTACCCTCCTGAAGAAAAAGAAGCAAAGCTTCTGTCGGTCGAGGTTAATACCGGAAGGACAGGCAGAGTCACGCCTGTGGCTGTTTTTGAGCCTGTCAGGCTGTGCGGAACCACCGTGTCGCGCGCAACGCTTCACAACCAGGACTTTATAAACCAGCTCGGATTGGGCATCGGCGATACCATCGTCGTTTACAAATCCGGTGAGATAATCCCTAAGATAAAGAGTGTCGTCGAATCCAAGAGGCCTTCTGACTGGCAGCTTTATCAGATGCCGAATGAATGCCCGGTCTGCGGTCACAGCCTTGTCAGGGAAGCTGATGCGGCGGATCTCAAGTGCGTCAACATGAGCTGTCCTGCGACTGTTGCAGGAAGGATAATCAATTTCGTATCCCGCGACTGTATGGACGTCAAAGGCTTCGGTGACGAGTATATAAGAAAACTCGTTGAAGCGGGTTTCCTGAAGGACATTTCTGACGTCTATTCTCTTGCCACAAAGCGTGACGGACTGATAGAGGCGCATATCCTGGGTCTTGAAAAGAATACTGACAAGCTCCTCGAAGCGATCGAGACATCGAGGAAGGACAGCCCCGCGGACCGCGTTCTCGGAGGACTGGGAATCCCCGGCGTAGGAAAAGCGACCGCAAAAGAGCTTATCAGGACATTTGGTTCCATCGATGCAATCGCGCAGGCTGACAAGGAAGCGCTTTCGCAGGCTTCTGACATTGGAGAGATAACCGCGGAGGGTATTTACGGATTCTTCCACGATCCTGACAACATGGCTCTCATAGGCAGGCTTAAGGAAGCGGGACTCTGCTTTGAAAGGTCTGAAGAGAACCTCGGAACAAGCCTTGCGGGGCTTTCCATCTGCATCACCGGAACACTTCCCGGCATGTCGAGAGACGAGGCTTCAGCACTTATAGAAAAGAACGGCGGGAAGGTTGTTTCTTCCGTTTCGAAAAAGACGTCATTCCTGCTGATGGGTGAAGACGCGGGTTCCAAGGAGCGCAAAGCAAGGGAACTCGGTGTTCCGATAATAGATCTTGATGCGCTGAAGAACATGATCGGCGGTGAATGATATGGGCATTTCAGAAGAGAAAAAGGCAATAAGAACTGAGATAAAGCGCCGCCGCCTTCAGTTGGATGAAGAATTCCTGGCGGAAGTTGAAAACAGCATTGCAGATGCCATCTTTTCGCTCGATGACGAAGATTTCAGAAACAGGTTCAAGTCAGCCGGAAGGATCGCTCTTTACAGGGCAACTGGCGGCGAAGTGCCTTGCGACAAGCTTGCCGAAGCCTTCATGAAGAAAGGAAAGAAGTGCTGTTTCCCCAGGATCGAAGGCGATAATATGGTCTTCTGTGACTGTGATTCTTTGGATGAGAAGTATTTCGCTCCCGGTCCGTTCGGAATATCAGAACCTGTAAGCACAATAGCTGCGGTCGATCCCAAGACCATCGATATTGTTGTGCTGCCTGCGGTCGCTTATAATGAAGAAGGTACCAGGCTCGGTCAGGGCAAAGGCTTTTACGACCGTTTTTATGCGGAGATCGAAGGCAGAAAGCCGTTTTTGCTCGGTGTCTGCTACGATTTCCAGATCAGCTCGGAGATACCCGTTGAAGAGCATGATCTGACGGCGGACGTGATCGTGGCTATTCCGACCGCGGAAGACAATGATGATGAGGATGAATGACGGATGCGCTATTTTCTGGTAAATCTTGCTATGCATTTGGTCTTTCTTGGCATATTGATACTGCTTACGTGCATTTTTGTGGCACGCAACAGGGCCAGAAAGACAAAGCGCGTTGCGTTCTATTTCTTACCGGTCGTTTTAGCCGTTCTTGCGATCCTGGATCTGGCGCTTATAACCGCTCCGAGGCTTATGGACATCAGCAGCATCGTCAGCAAGAGCTACTATAATGACACCGGCAAGATCACCGATGTCTCATTCCTTAACAATTACTTTTTCATTGACGGCAACTGTTATTTTATCAACCCTTTGAGGATGAAGGCCAAAGTCGGCGATACGGTGCGCGTCAAGCACACCAAATATTCGCGTTTCACCTCCGAGATCATCGACATGTCTAATCCTGAGGCAAATCCTGCGGAGACTTCAGCCAAGCAGTAAGCCTTTCACGGGAGTCTGAAACAGTCCCAAAAAGTCCCATGTAGTCCCACACAGTCCCAAATGGTGCCCGAAAGTCCCGATTTCGGGCCGTTTTTTTGCGTCTGGTCAAGATCGGGCCCAAAAGTGATCTCTGCCGTTATAAACTGCAGTCACACGAAGGAGGTGAGAAGCAAATGACGGAAAGCGTAAAAGACTATGGCGGCGGTGTTGAGATGGCGGTGGTATGCAGTGACCTGAGTCTTCTCGAAAACATAAACGCCCTGCTGGGTGACAGGGGCGTGATCGGCATCCGGGGAGAAGACGGAATAGTGCATTACATCATTGACGGCAGACAGAACCGGGGAAGGGCATCGGCGGCCGTTACGGCTTTGGTGAGCGGGAAGGCAAAGGGCGACGTTGACGAAGACTTCTTCGACATGTGCATCAAGAGCGTTTTCAAGGAATTCGGGCTTGATATGTCGCTGATCGGCTCGGTCGTTTTATTTGACGCGGTAAAGGCCATATTCCTTTCGGGCTCAAAGGTGCCCGTAAACATGAAGACCGTATATCTTTCGGCTGCAAGGGCCTATAAGATGACCTTTTCACAGATCGAAAGGGACGTCAGGTATGCGGTAAGCAACAGTGCTTTTGCAGGCATGAGGAGCCGCAACATACTGCAAAGCCTTGTAACAAGGACGGGAAGAAGGCTCAAGTTCGGAGCAGTAGACTAAACAGGAAATAAAAAGAACGACCGGCTTATGCCGATCGTTCCTTTTTGTGACTCAACTAAAACAGTTAAGAAGAAATTACTTCTTCTTTCCGCCCTTCTTTGTGTTGACCTTATCCTTGAGGGACTTGCCAGCCTTGAATGTAGGAACTGTAGAAGCAGCGATCTTGATTGTAGCGCCTGTAGCAGGGTTACGGCCGCTGCGAGCAGCGAGCTTCTTTGTCTTGAATGTACCGAAACCAACAAGAACAACCTTGTCGCCCTTTGTGAGAGCACCCTCGATTGCATTGAGAGTAGCCTTGAGGGAAGCCTCTGCGTCCTTCTTGGAAAGACCAGACTCAGCAGCGATTGCGTCGATAAGCTGTGACTTATTCATGTTATTTTCCTCCTAAATAGTCGTCTGACGACCTTTATTGCAAGCATATTATTGCCTTAAAACAAAGGCTTGTCAAGCATTTTAGGGCGTTTGGAGCACAATTTATCAAAAAAAATTACTACCGTGTCATATTTCTCTGACATGAATGACAAACGGCCTTCCGTAGTGTATTCTTTTACTGCTTAAAATAAATATATGGAGGCCTAAAATGGTTGTTACCAAAGATACCATAATCGGTGATGTTGTTAATGTTGACGAGGGTATTGCACCCATCCTTATGTCTGCAGGTCTTCACTGCCTCGGCTGTGCAATGGCTTCAGGCGAGACGATCGAGGAAGCATGCATTGTTCACGGCATGGACTGCGATGCTCTTATCGAGGAACTTAACAACTATCTTCAGTCTATCGGCTGATCAGTAAGTAGCGTTCAGGACCACCTCAAAGGTGGTTCCGACGCCAAGCTTGCTTTTAACGGTGATCTTGGCCTCGTGCTTGTCGCAGATGAGTTTCACTATGGCGAGGCCCAAGCCCGTTCCTTTTATGTTTACACCCGAATTCTTAGCCCTGTAGAAGCGGTCGAAGATACGGGAAAGACTGTCTTCCGGGATTCCTATACCATTATCGGACACCGTAACGTGGATCTTCTGCTTGTCTATGGGCAGATCCGCGCCGGTACGCCATGCCTTGACGGCGATAAGCGCTTCTTCGCCCGTATAATTGATCGCATTGGAGACGAGATTCTCGAAAACGCGTGACAGCTTTCTGGGATCCGCCTTTACGATAAGGAAGTCATTCTCAGGAATATCAAGCGTTATATGCTTTTTCGTGTTTTCAAGATCCATTGAATACATCATGGTGACTTCGTCGAGCATCTCGCAGACGGAAACGTCGGAGAACTGGAATTCCGCGTCGCTCGCTTCCATTCTGGTGAGTTCCATGATGTCCGAAACGATCCTTTCCATCTGCTCGGAACGCCTGACGATGTTGGTCAGATAACCCTCACGCTGCTCCGGACCGAGTCTGTCGCCCGAAGAGAGCATGAGTTCGGCATAGCCGCGGATCGCGGTAATCGGGGTCCTCAGGTCATGTGAAACATTGGACATGACGTTCTTACGCGCCTGTTCGCCTTCCATGAGCTTTTTGTTGGTCTCGATGAGGTCGCGGTTGATCTCCGAAATGAACTGGGTCTTCTCACGCACCTGGCGTTTGAGGTTGTCCGCGTCTATTTCGAGAGCCTTTCTCTGATTGATGTATCTTGAGACGAATATGATCTCGACGGCGAGGACGAACAGGATGTAGAGAATGCTGTACGTCGGGAGCATGTATACCGCCGTACCGTCTAAAAGAACTGAAAGATAGAGAACGAAGAAGACGAAGCTTACGGACATTGCGATGAGGAGCTGGTTAGGATCCCTGTGTCTGTACAGCAGGATGTCTTTCAGCAGATTTCCGGTGATCACCATCAGTCCGAAACTGATCGATGCAAACTCGGGGGCGACCTTTCCGAATGCAATATCACTGATGATGTATGCCGCGAAAAAGAGCGCGCCTGTCAGGAAGACCAGGTGATGGTCGACCCTGAGGAACTTTATGTGGGATTTGCGCTTTCTTCCGTACCTTAAGATGCACGTGTTGATCGCATATGCGAATACTGCGGAAACGGTTATCAGCATGAATCTTTCGATTGCCCTGTAATGCGCGTTGACAGGAATGAATCTGAAGTCAACGAGATAGTAGACGAAGACGGAAGTAAACGCGATGATGAATGACCAGATCAGGAGGTTGTCCTTGAAGTTGCTCGCTATCAGGTAGGAGCCTGCAATGATTCCGATCGCGAAGAGAAGCAGCATGACCGAGAAGTGGCCGCCAAGGAATGCCGTCCTGAGGCTGACCGAGGCCCTGTTCTGCAGGAGCGGGTATGAAATGATTCCCGGATTAGTGACCTTGGTTGGGCAGGAAACGACTATGGTGAGGTCGATCCTTCCGTTTTCAGGTACCAGCATGCAGAAATCCGCGAAAGCCCTTGTGTTGAAATACGGCGTCATCTCGCCGATCACGCCTGCATATTCACCGTTGCAGTAAATGCGCGCGATTCCGTTGATGTGGTGGAAACTCAGATAAAGTGCCTCGATCGAAGGATCGCACTCGATCGAATTGACGTAAGCGACTGAATGGGTCTCGGTACCGTCGATAATATAGGTCTTATATTCAACGCTGCCTTTTTTGTTGAACCATTGTGCGTTGTTTTCGTAATCGTACCAGCCGCGCCAGCTGTCCGTGATGGTTACGTCTTTGGCATGCGTCATTTCATTGTAGAGTGCCAGGGGACCGGCCTCCGTCTGAGATACTGCGTCGTACGGAGAAACGTTGGGGATGATGTCCCAATGTTCTGAAATGAATGTTGAGCAGGCATTTGCCTGGGCAAGGTCCCCGGTTATCAGATACGCGTGTTTTGAAGAGTCATATTCAGATTCTATACCGGTGATTGAATTGAATGAACTGACGGCTCCAGCACAGGCGATAGTGGCAACCATGAGGATGATGAAGGTAAGGAGCGCGAAACTTACGGTCTTTCTGCGTTCCTTTTCAAACTCTCCCAGAAATCTTCTGGCATGTCTGCTGTGCCTGTACTGTGGCATCGTCTCTCCTAATGTTATTGCCTAATAAAGCCCCGGGAGAACATAACGTCTGTCCGGGGCTCGATCTGCCTTTGCGGTCTAAGCCCTGAACAAAGGGCTCTTCGATATCAATACTGCGTGTTCATGCTGTTCTTGACCGGGGGATAAGCGAAGGAATATCCGATTCCCCATTCGGTCTTGACGAACGTGATCTCCGGTGCGATCTTCTCCATCTTCTTTCTGAGGTAGGAGATGTTGACCATTACGAGGTGGTTGTCGCACGGTGAATCGTCACCCCAGACGTGGGAATAGATCCTTGTGAAGGGAACTATAACGTTCGGCGTCTCTGCGAGCAGGCAAAGGATGTCAAACTCACGGTTCGTAAGATGCAGAGGCTTGTCCTTGAGGGTGACCTCACGCGTCTTGATATTGATCTTGAGCGGCGGATACTCTACGAGGAATCCCTCGCTCTTCATGTTGCGCTTGATGTGAACGTTGATACGAAGGCTCAGCTCAGGGAGTGAGTAAGGCTTGGTGATGTAGTCGTCCGCACCTACGGTGAAACCCTTGATGACGTCTTCCTGCTGATCCTTTGCAGTAAGGAAGATGATAGGGCAGTCGGTGTACGTTCTGAGCTTCGGAGCGAGATCGAATGCCGATCCGTCGGGGAGCATGACGTCCAATACGATGCATGCGAAATTATGTACTTTAACTTTTTCAATAGCTTCCGCGCAGGAAGTGGCAGTAACGACTTCATATCCTTCGCCAACAAGGAAGTCGTGATTAAGTGTCAGGATATCGTTGTCATCATCAACGAGAAATACCTTTTGCTTTGCCATTACAGTTACCTCCAATCCCATAATTATCGGCAGGTGGTGATTCGCCCCCGCTGCCTCTTTTATAAATTTTGATATTTTTGATAATTACACGGTTATTATATACCCTCAAATGCAAAAATGCACACGTTATTAGATAAGATTTGAAAGATTTAACATTTAAATATATAAAAGCCGCCAATATAGAAAATATGTTCGTTTTATAGTATCATTGCCCTATGAAAAGGATAATCTTCCATATTGACCAGAACTGCTATTTTGCCTCCGTCGAGATGATCTCACATCCCGAATACCGCAATGTTCCGATGGCAGTCGTGGGAGACAAGGAGGCGCGGCACGGCATCGTTCTGGCGAAAAACGAACTCGCCAAGAAATTCGGCGTAAAGACCGCCGAAGCGATCTGGCAGGCTAAAGCCAAGTGTCCGGATCTGGTCCTGGCTCCTCCGCATCACGATAAATACGAGTTCTATTCTAAAAAACTCAGGGAGCTGTACTACGGCTATACTGACCGTGTTGAACCTTTCGGTCTTGACGAGTGCTGGCTCGACATGACGGATGCCTGTAATGATTTTGATGATGCCGCCAGGGTTGCGGATTCGATAAGACAAATAGTAAAAGAACGGTTCAAGCTCACATGTTCCGTGGGCATCAGTTTCAACAAGATCTTCGCCAAGCTCGGAAGCGATTATAAAAAGCCTGACGCAACGACAGTTTTCACGGATACTGACTGGAAGGACAAGGTCTGGCCGCTTCCTGCGGATGATCTGCTTTTTGTCGGCCGGAGCACGATGAGCAGGCTGAAGAAGATAAACGTCAGGACGATAGGCGACCTTGCGCATACTGACCAGGATTATCTGATCAGGTATCTCGGAAAGGCGGGAGACGTGCTGTGGCGTTATGCTAACGGCCTGGACGATTCTCCCGTTGCCATAGCGGGTCACAAGCGGGAGATAAAGTCCGTCGGAAATTCCACAACTACCGCGACTGACATGACGTCCGATGCAGCAGTATCAAGAACTCTTCACATGCTGTCGGAGAGCGTCGCCGAAAGGCTCAGGAAACACGGCCTCAAGGGGACCGTGATACAGATCGAGATCAGGGACAGGGACCTTGTAAGATGCGAAAAACAGAAGATCCTGTTTGAACCGACTGACAACGCGGGTACAATATACAAAGCCGCGAGAGCCCTTTTTGAAGAGTCGTGGGACTGGAGCAAGGGGATCAGGAGCATAGGCGTAAGGTGTTCAAAGGTAATACCCGCGGATATGGGGACACAGATCTCCCTCTTTACCGATGAGGAGACCAGAAAGAAGACGAGCAAGTTGGATAAGGTCATTGACGACATAAACAGGCGTTACGGCAAAGGGGTCATTACGAGCGCGGCAGAGGCTGAAATGCAGAAAGAGCACGACCATGCCGCTCCCATAAGCAATGATCCGTTCCATCCGGAGGATGGTTTGTGATGCTGACCGCGAACGAACATTTCAAGGCGAGATTCGGCTGCAAGATGTACAAGGCATCGATCAGCTTTGCGCATACCTGCCCGAACCGTGACGGCACGAAAGGCACGGGCGGCTGCATCTTCTGCTCTGCGGGAGGCTCCGGTGAATTTGCGTCCTGCGCGGAAAAGAGCATAACGGAGCAGATCGGTGAAGCCATTTCCAGGGTTGAGAAAAAGGCGGGTCCGGGCGCAGGATACATTGCATATTTCCAAAGCTTTACGAACACTTACTGCAGCCCTGAAAAGCTTGCTGCCGCTATGGATGAGGCGATCTCACATCCGCGGGTGAAGGCCGTTTCCGTCGCGACAAGACCCGACTGTCTTCCTGAAAGTATCGTTGAAGTAATCTCTGAAAGGACTTCCAAGATCCCCGTCTATGTTGAGCTCGGGCTCCAGACTTCAAACGATGAGACCGCAAAGCTTATCAACAGATGCTATGAAACAAGGGAATACGATGAAGCCGTCAGGCGGCTGAAAGAAGCGGGCGTTAACGTGATAACGCACGTGATCTTCGGCCTTCCGGAAGAGACTGAAGAACAGATGCTTGAATCAGTCAGGCATTGCGTTTCAGCCGGGACTGACGGCATTAAGTTCACCTGTTTGTATGTCCTCAAAGATACTGTCCTGGAACGCATGTGGCGAGCCGGAGAATTTGAAGTATTAGGGCAAGAGGAGTATTTTGATATTGTTGAGAAGGCGATAGGTCTTCTGCCTACGGACACAGTCATACACAGGCTGACCGGGGACGGCCCCAAGAAGCTTCTTTTGGCCCCTATGTGGACAGCTGACAAACGCGGAGTGATCAATTACATCAACAGGAGGTTCGCTTAAGTGAAGGAATATGTCGTTGCGACCATGAAAGCCTGCCGGAATTACATAGATAATGACATGAAAGCGGGTAGCGAAGAAAAGACCCGCCGCGTTCTTGCCGAGTTTGAGATAAAGATCGCCTACTTCCAGCATGAAAGGCTGATCCACCTGATGGTGACGCTTTTCTTTGCGCTTTTCCTTCTGCTTTCGATCGGTGCGCTGTTCATGTTTCCGTCCGAATTCATCCTGACCGGAGTGCTCCTTACGGCGATCTTTTTCGGCCTTACCATAGGTTACGTCATGCACTACTATTTCCTTGAAAACAGCGTGCAGAAGATGTATCACATGCGCGATGAGATCATCGCGTTCCTGGATCCTGATCTGAAAAACGCGGGGCTTACTGAAAGCGGAGCCAAGAAATCTGTCTGATATTCTTTAGAATTCAATAGTTTTGTGTATAATAGACGCAGTTTTTCCGGAGGATTTTTATGAGCCCTTTTCTTAAGTATGTAATAGTATTTTTCATTTCGATGGTCCCGCTCATTGAGCTCAGAGGCGCTGTTCCTTACGGCATCACGGTCCTGGGACTTAATGAATATCTGACGCTTGCGATCTGCATAATAGGAAACATGCTTCCCGTGCCGATCATCTATCTTTTCGCCCGCAAGGTCCTCATCTGGGGCAGTACGTGGAAGCACGGCAGCGGCATTTTCAAATGGATCCTGAGAAAAGGCGAGAAGGCAGGAAAGAAGCTTACCAAGAACGGCAGCAACGGCACGTTCATCGCGCTCATGCTCTTCGTAGGGATCCCGCTTCCCGGAACGGGCGCCTGGACCGGAACGCTCGCTGCTTCAATGCTCGACATGGACTGGAAAAAGACGTCGGTAGCAGTAATGCTGGGCGTCCTTATGGCAGGAATAATAATGCTTGTGGTAAGTCTTCTCGCAAAAGCGGGAATCACATCGATCGCCGACTTCTTTTAAATGAAAATCACTTGATAGTATAATTTGACAACCAAAGCATTAAATAAGGGTGCGAAAGCACCCTCTTTTTGTGCATATTGCACAAGCAAGTGATTTTCATTTGGTATTGTTGCAGTATTGTTACAGGACGGGGAAGGTTGTAGTATAAAGTCAGCTCCAAGGAATACGGAAGCGATAACTTCCAAGCTCCGAGGAAGGCCGCCCGAAGCCAAAGTCGAATTAGACGAAGGGAAGAACCAGAGTGGGTATCACTTGTGGCGAAGCCGAAGAAACGAAGCCGGAGGGAACTACCGAAGGTTGAAACGAAGCCAGAGATGAAAAGCCAAGGGAGAGACGAGCAAGCGGTTGAAGGTGAGAAGATCATACAAGCCGCAGGTTGTAACAAATAGTTGATTCGGTATTCGGATCCGCGGACTGGTGAGATGTCACCATCGACAGGAAAGAGCCGAAGCCGCAGCAGATGTTACACCGGTTCGTGCAAACCGAGTAGCCGATACCAGCTACGCAATGTCTTTAGTCAGATCCTGTTGTAGGATGCTTAAGACAACCTGAAGCGAATAGCAAAAACGTTCGGCGAAGGGAGACATGAGTTGCACGGTGTGATGGAAGTTGCAGCAGTCAGTTAGTTGTGACAATATCACATAACGCTCGGGTAGGTATCGAAAGGGTCTTTTGAACGGACGGAAGGACTAAGAAAGGCATCGGAACCTCCGAACAGCCTGAGAACCATCGGATTTGGTTCGTTGGAGCAAAATAGAATCCCGCAAGTGAAGAACTTGCGGGATTTCTTTTTACTGTTCTTTTCTCTTTTTAATTTGAGCTATGTAAGGCAGGTTTCTGCCGATCTCCTCGCGGTCAAGGCCGTAGCCTGCAAGCCAGTTGTCGTTGATCTCAAAGCCGCAGTAATGGACCGGGATCGTCATGAGGAGCCTGTCGGGATTTACGAGCATGGAGCAGAGCCTGATCTCCTTGGGACGCTTCATTTCAAGGTTCTGAATGATGTAAGCGGTCGTAAGTCCCGTGCGGATGATGTCTTCAACTACAAGAACGTTCTTGCCTGCAATATCCAGTTCGATGTCCTTTATGATTCGTACGACGCCCGTCTTGGAGGTCGTGTCGGGAATGTTGGTGAAACCGATCATGTCGACCTTTATTGGCAGGTCGATGGCACGTGTCAGGTCGGCAAGGAAATACATGGCACCGCGGATCAGGCCGATAACAATGAGTTCCTGGCCTTCATAATCCTTGGCGATCTGTGCGCCGAGTTCGGCGATGCGGTTCTTTATCGTTTCTTCGCTGTATATCACGCGCTCAACGCCAAGCGCATCAGAAAGGTTTCCCATCAGCTGTTCTCCCCGCTGCCCGGCATGCCGCCTGCAAGCTTCAGGCGGTTGACGAGCTCATTGAAGTCTTTTTTGTACACGATGCGGATGTTCGTTCCGGGATAGAGTTCCCTGACAAGACGCATCTTCTTGTTCTTTTTGGTTACGTATTTCTGGTCCATCGTCGTCAGTTCGAGATAGAGATTGAATCTAGGCAGATAGAAATCAGGAGAGATCGCCATGGTCACGTTGCCTTCAGCATCCCATTCGACAGGGAAGGTCTTGGGTTCGTAGATCCACTCGATATTGAACATGTCCAGGATCCTGGCGAATTCCTCTTCGGTCTCATTTTTGAAGACGGGCGTCCTGGTCTGGTGATTGACCGTGCCGTATGCCATGTTTTCCAAAGCCAGTTTGGCGCGCATATCATGTTTTCTGGAAAGCTCACAGATCGCATCGATGCACTCGTCAACACTGAGCCTGTCGGTGTTGAGTATCAGGTCGAAATTCTCAGGAGCCGTGAGATCCTTGGAAAAGACGTTCTGGACAAACCTTTTGTGCTTGCGGTCGCCTATGGTTATGACCTCGCGGGCCTCGTCATCGGTTATGCGGTAACGCTTTGCGATGGTGCGGACGCGCATGTTCTCGCTGGCGGTGACCCTGATATGGACCGCGCCCGGGTAGCCTGAAAGGATCATGCAGCCGCCCATGCCGAGGACTATGAGGTTTGAATCCGCAGAAGTTGCTGCCATGGAACGGATCCTCTCAACGAGAATGTCCGCGTAGGAGCGCTGGCTGCCGGGAAGTGGAGTCTGGAAGAATTTCGCGCTCTCATTGAGTCTTGCGAGGGTACCTGGATTGATCTCACCGAAAAAATTGTCGAGGGCGTACTGGCGTGAAATGACTTCAGTTCCAAGGCGTGCCGCCAAGCCTGCAGCGATCTCGTCTCCGAGGCTTCCGTTCTGCCTTGAGATTGTGATTATCGCCATAAATCTTCCCCCGGTTATCAGATATTACAATTATACCCCAACTGTTCATTATTCAGAAAATAAATAAAGAAAAATGCGTTGACTTTGAATAATCGATTAGTTATAATTTCACGTGCTTAAAGCGATGCCATCTTAGCTCAGTTGGTAGAGCAGCTGATTTGTAATCAGCAGGTCGTGGGTTCGAGTCCCACAAATGGCTCCAAGAATAAAGCCCTTGAAAACAACGTGTTTCAAGGGCTTTTCTTTTGCCTGGGAAATCACTCACAAAGCAATAAAAGTGCCGAAATGGTAACTATTTGGTAACCATGCCCGGATTTTGGTTAACGTTTGGTTAACGTTTGAGATTTTCTTGCTCGTTTTAGACGGAGAAAATCTGTATTACTAGTCTGTGTCTTGAATTCTAAACCGGACAGATGTATATTTAATTCAAATGAATTTTAATAAAAATGATTTGAATAAAATTGGAGGGCCGATTATGTTTATCGGAAGAACCAAAGAACTAATCGCATTGGAAGATGTATATAACAAAAAGGGATTCGGTATGACGGTAATATATGGAAGACGTCGTATTGGTAAATCCACTTTGATCCGTGAGTTTGTTAAAGGTAAAAAGACAATATTCTATACAGCAACCAAGGTCAATGCAGATAGAAATCTTGAGCTTTTCTCAGCTCAGGTCATTTCCGTTTTGGATCCGGTATATAAGGATGTCAGATTTCCATCAGTTGAGAGCGTTTTCGATCTGATCACCGAAAAAGTTGGTAAAGAGAAAGTAGTACTTGTTATAGATGAACTTCCTTATTGGGCAGAGAAAGACGAGGCTCTTTTGTCTGTTATACAGAAATATATAGATACTGAGTGGTCTAAAACAAACCTGATGCTCATTCTCTGCGGATCAACCTTGAGTTTTATGGAAAAGAAAGTTCTCAGTGAAAAAAGTCCTTTGTTCGGAAGACGGGATTCACAGATCAAACTTGAGGCCTTTAACTATAAAGATTCAGCTTTGTTTGTCCCGGATTATTCTGCTGAGGATAAGGCTATTTGTTATGGGGTAACAGGTGGAGTGGCAAAGTATCTTGCTTTGTTTGATGCAAAAAAGAGCTTGGACTACAACATAAAGAAACTCTTCTTTAATACAGACGGTTACTTATTTGATGAGACGAAGAACCTGCTGACACAGGAATTCTCGGATATAACATTGGTGAATACTATCATCGAGGTAATAGCTTCCGGGGAGAACCAGCTAAGCATAATAGCTGCCAAAGTTAAAGAGAAGGAACCTACAGTTCTTTATTCCCTTGAGAAGCTCATTGAAGTAGGTCTTGTTGAACGTAGAAAGTGTATTACTGAAGAGAAGAACAAAAAGAAAACACAGTATATCCTTAGGGACAGTATGTTTAAGTTTTGGTATTCCTTTATTCCCAAGGCGTACAGTGTAATAGAGATGGGACAAGGTGAGCGCTATTACGACAAAGTTGTAAAACCTGTTATTCACTCATATATGGGAAGCGTTTTTGAAGACATGTGCAGGTACTATACTTTGGAAAAGGGTATTCAGAATAGGTTTGGGTGCTTCATTACACAAGTCGGAACTTATTGGGGAATTGAAATGATAGGAGACGGTAATAGCAAGAAAACACCAATAACTGCCGATATTGATGTTGTTGCTCTATCTGAAGTTGATAAAGCCGCAGTGATCGGTGAATGCAAGTTCACTAAGGCAAATATAGATAAAGAAATATATGAGACGCTTGTACGCAGAGCCGCACTGATCACCGGCAAATACAAACTGAAGAATTATCTTCTGTTCTCTTTGAGCGGTTTCTCACAATGGGTTTCCAAGAAAGAAGATGACAAGCTCATCTTGATAACTGTCGAAGAAATGTACCATTAATGTGATGGATCCTCTGTTACAGCCGGGATTTGAAAAGTAATTTATTTTTCCCGTGTCACACTCGTGTCACATCGTTAGAATATGATGTGGTCATGGAGGACGAAACCGTGTCTTATAAAGTGTTGATCGTTGAGGATCTGCCCGAACTGCTTGAGGCCATGAGCGACTTTTATCGTGAGAAAAGTGCCGGGCTTTGGGAGGTCATGACCGCGTCAGACGGAAAAGATGCTCTGGACAAGGTCAACGGCAATGAGTTCGATCTCATGATCTTGGATATTATGCTTCCGGGAGCGTCAGGATTTGACGTTTGCAAGGCGGCTCGGAGCAAGGGCAACTGCCCGATTATATTCGTGACCGCGCTTGGCTCCGAGAACAGCATTTTGAAAGGATATGAGACGGGTTGTGACGATTATGTCGTTAAGCCTTTTTCGCTGAAGCAGCTTTATGCCAAGAGCCTGGGGCTTCTTAAGCGCTCAAAGAAGGCTGAAGAAGGCGACCTTCTGAGGTGCGGCATGATTACTTTGAATAAAAGGACAATGATTGTAATGGTCAACGACCGCGAGGTCAGTATCAACGCAAAAGAGTATTTTCTGTTGGTCTATTTGCTCGAGAACAAGGATTCCATCCTGACGCGTCGCGCCATTTTGGAACGCATATGGAAGGATGATCTCAATGTTACGGACAGAGCTGTGGATACCGCGATCAGGCGGCTTCGGGATAACCTAGGAGAAGCTTCCGGTCAGATCAAGACCGTGATTGGCAGAGGCTACCGGTTAACGGAGGAATAAACGGTGAAAACGGGCAAAAGCATTAAAAAACCTAAATTCTTGATCGCGTATGCAGGAAGCGTTATCGCTGTGGCTCTGGTGTTTGCATGCATGGGACTGATCGTGTTTGGATTTACTTCTTATATGTATAACAAAGAGGCGAAATCGCATGCAGACCACAGTGAAGCCAAGACGTGGTCGTTCTTTGATAGTCATCTATTGAAAGTAAATGTTCCTTCGCAAGATATCGTCGGCATAAAGTATCAACTGGTGGAGCATTTCTCGAAATCGAGGCAACGGTTTAAAGTGTATTTAGGCGATGAGGTAATAGCGGATTCTTCTCAAACCATGCTTATGTACTACAATAAGGATGATGATTATCGTTTTTTGGAAGTGGCGGACAAGAAATACCTGGAATACTTTAAGGCGCCGGAATTCTCAAAATACTGGAAAACAGATTCTGAACGATATTCCGAAGAAGAAGATGATGATGATGAAATGCGGTTATTGCCGAAGTTTTATGAAGGCAAGTCGATCGATCTGGTTGTCAGAAAAGCCTATATAAACATCAAAGATTGCAAATTTATACCCGTTGTTTGTGAGGTATATGACCACGATAACCATTATGACGGAACACCTACAGGACCTGTGGTCAGCATTCCGTTTGAAAAAGGAAACAATATCCCCGATGGATATACTCTTTACAGTTCAAATGCATATTTCCCGAGTTATAGTGCAACCATCCAAGGTTTTGACGGTGCGGACAACGATAACGAGTATCTGGGCATGCGATATGTGAGTAATGCTTATAAGTACTACGGCATTAAGAACACCCGGATGGAATACATTCCGTTTACCACCGTATACGGAACTCAGATAAGGACCGGCATATGCCTGATCCTTGCCGCTTCACTCGTTTTGGGCATTATCCCTGCGACAATTGTGTATAACATTCAAAGACGGAAATACGACATTTTTGAATACAGACGCAAGATGACCGACGCGATGGCCCACGATCTGAAATCTCCGATGGCGGCGATCTCGGCATACGCGGAGAATCTTTCGGACAATATCGCAACTGATAAGAAAGAATATTATGCCGACAAGATAGAAGAGAAAGTCGCTCAGATGAACAAGATGGTGAATGACATTTTGGAGTTTTCCAAGTCTGAGAATGCGCCAGCTGCGATAGAGAAGCAAAACACGGATATAGGAGAAGTTATCTGGAAAGCCCTAGCTGACAACGATCATACGATTATCGAACGTTCGCTGAAGATTAACTGCGAAAAGAAGACTGTAGAAATACAGACAGATCTCAAGCTTTTCAGTCAGGCAATTACCAATCTGATAAACAACGCGGCCTTGTACAGCAAAGAAGGCACGGTAATCGATATTGCTTTTGATGAAGATTCTCTGGTGATAACCAATATTCCGATGAAGAAAGTTGATGACGCCGAAAGACTGAAACAGCCTTTCGTAAAAGGAAGCTCAGAGCGCGGTACACACGGCAGCGGCTTAGGTCTTGCCATTGCGGAAAACAATCTGGCAATACTCGGGTTTAAGCTTTCCGTAAGTAATGATGAAGGAAGATTTGTTGCAACCGTAAAACTGTAAAAGACACCAAATAAGACCAGTCTTGAAAAAGCATATTTTCATATGCTCTGGTACTTATTTGCAAAAACAGGAGGCTTATGTGAAGAAGAAAGCAGTTTCAATAGTCATAGCATTGTCCGCAATAGTTGCCGTCGTCTTTGTGATCAAGATCGAGAAGAACAGGACGACTCCGATGGAGCGGTTCCTTGAGACTTCGCAGATGACAAGCAAGGCAGAGAATTATGTTCCGGTCAAGATCTTAATGGACAATAAGAATATTCAGTATGAGTTTTTGTCATACGATCTGATCGACGACAAGGACATTGTTAAGCAGACGAAATACAAAGCGGAATACTTCATTGAAGGAAGAGTTCCCCCATCGGATTATGTGGTGAAGTGGACTGATTTTGATGCCATGGCGAGGGATTACCCGAAGTTTGATGAGTATAGGGAAAGCTTTGGTGAGAGAGGAATGACCGAAGCTGAAAAGGAAGAATTCATGCGTGAACATGAAGCAGAATACACGATCGATAAGCATGTTAAGACGAAATATCTTTTCGTAAGATGCAGGATCACATACACGGGAGCCGGCCGCAATACGCATTGGATGGCACAGCCTCATGTATTTGCAATGTGTGGAAATACAAAGGCCATAACAGTGAGTGCAGGCGGATCTTATTGCTATTTTGATCACCCGCAGCCGGCATTGTGGGAAGACGGCAACAGAGAAAATTTCTTCTGGTACAAGTTCGAGAAAGAAGGCGAAAGCCTTGAATGCATTTTGGGGATCAGATTACGAGGAGATCGTGGCGTTGATCTTTCAAAAGATAATTCATACTACATCGGTTTTGAACCGGTAGGGTCTGATGATGAAGACAATTTTAACCCTGCGATCGATGCACGTTGTGTATCGCTTAATGACATGCCAAGGGAACAGGAGGCTTAAATGAAGAAAAAAGCAGTACTGATCTTCGTTGTGATATTTGTGATTGCTTCAGTTGCAGCAGCGATTGCAATCGAGAAGAATCGAAATACTCCTATGGAACGGTTCATCAAAACTTTGCAGACAACAAAGCATGCGGATGATTATGTCCCTGTTAAGATCTTGAACAATGACGAAAATGTTCAGTATGAATTCCTGTCATATGATCTGATCGATGACAAAGACATAGAGAAACAGACGAAATACAAAGCAGAATTCTTTGTTGACGGTAAAGTTCCTCCCTCGGATTATATAGTGAAGTGGACTGATTATGACGCGATGGCGAGAGATTATCCGAAATATGATGAGTATCGTAATAGCGATGGAAATAAAGGAATGACCAAAGCTGAAGCGGAAGAGTTTATGCGTATACATGAACCAGAGTACACGATCGATAAGCATATTAAGTCAAAATATCTCTTTGTCCGTTGCAGGATCACTTATATGGGAAACGGTCGTAAAAAAGAGTTCCTCAGTCTTTTTGACGTGTTTGCCATGAGGGGAAACGAACGTATCGGACCTGTGAATGAGTTTTGTTATTTTGATCATCCTCAACCTGACATATGGGAAGATGGAAGGGCCGGAGGCTTCTTTTGGTATCGGTTTGATAAAGTCGGTGACAGTCTGGAATGTGTATTGGGGTGCCGGTTAAGAGGTGAATATTTTGATCTGTCCGAAGAAAATATGTACTATATCGGATTCCAACCGGGTGCGGTTTATTCTGGCCTAGACCAATTCAACCCTGCTCATGACAAAAGATGTGTTGCATTGAATGACATGCCAAGGGAGGCAGATTGATGAAAAGGATAATTGTTGTGATCGTGGCCTGCTTTCTGTTGTTTTGGACGGTTCGGATAATCAGTATCAATCAGAACCCGCCGGTCACGACTTACTATGATATCGGCGACTCAATAGATTTTGGCGATATGGAAGTGAACTTTGTTGAATCGCATCTTGAAGATCCCGATCAGTTCAAAGAGCGGTTTGGTTTTGAAGCTGATGATTCTGATGGCGAGTGTAAAATATTATCTTTTTGCATAAGCGTTACCAATAAATCAGATAAGGGAGCCGAACTAGGTGATGTCATTGAAAGATTTGCAGGTGGCTTCGAGGGACCGCGCTGGTACAATGCGATTAATCCGGAAGTTTCACATAGAATTAACAGGAGAGACGAAGAAATACTGCCTTCCGGCAAGACCAGAAAGATATGGTATGTCACTGAAATTCCGAGAATGTGTTTTAGGGAGTCAACATGGAAGCATATTGATGAGTATCAGTACGATTTTGTCGTTGCGTTTTATCCGCAAAAGATTGCAGTGAGGCTAAATAAATGAACACTATAAAGTTTGAATTGTTTCGGGCTTTTCACAGCCGGACCTTTGTGATCAGTCTTCTGATAGGAAGCTTGATCTGCGCTCTGGATCTTATCACTTTCATTGTCATGTTCGGGTTTAATAGAAGATATCTGATCGATGCATGGATAGGCACTGATTTTCCTTTTGCGTTCAATGTGATGTTTTTTGCCTTGCTTCCAGTTCTTGCTTGTCTTCCTTATGGCGGCTCGCTCTTTACTGACATCAAGACGGGTTACGATAAGAATATATGCGTAAAAGCCTCAAGGCTGAACTACGCATTTGCCAAAAGCGTTTCCGTTTTTCTTTCGGGATTTGTGAGCGTGTGTTTGCCGCTTGCCGTTAATCTGTTTATTGCTGCCGGTCTGTATTCAAATTACATTCCTGAATGGTTGAACTCTTCGAGCCTTTGCTTACCTGATAATTATCTGTTCTCGGAAGTGTATCATGCTTATCCAGCTATATATTGCCTGATCTTCATACTAATGGACGGAATGTTTGCCGGAGCTATTGCTCTTACTTCGATTAGTTTGTCCTACAAGGTCAAGAGCAGTTTTACTGCAATAGTTACGCCGATGGTCTTGCTCTTTATGTTTGATGTTTTTGTGGGAGTAAAAGACTTTGGCAACTGGTCTGTTTTAGCGATGCTTAATCCGCAACAGTATCTGCATTTTTATTGGTATCAGATGCTAATCGTATATCTGGTCATAATTGCAGCTAATATTGCCATGATCACAATAACATCAAGAAAGAGAGATATTTTATGAGCGAGATCAAGATCGAAAGTTTGAGTAAGAGCATTAAGGGTGCATTGATACTTGATAAAGTGTCAATAACTCTGGATTCAGGGAACATTTACGGCCTCAGAGGAAAGAATGGCTCGGGAAAGACGATGCTGATGCGTGCGATAGCAGGTCTTCTTATTCCTGATTCTGGAACAGTGACGATCAATGACAAGGTGCTCCATAAGGATATTTCATTCCCCGAGAGTATAGGCATACTGATCGAAAACCCGTCATTCCTCCCGCAATATACCGGATATAAGAATCTGAAGCTTCTTGCAAGTTTGACTGGCGGCATTTCTGATGAGGATATCAGGACTGCTTTGGAGCATGTCGGACTGGACCCTGACGATAAGAGGACATACAGGAAGTATTCGCTCGGAATGAAGCAGAAGCTCGGTATTGCGAACGCGATAATGGGCGAGCCGGACATCATAATACTTGATGAACCTATCAATGCGCTCGATGAAGAGAGCGTTAAGAAGATAAAGAAAGTCCTGCTTGAAATAAGAGATAATGACAAGCTGATAATAATCGCTTGTCACGATAGGGAAGAACTCGAGTATTTGAGCGACATCATCTATGAGATCAAGGACGGCTCCATTGTTGACAGGAAGGAAATAACAAATGACAACTTTAAAACTGCTGAAGCGTGATATCAAGCTTGGTATCATTGAAAGAATCTTGATTTATTTAATAGTCATATTCATTTTCTTTTCGGTAAAGGATTGCTCAAGAGCAGTTGCTGACATACAGGTGCGCCATTCCATGCAGTCATCAGGAACAATTATGGATTACTATGTATATTGCGTGACGGGCATGGGCTTTTATCAGTTTGACCCTACGAAGAGTTTTGTCATACCATACTTATGGTTCATAACACAGATGGGGATATCTTATATCATTGCATATTACGCTGAAAAAGACTTTTCGGAAAACGGCGTGAATGTAATCGTGGCTGGGAGAAGCCGCTCGTCTTGGTGGTTCTCCAAGGTGATATGGTGCGTGTTATCTGTGCTGCTCTACTTTATCGCAACATTTGTTTTCTGTTCCATATTTGCAATGTTTCACGGCGCAAAACCGTCGCTCGGAGTGACTGATGAGTTTATGAAGATCGTTTTTGGCTACAATATGAATTACCTTCCGTATAAGGATCTTATGTTGATCGTGTTCGTCGTGCCTGTCGCCGTGACGATCGGGATATGTCTTGTGCAGATGCTCATGAGCTTTATAATCTCACCAGTTACGAGTTTTGCAATTGCTTGTGCCGTTTATATCCTATCTGCGTATTACACAGCTTGGTTCTTTCCTGGAAGTTACACCATGTGGGTCAGAAGTTCGTATTTCGATGCGAGAGGACTCAGTCCGTTAAGCGGCCTGCTGATAGCAGCGGTCATGGCGGTTGTGGTCGTTGTCTCGGGGAAGATGTACTTTGATCAGAAGGACATTATTTAGCAAGGCGGTGGCACATATGAAGAAAGCTTCACTTATCGTTATGGCGTTATTTGTAGTTGCATCTGTCATTGGAGTGATGGTGATCGAGAAAAACAGAAAGTCTCCGCAGAACCGTTTTCTCGAGACTTCGCAGACGGTAAAACAGACGGATGGTTACGTTCCTGTCAAGATCTTAAATAATGAAGGAAATCTTCAGTATGAGTTCTTGTCATATGAGTTTGTTGATGACAAGGACATTGAAAAACAAACGAAATATAAAGCGGAATACTTTATAGAGGGTAAAGTTCCGCCTTCGGATTATGTGGTGAAGTGGACTGATTATGATGCAATGGCAAAGGATTATCCGAAGTTTGACGAGTGGAGAAAAAGCGATTGCACAAAAGGAATGACTAATGCGGAATATGAAGAGTTCATGCGCATACATGAACCCGAATACACTATCGATAAACATGTTAAGACAAAGTATCTGTTTGTGAAATGCAGGATCACTTATATTGGAGGCGGCCGAAAAAAAGTGCCTATGGACGACTTCAATTTGTTTTTCATGTGCGGAAACGATTATCGTGGATACGGCGATATTGACTGCTATTTTGATCATCCTCAGCCCGCCTTGTGGGAAGATGGCCGGACTTGTGATTTCTTCTGGTACCGGTTTGATAAAGTGGGCGACAGTTTGGAATGTGTATTAGGCTTCAGGTTAATAGGTGATGATATTGATCTGTCGCAAGAGTATATATACTATGTCGGATTTCAACCGAGTGTCACCTATGATAACGCCCAATTCAATCCCGCGATCGACAAAAGATGCGTTGCATTGAATGATCTTCCCCAAATGTAAATAACTTTTCAGTTAAGAAAATGTACTGGTCAGACATTGTCTGGCCAATTTTCTTTGCAACCGTATTTGTATTTCGTGTAATACTGATGATACATCTTTCGTGTATGATACAACTGTAAGCGTAAGGAGGCTGCGTTATGTCATACAGATTATTGATCGTTGAAGATACTCCCGAACTACTTGAGGCTATAAGTGTCTTTTTTCGCGAGGAAGGTGCCGGGCTCTGGGAGATCGTGGTCTCATCTAATGGTAACGATGCACTTGATAAGGTCAATAGCGAAGAGTTTGATCTTATGATCTTAGACATAATGCTTCCCGGAGCATCGGGTTTTGATATATGTAAGGCGGCTCGCAAAAGAGGCGACTGTCCGATCATTTTCCTGACGGCTTTGGGAGCCGAGAGCGAGATAATGAAGGGGTACGAGACCGGCTGTGATGATTACGTGGTCAAGCCGTTTTCAATACGCCATCTCTATGCCAAGAGCCTTGCCCTGTTAAAGCGCGCTAAGGGCGGATCAGGTTCTGAGGTGTTATCTTGCGGTGCTATAACGCTTAACAGTCATACCATGACAGTCACCGTCAATGGAAAAGAAGCTGACATTAAGTCCAAGGAGTATTATCTCTTAATGTTTTTGCTTGAAAACAAGAATGCGACTTTATCGCGTGAACGTATCCTGAATAGGGTATGGGGCGATAATCTTGACGTGAATGACCGCATCGTTGACATCACGATCAGCAGGCTCAGAACGGAATTGGGCGAAGCTTCCAAACAGATCAAGACGGTGATCGGCAGAGGCTACAAGATCACGGAGGATTAACATGTCTACCCGCAAAAAAACGATAAGGAAACCGAGATTTGTCTTTGCATATCTGGGCAGTCTTTTGGCTGTGACGATAATACTTGCATGCATGGGGCTGATAGCGTTTTTTAGTGCTTTAAATACATATGACACATTGGCTCAAATTGAGCGGTCAGAGTCTGAAGCAAAAGTTCATAAAAGTATTGAGAATTATTTATCGAAAAAAGAAAAGATCACTGTAAGTGAATGCAATGACATAAAAAAGCTGCTGGTGGACAATTTCTCAAAAACAAGGCAAAGATTCAAAGTGTATTTCGATAATGAAGTAATTGCAGATTCCTCTCAGACCGCGATAATGTTTTATTTTGATGATTCAAAAGAATACAATCTTGAGATTGCCGACAAAAAGTATCTGGAGTACTTCAAGACACCTGAATTATCAAAGTTCTGGCAAACGGATTCCGAAAGGCGCATTGAAAATTATGATAAAGGCTGGATATTGCCAAGACATTATGAGGGCAAGTCGCTTGAGATGATCGTCTGGGAAGCATATATTGATATCGAAAACTCACGATTTATTCCTATTGTTTGTGAGATATATGACTTGGACAACGACCTTAACGGATACCTCAGAGGCCCCGTTGTAAGTATTCCTATTGAAAAGTACGGTAAGATCCCCGATGGATATACGCTTTATAGAACAAGTGGCGGTTCACACGGCTTCCAAGCAACGATCGAGGGATTTGAAGGTACAGACAACGATGATGAGTATAACTATCTTGAGTTTAGCGGTAACGGCTTCGATAAGGATTATGGATACAAATGCACATCATTGGAATGGATTCCGTTTACAACCGTATATAGCGCAAAGATCAGGTCGGTCGTCTTTGCACTACTTGCAATTTCTCTTATTGTCTCTTTGATACCGGCTTCGATTACGTATAACGTTAAGAAGCGGAAATATGAGATTTACGAATACCGCTTGAAGACTACCAATGCCATGGCACATGATCTTAAAACACCGCTGGCTTCTATCATTGCATATACGGAAATACTAAATAACAACATCGATGCCGCTAATCGTGAACATTATCTAACTAAGATCAGTGATACTGCTTCTCAGATGAACAGTATCGTAAATGGAATTCTGCAGTTTTCGAGATCTGAAAATGCGACAGCTCCCGTAAACAAGAGTGAAGTTGCTGTTCCGGAACTAATATCTGGCATTATCGATGAGAATGAGCAACAGATCAGCGAAAAGGCTCTGAAGGTAGATTTTGATAACACAGAAGAACTGAAACTGAATACGGATAAAGAACTCTTGCATCAGGCGCTTGGTAATTTGATCAACAATGCTGTCAAGTATGCTAAAGAAGGCACGACAGTCCAGATCAAATACAGTGCGGAAACGATCAAGATCGCGAATGAACCGGCCGAACCGATAGATGACGTTACAAAGATAAAAGAACCGTTTATTAAAGGCAATTCATCGAGGCAAAATGGCGGAACCGGCCTGGGTCTTGCCATTGCTGACAATGACCTGGCAATGCTTGGATTTAAGCTTAGCATCAGGATGGAAGACGGAAGATTTGTCGCTGAAGTTAAGATCTAAGCACGCTTCAATGATGAGATAAGCTGACTACATTACCGGATGACGGATCTCGGGAACAAGAGTTAATGAACGCAATGAAAAGGTCGAAAAGGTTTTATTTCTTAATATCCTTCCTCTTTTTTGCCATGCTCGTCACAGGCTTTGTTTTCGCGTGCACGGATGCGGAATACAATTACAATCAACAGATAGCCAGAGGCTTTATCTCCAAAGACGCGGTATTCTTTGACATAGACGACCTTTCTTACCGGAAAGCGGTCTATTATCACTATTCGTTTTCTGTAGACGAAGACGTTAATGAACCGATCGAAATAGATACGACCCCTAAAGCGGCAAGAGACCCGACTTTTGTGTTGAAAAATAAGATACTCGATGACGGGAAAACGGCGGTTGAGGCATTGCTTTCTTCCGGCAGCAAGAACTATTTTGCTTCACTCCACAGCGGAGTGATGCGCGGGGTAGCTTTTAGTGGGAAGACAATGCTCCCACCGCTTATATCAGGACGCTTTTTTACCGAAGAAGAATGCCTGTCTGACCTGCCGCTGGCCGTCATCGGTAAAAAGCGGGAAGCATTGACAAAAAAGCGGAACGGGAAGCCGTATCTTAACTATCTGAACAAAGAATACGAAGTGATAGGCCTTGTCGGATTAAGCGGCGAATCGCCGATGGATGACATGATCTTCGTGAATCTGGGCAGCCTTTCTCCCGAAGAACAGTTGAACGGATCTTACTATATTGACTGCAGCGAAGATAACGAAGGATTGTTCAATGAGATGATAGAGAAGTCTAAATCGCTGTTAGGCTGCGGCCTGAAACGTCGCGAGACTCCCGTTGCGTTTATAGATCTGGTGTCCGGCGGCATGTATATGAAATCTTATTTGAAGATGCTGATGGTCTTGCTTGGGCTTATCACGTTCCTGAGCATTCTGATTCAGTCAGTCCGGGAGGATCTGGTAAAGATTGCGGTAATGAAAGTTCAGGGAATAAGCCAGCAAAAGATATTTGCGAAAACAATAAAAGGATTTTTGACGGCATATTTCAGCGGAACTCTAGCGGGTGTTTTATGCGTGTTGTGCCTTATCCTGTCAGGCCTGTTCGCGCTGCCCTTAATGTGGCTTTTAAAGTACTGTCTGTTAATGACCGCCGCAGGAGTGCTTATGTCAGGGGTCTGGATCATTGCGGTTTTCCTGGTCGAATTGAAAACGGATCCCAAAGGGGTAATTCAAAAGATATGAGGATACTGTTCAAAAACATTCTCAGATCCGTAAAAGGTCATCCGAAGGAGAATCTTTCGATACTGATAAACATGATCCTCTGTATGATGACGGTGTTTGTGTTGCTTCAGAACTACTATTTTCTCAAGAAGCACTTTGATCTGGTATATGGTGATGATCAGGTCGCCTCGCATTACATTATCGAGATGGGCGAAAAAGATAAGGAAGCCATGTATTCCGACCTGCTTAATCATTCTCCCATGTACCGTGTAGGAAAACAGGTTAACAAAGAAATAATGAACACGCCGCATCTGTCACTGTATTATTATTCCCAGCTGGACGTTGAATTAGGAAGTTTCAAGGACAGGGTGCGGTTTGAGAAGTTCTCCTATCTGGATGAAGAAGCCTATAAGTATCACCTGTCGATAGGTGAAGACGTGGACTGCCGGTATGTCAGGGCTATGAGCGTTTCGTCGAACTTCGGGGAAGTAATGAAGCTTTCGGTAATGAAAGGGCGGCTCTTTGACGGCAGGGATCAGGTCACGAACGTTCCGGACATGCCCGTGCCCGTCGTTCTAGGAAATGATTACGCCGGTTCTTTTGACGTTGGGGACGTTATCGAATTGAACGGTGACAGTGCCGTGGTCATAGGCATATTGAATGACAACATGTTTATTAGCGGTTACGGGACGGTGGAGTATCTGGACAATGTGATCCTGACGGTAGCCCCGTTCATCCCGAGGGCGTTTGACCTAACCGTTGATGATTACGAGAAATTCCAAGTATACGATTACGTTTATTGCGATGACCCGTCCGTCGACGTGCAAAAAACGATCAACAGGATCACAGCTGAAAACGGATACTATACTTATAAAGTCCAGCCCGTCGATGGCATTGAGATAAGTGAGACCAAAAACATCTCCGAGAAGAACGTCGCCCTAATCGGTCTTCTGGCACTGGTCGCATGCATAATATGCACGTCCTCGCTCAGTTCGGTCCTTTACAACCGTTCCGTACAGGACAGATCGATATTCTGCATATACTTGTGCTGCGGAATACCGCTCTGGAAGATCAACTGTTCCGTCGTTGTCGAGATGGCCTTATATCTGCTGATTTCTTTTATCCCTACATGGATCTTGTCGTTCTTTGAATACAAGAAAATGATGGTGCCTGTATGGCAACTTCTCTTGTTCTCGGGAATTATCGTGACGGTATCGCTGATCCCGGTATTCAAGATCAATAAGGAAAACAATCTGGACATGCTGATACGCGACAGGATCGTTTGAACGGAGGAAAACATGGCACTTGTCGAATTTAAGAATGTAAGTAAGAGCTTCAATTCCGGAGACGATAAGACCGTTATCTGTGACGGTTTCGACCTGTCGGTTGAGAAAGGCGAACTTGTCGCGGTAATGGGCAAAAGCGGATGCGGCAAGACGACCATTCTGAACATGATCGCAGGCATTGAGCCGATCGACGTCGGAGAATACTTTTTTGACGGTGCCAAAGTCAACATAAGGACGGCTTCCGACGGCGTCAAATTCAGACGAAACCGTATAGGAATCATCCTTCAGCATTTTGCATTGATCAACGATTATACGGTTTATGAGAACGTCGAGCTTGGCCTGTGGGAATCCGGCGTTTCCCGTAGCGAAATGCGCAAGAGAACCATTGAAATGCTGGATTCATTGGGCATTGCTGACATGAAAAACAAACATCCGAATCAGCTTTCGGGCGGAGAGAAACAGCGTGTGGCTATCGGAAGGGCACTTGTCTGTAAGCCGTTGCTTCTGTTGGCAGACGAACCGACGGGTGCGCTTGATGCGGAGACTGAGTCTGAGATCGTAGCCTTGATCAAGAACCTCAACAAGGAAACGGGCACGACAACGATCATAGTCACGCATGACAAGGAAGTTGCGGACAGCTGCGGCAGGATCATAACCTTAAGGAAAAACTGATGTTATAATTCAAATCATATTTTTGCGGAACATGAACTTAATAAAGAAAAGCGCGGAATCCGCAATAAAGTGAAATAATATTCTAATAATGTATACAGTCTGACAGATACAGCGTGCTTTCGGGCGCGCTGTATTTTGTGTAACCTTTTTGGTGTAAAAATCTACTTATAGGGAAAGAGCGAAAGGCGGATTTGGGAAATTGGACGATAAAGGAATAATCGACTTGTATTTTGCGAGGGATGAAAAAGCAATCGATGAAACAATGAAGAGCTACAATGGCCGGCTGCTCAGATTTGCATCGAGATTTCTTTCAGATCCGAGAGATGCGGAAGAGTGTGTAAACGATGCTTATGTTCGTGCTTGGGATACCATCCCACCCAATCGCCCGAACAATCTGTTTGCCTATCTTGCCGCCATCTGCCGCAATGCCGCTCTTGATGTTGTTAAGAAAAACTCGGCTCAAAAACGGTCGGCGCAACTTGTGGAACTGACGCAGGAGATGAACGAGTGCATTCCCGACAACAACATAACGGACGAACAAAGCGAAGAACTTGCAAGGTGCATCAACGGCTTTCTTGCCACGCTGCCAAAGGAAAAGCGCGCAGTCTTTTTGGGGCGGTACTGGTATAACGAACCTATCTTGGAAATCGCAAAGCGGACGGGATTTTCACAGAGCAAGGTTAAGACCATGCTGCACCGTATGAGGGAAAGCTTGAAGAATTACATCAATGGAAAGGACGGAATAGTATGAACGAACAAGATTATATGAAAATAACCAACAGCATTGACGAGCGTTTTGTAGCAGAATACCAGACCAGTGCAAAGGTTCACGATCTGACCGGAAGAAGAAGGATCAGCATCGGAATTGCCGCCGCGGTGCTCGTGGCAGTAATGATTCCTGCCGGCGTATTTGCTTACAACCAGATCACGCACCGTGACAAAGTAAGCGTATTTTACTCGGAAGAAGGCGTAAAGAAACTGGAAGAGAGTCTGCTTGCAAACGGTTATTCTACGGCTAACCAAAAGATAAAGCTTACGGTAGACGTTGCGATGTGTGACGGCAATTTTACAAAGGGCGTCTATACGGTGACTGCGTTGACCGATGATGCAAAGGAACACCTTAAGACCATGAACAATAAACTGGTGTATGCGGATACGGGTGAGTGGATCTATCCTGTTGGAGGCGGTTCTGAAGCATCTTTTGGAGAAGCGATAAGCGACAATGAAGTCTCAATACAGTTCTCATATCCCGTGAACAGTTCATATATCGATGCTTCCAGGCCGATAAGAGTGGTTTTCTTTGAAGACGCTAAAACAGGGGAGAAAGATGGTTTTGGGAATATAGTTGTCGAGGATTACACTTATTACAAGGGCATATACTTTGAATTGCTTACCAAACCGAACGTTAAGACCAAAACGCTTCGTTCGGAAGATGGAACGGAAATTACGCTTACTCCCTACGGAGTCAGCCAACTGAATAAGAATTGGGTTTACCCTGAGGACGATAAGATAGTCGGAACTGCAATAAAAAGCTTTGTTGTTATAGCGACTGACGGTGAACGGACCACGATCTTGACGGATAACGATTCTAAAAACACAAGAGGAGTGGGAACTACGGTAGTTAACGGGATTGTAATGACCGGCGCATATGGCAGTGGAAACTTTTCCATCGGATTTGGAACAGTTCTGGACGTGGATAACGTAAAAGGCGTTGAGATTAACGGTGTGAAATATTTGAAATAATACTATGGATTGAGGAAGTGAGATCCAGAGGATGGCTTACATGTTCACACCAACCGGAACTGACAAAGCGGGGCAGATCCCCGCTTTGTTGTTTTTGCACCGTCGTTTATAATTTTATCTGCGTGACGAAAAACTCTGTAACGTTTTCCTTTTTCGTGCGTTAGTAAGGTGAAAGGAGGAAAGAAATGCTTTTCGAAGAGATCTATGAGAACTATTACAAAGACGTTTACCGTTTTTGCTTAAGCCTTACAAAGGCTGATGACTCTGCCGAAGATCTGGCACAGGAGACATTTGTTAAGGCTTTAGTGGCGATAGATTCTTTTGACGGTTCCAAAGACGTAAGAGCATGGCTTTTCACTATCGCAAAGAACACCTTTTTGAGCGAATGCCGGAAAAGAAAATGGATCGCCGATGAGGAAGTGTCAGAGGAGATCCCTGCTGCAGAAGGAGATTTCATAGAAGTTATCTCTGAC
>JAEEGJ010006986.1_pt1 | contig 33092 bp, 32 predicted proteins | sample 8958761 | NCBI WGS metagenome assembly JAEEGJ01 (sample SAMN16246546, study PRJNA631951) | gut metagenome | biome: gut microbiome; feature: rumen; material: RS-attached | host: Bos | place: Iran: Karaj | collected 2018-10
CGTTGCAGACAATGGCGACTCTCTGCATAAGAATATTTTCCATAAGCTCGTTGCACCGCAGGACGATGATATCCGGATGGATGCCCATGCCCTGGAGTTCTTTCACACTGTGCTGTGTGGGCTTGGATTTGTGCTCCCCGCTGCCATGGAGATAGGGGACCAGGGTCACGTGGATGTACAGGCTGTTGCCCCGGCCCTGCTCCAGGCCGACCTGGCGGATAGCCTCCAGGAAGGGCTGGCTCTCGATATCGCCGGTGGTGCCGCCGACCTCCGTGATAATAACGTCCGCCCCGGTCTTCTTTTCCAGGTTGTAGATGAATTCTTTGATCTCATTGGTGATGTGGGGGATGACCTGCACCGTTTCTCCCAGGTACTCCCCCCGGCGCTCTTTATTCAGCACGTTCCAGTAGACCTTGCCGGTGGTGAGATTGGAGAACTTGTTCAGATCTTCGTCGATGAAGCGCTCATAGTGCCCCAGGTCCAGGTCCGTCTCCGCTCCGTCCTCCGTTACGTAGACCTCCCCGTGCTGATAGGGGCTCATGGTGCCCGGGTCCACGTTGATGTAGGGGTCCAGTTTCTGGGCAGCCACCTTCAGCCCCCGGGCCTTCAGCAGCCGTCCCAGGGACGCCGCGGTGATGCCCTTTCCCAGACCGGATACCACACCGCCTGTCACAAAGATATATTTGCTCATCTCCCTGCCCTCCTCAGAAGCACAACTCAGACGCACAAAAAAAGAGGGCGCCTCCCCTAAGGGAGACGCCCTTGTCTCTCAACGGCGGTATTGTATCCTTCCGCAGAAAAAAAGTCAATGGGAAATGCAGAAAAACCTTGCAGTATTTACACCATTACGCTAAAATGCTGAACAGGATCAAAAAAGGAGCGAAGCAGCATGAAGTACACACCGGACGAGGTCATCCAGTACGTGCAGGAGGAGGATGTGAAATTCATCCGCATGGCCTTCTGCGATATTTACGGCAAGCAGCGGAACGTGGCCATCATGCCAACGGAGCTGCCCCGTGCCTTTGAATACGGTATCGCCTTCGATGCCTCCGCCATACCCGGTTTCCGTACGGGCCACCGCTCCGACCTCTTTCTGCGGCCCAATGCGGACACCCTGAAGGAACTGCCCTGGCGGCCGCAGCACGGCCGGGTGGCCCACATGTTCTGCGATATCCTCCATCCCGACGGCACGCCCTTCGCTGCGGACACCCGCGCCATTCTCCGCCGGGCGGTGGAGCATGCAGAAAAGAAGGGCTATACCTTCCGCTTCGGCACGGAGATGGAATTCTACCTTTTCAAGCTGGATCAGAACGGTGAACCCACCAAGGAGCCCTTCGACCACGCAGGCTATATGGAGGTGGCTCCGGACGACCGGGGAGAGAACGTGCGCCGGGACATCTGTCTTACCCTGGAACGCATGGGCATCCTGCCGGAGAGCTCCCACCATGAGAGCGGCCCGGGACAGAACGAGATCGATTTCCGCTACGCGGACCCGATCTCCGCCGCAGACAACGCCATCCTCTTCCGCAGCGTAGTTAAGGCCATCGCCGCGCAAAACGGGCTTTGGGCGGACTTCGATCCCCGTCCGCTGCCGGACTGGGACGGAAACGGCATGCACATCAACCTATCCGCCGCACGGAACGGCGCCGATCTCTCCCCCCTGGACCTGATCCCCGGGCTCCTGGCGCACAGCCGGGATGTGACCCTGTTCCTGAACCCGACGGCGGATTCTTACGCCCGCCTGGGCCGGGACAAGGCGCCCCTGTATATCTCCTGGTCCGAGGAGAACCGCAGCCAGCTTCTGCGGATCCCTGCCGCCTCCGGGCGCTTCCGCCGCCTGGAGCTCCGCTCCCCGGACTCCACCGCGAATCCCTACTTGGCTTTCGCCCTGCTGATCTATGCCGCCCTGGATGGGATGGAGCGGGGACTGCCTATGCCGGAGCCTGCGGATATGGATCTGCTGGAGACCGATCCGGAGACCTTGCGGGATTTTGAACACCTGCCCAGGGACCTGGAGGAGGCTGTTCGGGTCGCCCGGGAAAGCGCCTTCATCCGGGAGTACGTCCCGGAGCAGGTGCTTCGGGCCTATACGCCGGGAAGCGGCAAGTAACCCGCCCGGCAGACCAATTTGAACGAAGAAGGGAGTGAGCGTTACGGTATTTCAGAGCGATACCTACAGCGTACTGCTGGTCTCTGCCTCGGAAAAATTCAATGCCGCCGCCCGCACCCTGCTTCCTGCCACGGACTTCTGGCCTGTGACCGCCGTCTCCAGCGTGGGGGAGGCGCAGCGCAGGCTGGTGAACGGGAGTTATGACCTCATTCTGGTGAACGCCCCTCTGCCGGACGATATGGGGCTGGATTTTGCGGAGGAGGCAAGCCGGGAGAGTGACGCGGCGGTGCTGCTTCTGATCCGCAGCGAGCTGTATGACGAAACTTACTACCGTCTGCTGCCCTCCGGGGCGGCGACCCTGGCCAAGCCCGTGAATCAACAGACGCTGGCCCAGGGCCTTCGGATGCTCTGCGCCATGCGGGAGCGCCTCAAGGTGGTGCGTCAGCACCAGGGCACCGTGGAAGAGAAGATCCAGGAGATCCGTCTGATCAACCGGGCAAAATGGCTCCTGATCGAATGTCTGCACATGACGGAGCCTGAAGCCCACCGGTATATCACCCGGCAGGCCATGGAGCAGCGCACCGGCAAAAAAGAGATCGCGGAGAACGTTATACGGACCTATCAGTGAGACTGCCCGTTGTTCGCCCAGGCGATCGGATCCTTTTCCTTTTTTGAAATACCCGGGATCGAATCAAACAGAGAAAGCACGCAACCCTTGCGGTTGCGTGCTTTTTTGCTGGAGCTGGATGTCGGACTTGAACCGACGACCTCATGATTACGAATCAGGTGCTCTACCGACTGAGCTAATCCAGCAGGGGAAACATCAGCTTATGCATTATACCACGCCATTTCCGTTTGTCAATGCCGGAGATCCGGTTTCTTGCCCCACAAATAAATTACAAATTGTAATCATTTCCGCAGCGCTTTTGGGAAAACGGAGGATCCCGGCGATCCGGACCGGAGGAACCAAAACCTGGGTGAGGAGACTATGGGGGAATTGACTGTTTTTTTGTTAAATCTCCCGAACATTCTGGAAAATCAACGGGGGATCCGTCGGGGTTTCCGGGAAAAACCCGGTTTACGTAACTCGCTGACGGAAGAGGCATTACAGTAAGTTATCCACATTATCCACATAGTTATCCACATTCGAAAAGCCCCATAAAGCCGGAATGACCCGGAAAACCGGGGGAAAAACAAAGGAAAAATCCGGGGAAAACCCCGGATTCTGCGGAAACGGTAATTGACATAATTCAAAACCGAGAAGCCTCACCAGCGGATAAAGGCAGAGTCCGGGGACATGGTGGCGTAGGCGTTGAGGCTGCTGTCCCCCCGGACGCCGGCAAGAAATTCATAGTAGCCCTGGCAGCCGATCATGGCGGCGTTGTCTCCGCAGAGGGAGAGGGGAGCGCAGTAAGCCTTGAGTCCGGACCGGGAGCAGGCGGCCTCCAGATCGGCCCGCAGAAGGGTGTTGGCGGAAACGCCTCCGGCGATGGCCAGCTTCCCGTAGCCCCGTTCCTCCGCGGCCAGAAGAGCCCGGGAAAGGAGGGTGTCGCTCACCGCCCGGCAGATGGCCGCCGCCAGACTGGGAAGATCCAGCTCCTCCCCCCGCTGCTTCGCCGTGTGGGCCAGGTTCACCACGGCGGTCTTGAGGCCGGAGAAGGACATATCATAAGGATTGCCGGTCACATGGGACTGGGGGAGCCTGTACTTCTCCGGATCGCCGCTGCGGCTGAGACTGTCGATCTGGGCTCCGCCCGGGTAGCCGATGCCCAGGACCCGGGCGGCTTTATCGAAGCACTCCCCGGCGGCGTCGTCCCGGGTGGTGCCAAGGACGGTCATACGGGTATAATCCTGCACGTCCACGATCATGCTGGTGCCTCCGGAGGCCACCAGGCACACGAAGGGAGGCTCCAGGTCCGGGTGGGCGATATAGTTGGCGGCGATATGGCCGCGGATATGGTGCACCGGGATCAGAGGGACGCCCAGGGACAGGGCGGCGCCTTTGGCAAAGCCGACCCCCACCAGCACCGCGCCGATGAGACCCGGGGCATAGGTGACGGCCACGGCGTCGATCTCCCTCCGGGAGAGCCCCGCCTCCTGCAGAGCCAGCGCCGCGAGCCGGGACACCGCCTGGATATGGCTGCGGGAGGCCAGCTCCGGCACCACGCCGCCATACAGGGTGTGGATGTCCACCTGGGAATGGATCACGCTGGAGAGCACCTGCCGCCCGTCCTGCGTCAGGGCGGCGGCGGTCTCATCGCAGGAGGACTCGATGGAGAGGATGATCATACCGCTTTATCTCCTTCCGGATAATCATAGGTCATGAGCAGGGCGTCCTCCCGGGGCTTTTCGTAGTAGCCGGGACGCAGGCCGACTTCCCGGAAGCCCGCCCGTTCATAGAGCCGCCGGGCTTCCCGGTTTCCCACCCGGACCTCCAGGGTGAGGAAGCTGAGACCGCGCGTCTTTCCTTCCCGCTGCAGCGCCTGTACCAGGGCCATGCCGACGCCCCGCTTCCGCAGGGCGGGGGAGACGGCGACATTGGAAATATATCCCTCGTCCAGTACCGTCCGCATCCCGGCATAGCCGGCCACCTCCCCGTCCGCCAGGGCGGCCAGCCAGCAGCAGGCGGGATCCGTCAGCTCCGGCAGAAAGGCATCCCGGCTCCAGGGCAGGCTGAAGCACAGCTTTTCCAGCTCCAGCACCCGGGGCAGCATGTCCTCCGTCAGCGGGACCAGCGCAAAGTCCGCCGTCATTTCGCGTCGTACCAGCTGGCGCCGATATGGGCTTCCGCCAGGAGAGGCACGTCCAGCTCCGCGGCGGCGGACATCTCCGTCTCCAGCAGCCGGGCTGCTTTTCCCGCCAGCTCGGGAGGACACTCGGCAATGAGCTCGTCGTGCACCTGGAGCAGGAGCCTGGCCTGGGGAAGCTCCTCCCGGAACCGGCGATCGACCCTGACCATGGCCAGTTTGATGATATCCGCGGCGGTGCCCTGCACCGGCATGTTCAGGGCCACCCGCTCCCCGAAGGAACGGAGGTTATAGTTGGAGGAGCTGAGCTCCGGCAGGTACCGGCGGCGGCCGAACATCGTAACGGCATAACCGTCCCGCTTCGCCCGTTCCACCGTCTCCTTCATATAGGCCCGTACGCCGCTGAAGCGTTCCAGGTAGCTGTCCATATAAGCCCGGGCTTCGCTCCGGGTGATATGGAGATCCTGAGCCAGGGAGAAATCGGAGATGCCGTAAACGATGCCGAAATTCACCGCCTTGGCCCGGCTGCGCATGAGACTGGTGACCTGGTACGGTTCAATGCCGAAGACCTGGGCGGCGGTAGCCCGGTGGATATCCTCCCCATCCCGGAAGGCCTGCTGCATCACCTTGTCCCCGGAAAGGTGGGAAAGGATGCGCAGCTCGATCTGGGAATAGTCCGCGTCCACCAGCACGCAGCCGGGGGAGGCCACGAACATCTTCCGCACCTCACCCCCCAGCTCCGTCCGCACGGGAATATTCTGAAGATTGGGATCGGAGGAGGAGAGACGGCCTGTGGCGGTGGCGGTCATATGGAACCGGGTGCGGATGCGGCCGTCGGGGGAGATGACCTTCACCAGCCCGTCGGCATAGGTGGATTTCAGCTTGCTCAGCTGACGGTACCGGATGATCTCCTCCACCACCGGATGCTTGCTCCGGAGCTTTTCCAGCACCTCAATATTGGTGGAATACCCGCTCTTGGTCTTTCCCAGAGGGGGAAGGCCCAGCTGATCGAAAAGGAAGGCGCCCAGCTGCTTGGTGGAGTTCAGGTTGAAGGCGCCGCCCGCCTGAGCGTAGATACTGTCCTGCAGCTGTTCGATCTCCGCGCCAAGGGTCTCGCCGAAGCGGGTGAGGGCCTCCCGATCCACGGTAAAGCCGGTGTGCTCCATCCCCGCCAGTACGGGACAGAGGGGGAGCTCCGCCTGCCGGAACAGATCCAGCAGTCCCTGTTCTTCCAGCAGGGGAAGGATATGCTTTTCCAGGTCCCGGAGGGCTTCCCCGTGGAGCTTCAGCGCCTCCAGGGCTGCGGAGGCGTCCGATCCTTCCCAGACGCCCGGAGCGTCGTATACCGCCTCCGGAAGGTTCCGGTCCAGGAGCTTTTTGGCGATCCGGGGGAGGGTATAGTTCCCGTCCGTGGGGTCCAGGAGCCAGGCGCAGAGTCCGGCGTCGAAGGTGAAGCCGCCGAAGGAGATCCCCCGCTCCAGCAGGACCGTCATCAGATCCTTCAGCCCGTCCCCGGCCTTGGGCAGCTCCGGGGCGAAAAAGGCCCGGAGAAAGGCGGGGTCCGGTTCCCGCAGGAGGAAAGCCTCATCTCCCGCCAGCACGGCCAAGGCGTTCAGATCCCGGGAACAGACGAAGTGTGCTTTTTCCGCCTTCCGGCAGGCGGCCAGGATCTCCTCCGGCGCACCCTCCCGCCAGTCCGCCCCGGCGGACCGGATCTCCCCGGAGGGAGCGGGGGCGGTGACTCCGTAAGTCTCCATGAGGCGGGTGAACTCCAGCCGGTTGAAGAGGGTATACAAAGCCTCCCGATCCGGCTCCTTCCGGAGCAGGCGGTCCAGGGAGTCCAGTTCCACGGGAGCCTCCCGGGAGATGGTCGCCAGCCGGTAAGAAAGCAGCGCGCTGTCCCGTCCCGCCTCCAGCTTTTTCGCCACGGCGGGCTTCAGCTCCTCCAGATGGGCGTAGACCGCCTCCAGTGAGCCATAGGTCCGGAGCAGGTCCGAGGCGGTCTTGCTCCCCACCCCGGGGACTCCGGGGATATTGTCCGAGCTGTCCCCCATCAGGGCCTTCAGATCAACCAGACGGGGAGGGGGAAAGCCGTATTCCTCCGTGAACAGCTCATCATTATACAGCGTGCTGTCGCTCCTGCCGGGCTTGGAGGTAATGAGCCGCACCCGGGTGGAGGGAGAGATGAGCTGGAGGCTGTCCCGATCCCCGGTGACCAGGATGCTTTCCCAGCCCTCCCTGGCGCAGCGGTCCGCCAGGGTGCCCAGGAGATCGTCCGCCTCCCAGCCGTCCATTTCAAAGCGGGGGATGCCCAGGGCGTCCAGTACCTGTTTCAGCCAGGGCAGCTGCTCCGCCAGCTCCTCGGGCATGGGTTTGCGGGTGCCTTTGTACCCGTCGTACAGGGCATGGCGGAAGGTGGGCGCCTTCCGGTCAAAGGCGCAGCAGACCGCCTCGGGCTCATCCTCCCGCAGGAGCTTGTTCAGGATCATGAGGAAGCCGTATACCGCATGGGTGTGCAGCCCGTCCCCCGTGGTGAGGGGACGGACCCCGTAAAAGGCCCGGTTGATCAGACTGTTGCCGTCAAGGATCATCAGTTTCATTATTAATCACCGGGAAAATCATACCCCATCCGGTGCAGGATTACAATAACTTTGTCCGCACGCTGCGGCTGAGCCGCAGGAAGCTCAGCAGAAAATTGAAACACTCGCTGCCGTAGAGGATGGCGATATAGGCGGGGACGCCGAAACGGGGCAGAAGGAACCACACCGCCAGCAGGGTGAGGCAGGCGTCTCCCAGGTTGATGAGCATGGAGTCCAGCTGGAGCCCCAGCCCTTTCAGCATTCCGTCCACCACCGTATCCAGATACATGACGATCACCAGGGGCGCCAGGGCCCGGATCAGCTCCCCCGCCTCTCCGCTGCGGTAAAGCCACCGCCCCAGGGCCGGCCCCAGGAGCCAGAGGACCAGGGCCACCCCGGAGGAAAGCAGGAGGCTGAGGCGCAGGCTCCCGCCCGCCGCGGCTTCCAGTCCGGATCGGTCCCGGCGCACCTGGGCCCGGGTCAGGGCGGGGATCAGCTGCTCCGACAGGGCGAGAAAAAAGACGGAGGCGAAGGTGAGCACCGGCATCACCATGCCCCCCACCACGCCGTAGATCTCCAGAGCCCTGGCCGCTCCGACGCCGCTGCGCCGCAGGGCTTTTGGAACCAGCATGCTCCGCAGGGTGCTCAAGGCGCTGCGGGCATAGCTGCTGAAGGCCAGGGGCAGGGAAAGACGCAGGAGACGTCCCGCCATGGGGAAGGGGGGACAGGGCCGGTCCGCTCCCGGGATCCGCTTCAGATCCAGACGGTACAGGATCAGCGCCAGGAGGAGAGAGGCCAGATCCCCCGCGGCGACTGCGCCGGCCACGGCGGCACAGCCCCCTGCCGTTCCCCGGTCGGGGCGGGACAGAAGCAGCAGGATGAGGGCGGTGCCGCAGAGCTGTTCGAACAGCTGCACCGCCGTCCCCTTCCAGGGCCGGCCCACGGCGGTGAAGTAGCCTCCCAGCACGCCGTTCAGGCTGAGGAAGGGGAGACCCAGACTCAGGAACCGCAGAGCCGGGGCAATGCGCAGATCTCCGGCGAAGCGGGCGAGAGGCTCCGCCAGCAGGAAGGCTCCGGCCATGGCGGGAAGGCTGAAGCCCAGCGCATACAGCGCACAGGCGCGGGTGACCCGCCGCACCCGCTGACACCGGCCCAGCCCCAGCTCCTGGGCGATGAGACGGGTGGCGCTGTAGCGGATGCCGGACATGGCCAGAGTCACCGCCAGAGCCTGCACCGACATGGCAAGCTGCAGCAGGCCCAGCCCCTCCGCCCCCAGGTTCTCCGCCATGTGGGACTGGGTGAAGATGGACGCCAGGCGCAGGAGCAGGGAGAGCAGAGTCACCGCTCCGGCGGAACGCAGGATCCCGGACATTCGGCCGCATCCCTCCCGTCAGGTTTTTCTCTTCATGTATACAGGCCCGACTGCGTAAGATATGCCGAAGGATATGGCGGCGGGGATAGGGCAAAAGGCACAAAACCGGGGCTTTTGCACATTTTTCCCCCTGTCGGAGCGGCCGGAAGGGGGGATTCACAGCATTTTGCTCAAAAAGTTCTGAGAAAACTAGAAATTTTGACTTGTATTTTTGTGATAGTGTGCTATAATCGACGTAACCAAGACTGGATTTATGTGAAAGTGCATAAAGCGTTCTGTCCTTGAATTCAGTGGAAAAGGAGAAGACGGTATGAACAAACACACCATTAAAAAAGACTGGATACACAATCGAGCCGTGTATCTGATGGCGATTCCCATCGTCTTGTATTTCCTCATCTGGAACTACCTGCCCATGGTCGGTATCGCCCTTGCTTTTGAGGACTATTCCGCCCGCGGCGGCTTCCTCTTCAGTAAGTGGATCGGTCTGAAGAACTTCGTGGATTTCTTCAAGAGCTACTACCTGGTTCGTCTGCTGCGCAACACCCTGATCCTCAGCGTGGGCAACATGATCATCAACTTCCCCGCCCCCATCATCCTTGCCCTGCTGCTGAACGAACTGGAGAACGCAGTTTTCAAGAAGGTCATCCAGACCATCAGCTACATGCCGTTCTTCATCTCTGTGGTGGTCATCTGCGGCATCATCGTGGACTTCTTCTCCTACAACGGCGCCTTCACCATCCTGCTCACCAAGCTGGGCCTGGCGGAGAACAAGGACCTGATGAGCGTAAGAAGTTACTTCCGCCCCATCTACATACTGTCCAATACCTGGCAGGGCGTCGGCTACGGTTCCATCATCTACCTGGCCGCCCTCTCCGGCGTGGATCAGGAGCTGTATGAGGCGGCCAAGATCGACGGCGCCAACCGGTGGCAGCAGACCATCCACGTCACCATCCCCGGCATCGCGCCCACCATCATCATCATGCTCATCCTCCAGATCGGCAGCCTCCTCTCCACCGCCATGGAGAAGATCCTGCTCCTGTACCGGCCCCTCACCTATGAAGTGGCCGACACCATCACCACCTTCGTTTACCGCCGCGGCCTGATCGACGGCGACTTCGGCTACTCCACCTCCGTCGGTCTGTTCAACTCTTTCGTCAACCTGCTGCTCCTCTTCATCGCCAACAGCGTGAGCCGCAAGTACTCCGAGACGAGCCTGTTCTAAGTGCAAGAAGGAGGGTAAAGCACAATGAAAATCAAAGAATCCCCGTCACGGATCGTATTCCGTGTCATCAACGTTCTGATCATGGTTTTCCTGGCGTTCGCCTGCCTGGCGCCTCTGCTGCACGTCCTGTTCGCCTCGATCAGCGACCCCGACCTGCTGACCCAGTTCTCCGGCGGCATCATCCTGTGGCCTCTGTATGACGAGACCCATCCCGCCACCCTGAAGGGCTACACCTTCGTCCTGCGGAACAACGCTCTGATCATGGGCTACGCCAACACCTTCTTCTACGTGATCAGCGGTACCATCCTGAGCGTTATCTTCTGCTCCCTGGGCGGCTACTGCCTGTCCCGCCGGGGCACGATCTGGATGAAGTACCTCATCCTCATCATCACCTTCACCATGTTCTTCCACGGCGGCTTGATCCCGACCTACATGGTCAACAAGTACCTGGGCATCGTGAACACCCGTTGGGTCATCGTCTTGATGGGCTTGATCAGCGTCTTCAACATCATCATCGTTCGAACCGCCTTCCAGGCGATCCCGGCCAGCCTGGAGGAATCCGCTCAGCTGGATGGCGCAGGCCATATGACCATCCTCTTCCGGATCACCTTCCCCCTGGCCAAGGCGACCATCGCCGTTATCGCTCTGTTCTACGCGGTGGGCAAGTGGAATGAATACCTGAACGCAGCCATCTACCTGACCAACCGGAAGCTGTATCCTCTGCAGATCATCCTGCGTGAGATCCTCATCGAGTCCTCCGGTACTCAGGACTTTGACCTGGCCACCGAGGCCGGCAACTTCTCCAAGTATAAGAAGCTGCTCCAGTACTCCACCATCATCTTCGCCACCCTGCCGATCCTCTGCGTGTACCCCTTCGTGCAGAAGTACTTCGTCAAGGGCGTCATGATCGGCTCCATCAAGGGCTGATTTTGGAAACACAAAACCGGGTCCCGGAACGCGAGTTCCGGGACCTTTTCTTTCGGAGAGAGCGTATGAACGAAGCACGGATCCTGGAGATCCTTTCCCTGGTGGAAGAGATCCCAGCCGGAAAGGTGGCGTCCTATGGACAGCTTGCTGCGCTGGCGGGCATGGAAGGGCGTGCCCGATGGGTGGGCTGGGTCCTTCACCATTCGCAGATGTATGGGAATTATCCCTGCCACCGGGTGGTATCCGCTACGGGCAGAACGGCCCCCGGCTGGCCGGAGCAGCGGCCGCTGCTGGAAGAGGAAGGAGTTTCTTTCCTTCCCGGCGGGAGGGTGGATATGCGGCGCTGCGTCTGGGACTGCCGGATATAGACGCAGGGGATCACGGAAGGGAGAAGAACATGTGGCATTTTCCAAACGATCAGACTGACCCGATCATTACGGCAAAAGCGCAGCTGGACAGCGCGCATGGGAAACACAGCGCCCTTCGGCTGCCAGAAACGGCCATCCTTTTCTTCATGAGCCGGGGTGTGGACTATTTATGCGCGAACTATGCCGTGAGAGAGCTGCCGGAGCCCTTTCCCTGCTTTCTGAACCGCCGCCCCGTGTGGGAGCTGGAGGACGATCCGATCTGCTTTCTGGATGGCGGCCGCGGCGCGGCCCAGGCCTGCGATACGGTGGAGACCCTGGCCGCCCTTGGGGTAAAGCGGATCGCCGCCGTGGGGATGTTCGGCGCTTTCGATCCCCGGATCAGCCTCGGGGAGATCATTGCTCCGGAGAAGGCCTTCGTGGAGGAGGGGACCTCCCTGCATTATTACGATTCCATCGAGTACGCCGCTCCGGACGATCGGCTGCTGAAGCTGACGGCTCTGCGGGCAGGGGTGAACACGTACCCCATCGTCACCACCGACGCGGTCTACCGGCAGACGTTTTATAAAGAGCGGCTCTGGCGGGAAAAGGGCGCCGTGGGGGTGGATATGGAGACCTCCGCCGTTTTCAGCGTTTCCCGGTATCTCGGCCTGGAGGCTGTAGGATTGCTGATGGCGTCGGATCTGCATCCGCAGGCTCCCGGCGAACCAAAATGGGAATGGAAGATGACCCGGGAGATGCGCTATGATCTGACGGAACGAAGCCTGGATATTGCGAAACAGATGATCTTCCAATGAAAGCACCGCCGCCCGGTACACACGTACCGGGCGGCGCGATATTCGAAACTCCGTTCTTATTCTACGGTAAGGTTCTCCTGAATTCCTCCGGATCTATCTCTTTTTGTACAGGACCAGCTCCGGTTCGGCCCCCCCCACCGCATAGGTGCAGATCAGGATGAAATCCATCCCGGCCAGGACCCCGAAGCATCGGTCTCCGCCGAACTCGGACTCCAGCTGATTCCCCAGATAAGTCGTCTCATCGTCCAGGAATTTCACCGTCTGCCCGCCGGGAAGCCGATACTCCAAGTTTACATAACTCCCAACAAGGGCGTTCAGCTTTTCCACTTTCGGCAGCCCTTCCACATGCAGGGCGTTGATCTCGTCCAACAGCTGCTTTTTGAAGGCCTCGAATTCGCCGCCGTCCCCCAGCTTTTCGTAGTTCTTCCAGTAATCCAGGGTGGGCAGGATCTTCCTCAGGTATACCCGGGCCTGATCCTCGGGGAACTGTTCGTTTGCCATATTCCGGACGCAGACCTCGATCAGCTCGTCCAGATCGCTGTAGGTGAAGACGCCGTCGGCATAACACCATTTGCAGTAATCCTCGTTGAGGGATCCGTCCTTGTTCCGGCCGATGAGGTCATCCTCCAGGGGCATGCCGCAGCACTGACAGACGAGCTTACGCGGCGACCCCAGCAGCGTATTGATGGAAACGCAGAACAGGTCGGAAAGCCGCTTCAAGGTCTCGGTATTGGGCACGGTCTCCCCGTTTTCCCAGCGGGAGACCGCCTGCCGGGTCACAAAGACCTTCCCGGCCAGCTCGTCCTGGGAGAGGCCGCTTTTCGTCCGCAGCTCATACAATATATCCTTTGTTGTCATGTCGACACCTCCTCAAGGCTCATTGTACCGCAGAGAGTCCGAAAATGCACGCAACCGTCCGTTGCCCTCCCCGGCAGCCCCCTGAGCACAGTGTAGCACAGTCCGCCGTTTTCGTCACGCCTCCCGCTGCACCCTCTTGACAAATCCCCGTCAGGGGGTATAATGAAAGCGTCTTCAGGGCGGGGTGAAATTCCCCACCGGCAGTGAGCGGTCCGTGAACCGGGCGGCGAGTCTGCGAACCCCTGCGGGGGCCGAATCGGTGAGATTCCGATACCGACGGTACAGTCCGGATGAAAGAAGACGGGTTTTTCGTTTTTTCGGCGGCGTTCGCCGTCATGGATCGAAATACCTGCGCCCGAGGCTTTTCGTCCCGGGCGCTTTCCTTATGCGGCCGGGTCAGTCTCAGCCCACAGCCTGGGCAAGTTTACGGAGGTATCGAAATGGAAAACAAAACAAGCTCTTCGGTGAAGACCCGGCGGATCGCGGTCATGGCCATGCTGGCCGCCATCTCTTTCGCGGTGCTGCTTCTGGCGCATCTGGTCCCCTTTTTCTCCTTTATCCCTGCGCTGCCCTTCCTGAAGTATGATCCCAAGGACGTGATCATCGCCATGGGCGGCTTCCTCCTGGGCCCCCTGGAGGCTCTGGCCATTAGCATCGTGGTCTCCCTCATTGAAATGCTTACCATCAGCACCACCGGTCCCATCGGGCTGCTGATGAACGTACTGAGCACCGCCGCCTTTGCCTGCACCGCCGCGGTGGTGTACCGGAAGAAACATGATATGGGCGGCGCGATCCTGGGCCTGGCCCTGGGCGTGGTCTGCATGACCGTAGTGATGCTCCTGTGGAACTGGCTCATCACCCCTCTGTACATGCACGTGCCCCGGGCGGTCATCGTCACCTATATGCTCCCCGGCTTCCTGCCCTTCAATCTGGTGAAGGCGGCGGCCAATATGGCCCTCACCCTGCTCCTGTATAAGCCCATCAGCAAAGCCCTGCGCAATGCGCACCTTCTGCCGCCCAGCGGCGGCAGCGGCAGCGGCAAATTCAGCGCCGGTCTGATCATCTTCTCCGTGGTGCTGCTGATCAGCTGCATCCTGGTGGCTCTGGCGCTCCTGGGGCTCCTGGGAGGCTGAGTATGGACGAACTTCGGGCAATATTCGCGGCAAATCTGATCACGCTCCGCCAGAAATCGGGACTGACCCAGGCGGAGCTGGCGGAGCGCATCCATTATTCGGATAAGTCCGTTTCCAAGTGGGAGCGGGCGGAGGCTCTGCCGGACGCGGCGGTGCTGAAGAGCCTGTCGGGGATCTTCGGCGTGACCGTGGATTATTTGCTGGAATCCCACGATAAGTGGGTGTCCGAAGAGATGAAGCGGAAGAACAGCGTCGTCATCGACAAAAAAGCGGTGACCGGCGTAGCCTTCCTGGGGGTATGGACCCTGGCGGCCCTGCTGTTTGTGATCTTCTGGATCCTGGGAAAGGTCTACTGGGTCATCCTGTTCATGGGGGTGCCCATCTCTCTCATCGCGCTGCTGGTGATGAATACCCTCTTCAACGGCCGGAAGTTCAACAAATGGATCGTAGCCGCCCTGGTGCTGGCAGGCTTCCTGGTGCTGGCCTTCTTCCTTCGGGATTACCGCCCCTGGCAGCTGGCGGTGGTCTGGGTGCCGGCGGAGCTGCTGGTCCTCCTGGGATACCGGATCCGCAGACGGACTCCGGAGGAGAAAAATGACAGGAAATAGGGATTTCTGGCGATTCTACGGTTCGTAGAGCGGCGTTCCGGGAGAGTAGATTGCCCTCTCCCGGGAAAAAAGGTATGCTTCAGGGCGAAGGGGAGAGATCCCCTTCGCCCTTGTACGTTCGGAAAGGAGCATACCATGGCAGATTACATTCTCAGCTGCTGCACCTGCGCAGACCTGACCGCCCAGAGATTCAGGGACCTGGGCCTGGAGACCATCGGCTTCCATTACACCGTGAACGGCGTGGAGCGGGAGGACGACTGCTGGGAGAGCCTCAGCGCGGACGAGTTTTACCGGATCCTCCGGGACGGGGCGGAAACCAGTACCGCCCAGGTGAACATCGCGGAATACCTGAATTACTTCGGAAAATTCCTGAGCCAGGGGAAGGACGTGGTGCACGTCTGCCTCTCCTCCGGCATTTCCGGCACCTATAATGCAGCGAAGAACGCCGCCAACATCGCCAAGGAGCAGTACCCGGACCGGCACGTTTACGTGGTGGATTCCCTCTGCGCCTCCTCCGGCTACGGCTTCTTCATGGACGCCCTGGCAGCGAAGCGGGACGAGGGCCTGAGCGCGAAGGAACTGACGGACTGGGCCGAGGCCAACAAGAAGAAGGTCCAGCATTGGTTCTTCTCCACGGACCTGAGCTATTACGTCCGGGGGGGCCGGGTCTCCAAGGCGGCCGGAATCTTCGGCGGCGTATTCCACATATGCCCCCTGCTCCACGTGGACGACGGGGGACATCTGAAACCCCAGAGCAAGGTCCGGGGCAAGGACCGGGTGATCCGGGAAATGGTGAAGCGGATGCAGAAGTACGCCCGGGACGGGGTGAACTACAACGGCAAATGCTTCCTCTGCCAGTCCGCCTGCATGGATGACGCGCAGGCTGTGGCGGACCTCATCACCGCCTCCTTCCCCCATCTGGACGGCAAGCCGGAGATCTTCAATATCGGCGCGACCATCGGCAGCCACACGGGTCCGGATACCGTGGCCCTCTTCTTCTGGGGAGAGGAAAGAACGGCCGATTAAGGAAATCATTGAAAATCCCCCTATGCGGCATTCACCGCATAGGGGGATCGTTTCTTGTTCCCGCTTATTCCGTATATTCGCTGTGGATCAGGGCGCTGAGCTTCATTTCCCCCTTATAGGGCTCGAAGACCATGCGCAGCGTGCTCCAGCCGCTGCCGTCCGCTCCGCCGGGGAAGCAGAAGTCCACGAATTTTCCCTCGGGGAAGACGGCGGTGACATTCTCCAGCGCGTTGCCGGATTTGACGATGTGGTTCACTCCCACCAGAGGGGCGCGGACATAGTCCCGGTTATACACGTAACCGTAGAAATACTGAGCGGTGGTGAGCTGGATGGGTTCATCCGTGCCGTATTTGGTGCCCCATACGTAGATGGTGCTGTCCTCCGCCGTGTAGGCCACCCGGTTGGGGGTGAAGCATTGATTCGAGGTGAGATTGATGGTAGAATTGGGGGCGAAGACCAGACCGTAGACCGGGTGGATATAGGTGGCCAGGGTGCGGTAATCCCCCTCGCGGATCAGCCCGGCGACGGTATAGGCCAGGGCGGTAAGCTCACTGTCCTGCAGGCCGGCTTCCCGGGGAAGATTGGGACTTTCCACCGGCAGCTGTCCCCGGCCGGAGGATTCTCCCGCCACCAGGACGATCAGACAGCCGCAGACCCCGACGGCAATGCCCAGGATCAGGCAGAGTACGCTCAGAAGGTGTTTCTTCATTGTGACCTCTGTAGGCTTCCGGCGCAGCCGGAAAACGAATTCTCATCATTTCTATTATAGCCGTATTCTCTGCGGAAAGCAAGTGGGGAAGCGCAGAGCCGCAAGGCAGGAACGGAGAGGATCAGGATGTTTGTCAACGGAAAACAGTATCATTTGAACTGCGGCCCCGGGGAAGTGGGGGAATACTGCCTGCTTCCGGGGGATCCGGCCCGGTGCGACAGGATCGCCCGGTATTTCCGGGAGCCCAGGCTGATCGGACAGAACCGGGAGTACCGGATCATCACCGGCCTGCTGGGGGAGAAGCGGGTCTCCGCCGTGTCCACCGGTATCGGCGGTCCCGGAGCGGTCATTGCCCTGGAGGAACTGGTTGAGCTGGGGGCGCACACCTTCATCCGGGTGGGGACCTGCGGAGGCATCCGCATGGACGTGCAGCCCGGGGACGCGGTGATCGCCACCGCCGCGGTGCGCGCCGAGGGGACCAGCCGGGAGTACGCTCCGCTGGCCTATCCCGCCGCTGCGGACTACTACGTCACCCGCGCCCTGGAGGAAACCGCCGTCCGGCTGGGTCTCCGGCATGAGATCGGCGTGGTGCAGTGCAAGGATTCCTTCTATGGCCAGCACCGGCCGGAGGTCATGCCCGTGGCGGAAGAACTGAAAGAGAACTGGACGGCCTGGAAGCGGCTGGGGGTCCTGGCCAGCGAGATGGAGAGCGCGGCCCTCTTTGTGGCCTCCGCCCACCTGGGCGTACGCTGCGGCGCGGTGCTCCACGTGGTATGGAACCAGGAGCGGGCTGCCGCCGGGATCCGGGAGGAAAGCTCCACGGATACGGATGGAACGCTGCGCATCGCCCTGGAAGCGATTTCTTCCCTGTAAGCGGGACAACATCAAAAAAACCGGTGCCGCAGGCACCGGTTTTTGTCAATTATGCACATTTTACTGTGGACGAACAAAGGCAGCTTGTGTTATAATAAAAAATGATTCGCAAGCTATTCTGAGAAGATCGGAGGTGTTTCGCCATGAAGCACAGCTTTTTCGGCGGTATACACCCGGATGACGGCAAGCGGTATTCCGCCGCCTCACCCATCACCCCTCTGCCCCCGCCGCCCCAGGTGGTGATCCCCGTGAGCATGCATATCGGCGCCCCCTGCAAGCCGGTGGTGCAGAAGGGGGATACGGTAAAAATGGGCCAGCTCATCGCCGAGACCACCGGTTTCGTGGCCGCGCCCATTCATGCCAGCGTTTCCGGCACCGTTGCGGCGGTGGAACCCCGGCTGCACCCCAACGGACAAAAGGTCATGAGCATCGTGATCGATAACGATGGGCTGGATACGCCGGACGAAAGCGTTAGATCCCACAAGGAAGAACTGGAAAAGGATCCCCATGCCCTGCTGGAGCTGGTGAAGAACGGCGGCATCGTGGGCATGGGCGGCGCTACCTTCCCCACCCACGTAAAGATCTCCAGCGGCCTGGGCAAGGTGGACACCATGATCGTCAACGCCGCGGAGTGCGAGCCCTATATCACTTCTGACCAGAGGATCCTGGAGGAACAGCCGGACCAGGTGATCGGAGGGATCCGGTATCTCATGCGGATGCTGGACCTGCCGGAGGCGGTCCTGGCGGTGGAGGGGAACAAGCCCGAGGCCATCGCCGGTCTGAAAAAACGGCTGACACCGGGATGCGGCATCCGGCTACACGTCCTGCGCACCCGCTACCCTCAGGGGGCGGAGAAGCAGCTCATCCAGAGCGTGACCGGGCGGCAGGTGCCCCCGGGGGGACTGCCGGCGGACGTGGCCTGCATCGTTTTCAACGCCCATACCTGCTGGTGCGTGAACTGCCTCGCGGAGGAGGGGCTGCCCTCCATCCAGCGGGTTGTCACCGTTTCCGGCCCCGGGGTCGCCGCGCCCAGCAACTTCCTCTGCCGGGTGGGAACCCCTGTCTCCGCGCTGGTGGAGGCGGCGGGCGGCCTGAAGGAGGACGTGGACAAGATCGTTCTGGGCGGCCCTATGATGGGCAGTGCCGTCTTTGACCTGTCCGTTCCCGTCATCAAGGGCACGAACGCCGTTCTGGGCCTGATGCCCAACCAGAACCTGGCGAAAGAGAATCCCGTCTGTATCCGATGCGGCCGCTGCGTGGCCGCCTGTCCCATGCATCTTCAGCCCCTGTACCTCTATGCCGCAGAGCGGAAGGGGGAGATCGGGGAGCTGGAGCGGCTGCACATTACCGATTGTATCGAGTGCGGCTGCTGCGCCTACGTCTGTCCCGGCCGCCTGCAGCTGGTGCAGGCCTTCAAGGACGGCAAAGCGCAGGTCAAGAACAAGAAATAAGGGAGGTGGCAGACATGGATCAGGAAAAGGAGAAGCAGCATCTGCTCTCCGTATCGGTATCCCCCCATATCCGCACCGATGAAGACACCCGCTCCATCATGCTGGACGTGCTCATCGCCATGGTGCCCGCTCTGGGTGTGGCGGCCTATATGTTCGGATTCCGGGCCATTCTGGTGACCCTGGTGAGCTGCGCCGCCTGCGTCTTTTTCGAATGGGCCTATCGGAAGCTGCTGAAGAAGCCGCGGAGCATCGGGGACCTTTCCGCTGTGGTCACGGGGACCCTGCTGGCGTACTGCCTGCCGGCGACCATCCCTCTGTGGATCCTTATCATCGGGGATTTCTTCGCCATCGTGATCGTAAAGGAACTCTTCGGCGGCCTGGGAAAGAATTTCATGAACCCCGCCCTGGCGGGCCGGGCGTTCCTGTTCTCCTGGCCGGTGGCCATGACCACCTGGATGGAGCCTCTGAGCTATACGGGCTTTTTCCGCATCTCCGCCGCGGACGCCGTCACCCGGGCCACCCCGCTGGCGGATATGGCCGGCGGCAAGCTGCCGGAGGGAGTTACCCTGCTCCAGAGCTTCCTGGGACAGGTGGGAGGTTCCCTGGGCGAGATCAGCACCTTCGCCCTGCTGCTGGGCGCCGTGTATCTGCTCATCCGCCGGGTCATCACCCTGCGCATCCCTCTGAGCTTCCTCCTCACCGTGGCAGTGCTCAGCTTCCTGTTCCCCCAGGGGAATTCCCGGCTTCTGTGGACCGGTTGGCAGCTCTGCTCCGGCGGCGTGATCCTGGGCGCCTTCTTTATGGCGACCGACTACGTCACCAGTCCGGTGAATCCCCGGGCGCAGATCGTCTACGGCGTGGGCTGCGGCCTGCTCACCGTGTTTATCCGCTGGTTCGGCGCCTACGCGGAAGGCGTCAGCTACGCCATTCTCATCATGAACGCCACGGTCTGGCTGCTGGATAAGGCTCTGCCCCGCAAGCGCTTCGGCGCCGTGAAGGAAAAGAAGGAAAAGGAGGCGGCGAAATGACGGAAAACAAATCCGGCACCGCCCGGAGCATGATCAGTACCGTTGTCACCCTGCTCCTTTTCGCCGCGGTGGTGGCGTGCCTCCTGGGCCTGGTGAACCACATCACCGAACAGCGCATCGCGGAGTACAAGGCGGAAAAGATCCGTGTCGCCATGAAAACCGTTCTCCCCGCCAGAGAGTACAGCGAAACGAATTACGAAGGGGAGGACATCGTATCAAAGGTGTTTCGGGCCGGGGATGAGGGCTGGATCGTGATCGTGACGCCCTCGGGCTTCGGCGGCGTGATCGAAATGATGGTGGGCGTGGATCCAAACGGGGCCGTTACGGGTGTGAGCATCGTCAGTATGTCCGAGACCTCCGGCCTGGGGGCCAACGCCGCCAGGGAGAGCTTCCGCAGCCAATACATAGGGAAGACCGGCAGCGTCAAGCTCAAAAAGCAGGGGGGCGATATCGACGCCCTCACCGGCGCCACCGTCACCTCCACCGCCGTCACCAAGGGCGTGAACGCCGCCCTGGCTGCGGTGCAGGACCTGATGAAGGAAGGGGGAGCGTAAGCCATGAACGTGAAGAAGCAATTCAAGGACGGGCTCATCACCAATAATCCGGTGCTGGTGCAGCTCCTGGGCATGTGCTCCACCATGGCCATCACCACCACCCTCTTCAACGGCATCGGGATGGGCATCAGCGTCATCGTCATCCTCACCTGCTCCAATATCGTCATCAGTCTGCTGCGGAAGATCATTCCCAGCACCATCCGCATCGCCTGTTACATCGTGGTGGTGGCGGGCTTCGTCACCATCGTGGACCTGCTGATGCAGGCCTACCTCCCGTCCCTGTCGGAGAGCCTGGGCGTGTTCATCCCCCTGATCGTGGTGAACTGCATCATCCTGGCCCGGGCGGAAGCCTTCGCCTCCAAAAACGGCATCGCCGCCTCGGCGCTGGACGGGATCTTCCAGGGCATCGGCTATACTCTGGTGCTCATCGTCATGTGCGTCATCCGGGAATTCCTGGGTAACGGCACCTTCGGCGGCGGGCTCCTGGGACAGGAAGGCGCGGGCATCCGCATTCTGCCGGAGGGCGCCGCGGCCACCTTCCTGGTGCTCCCCGTGGGAGGCTTCCTCACCCTGGGCTGCCTCATCGCCCTGATGCAGTACCTCCTGCGGAAGAGCGAGGAAAAGAAGGGAGGCGAGGATAAATGAGTCTCACCGGGATCGTATCCATCGCCCTGGGGGCCATCCTCATCGAAAACTTCATTTTCTCCCAATTCCTGGGCATATGCCCCTTCCTGGGGGTCTCCCGGAAGGTGGAAACCGCCCTGGGCATGGGTCTGGCCGTCACCTTTGTCATGGCTCTGGCCAGCGTTTTCTGCTGGCTGGTGAACACCCTGCTCCTGGTGCCCCTGGGCCTCACTTATATGCAGACCGTGGCCTACATCCTGGTGATCGCCGCCCTGGTGCAGTTCGTGGAGATGTTCCTGAAGAAGAGCATCCCCAGCCTGTATCAGGCCCTGGGCATCTATCTGCCCCTGATCACCACCAACTGCGCGGTGCTGGGCGTGGTGCTGCTGAACACCCAGAAGAACTACGATTTTCTCTCCAGCCTGGTGTACGGCGTCACCGGGGGCATCGGCTTCCTGGTGGCCATCGTCCTCTTCGCCTCCGTGCGGGAGAGGATGGATCTCACGTCGGACTGTCCCAAGAGCTTCGAGGGCTTTCCCATCGCCCTGATCTCCGCAGGCTTGCTGGCCCTGGCCTTCATGGGCTTCTCCGGCCTGAAGGTATTCTGAGAGGAGGAGTAAGAGAATGACGAACGTTTGGCTTGCCGTTGCCGTGCTGGGAGGGCTGGGCGCCTTCTTCGGCCTGCTCCTGGCAATCTCCTCCAAGGTCTTCTATGTGAAGACGGATGAACGCATCGAAAAAGTCGCCTCCTGTCTGAACGGGGCCAACTGCGGCGGCTGCGGCTACGCCGGCTGCTCCGCCTATGCCGCCGCCATCGTGGAGGACGGGGCGCCCATCGACCGCTGCACCCCCGCCGGACAGGACGGGGTCAAGGGCATCGCCGCCATCATGGGGGTGGAGGCGGTGGAGATGCAGCGCATGGTGGCCTTCGTCCGCTGCAGCGGCGGCGACAAGGCCCAGGTGAAATACGCATATAATGGTCTGCAGGACTGCACCGTAGCCGCCCAGGCCATCGGCGGAGGCCAGCGCTCCTGCGCCTACGGCTGTCTGGGCTTCGGCAGCTGTGTGGCCGCCTGCCGCTTCGGCGCTCTGAGCATCGTGGACGGGGTGGCGAAGGTGGACCCGGAGAAATGCCAGGGCTGCAAGGCCTGCGTGGAGACCTGCCCCAAGCACCTGATCGACCTCATCCCCTACGGGTTCGAGGGGGCCATCCCCTGCGCCAACACGGACAAAGGCGGCATCACCCGGAAGGTCTGCGAGAGCGGCTGTCTGGGCTGTCACCTATGCGAAAAATTCTGCCCCCATAATGCCATCCACGTCGTTGACAATCTCTCCATTAAGGATTATTCTAAATGTCAAAACTGCGGTATCTGCGCGGAGAAATGTCCCCGGAAGCTGATCTATATGCCCCATATGGATGTGTCCAAGCGGACGACCGCTTAAAACGGAGATCGGTCAGGGGAAGGGATCGGCGATCCCTTCCCCTGGTTTATAAAGGAGAATCTCTTATGGTATACGACAATATTCTGGAGGCCATCGGCCATACCCCCATGATCCGGCTCCGGCGGCTGCCGGATCCGGAGGGCGCGGAGATCCTGGTGAAGTACGAGGGGCTCAACGTGGGCGGTTCCATCAAGACCCGCACGGCCTATAATATGATCCTTGCCGCGGAGAAGGCCGGTCAGATCGGTCCGGACACGGTGATCGTGGAGCCCACCAGCGGGAATCAGGGCATCGGTCTGGCGCTGGTGGGGGCCGTGCGGGGCTACCGTACCGTTATCATCATGCCGGACTCCGTCTCCGCCGAGCGGCGGCTCCTGGTGGAGCACTACGGGGCGGAGGTGGTGCTGGTGCACGATGCGGGGAACATCGGAGACTGCATCGCCGAGTGCATCCGACTGGCCAACGAGATGGGGGAGAAGGATCCCAAAGTATGGATCCCCCAGCAGTTCTCCAATCCCAACAACCCCTTGGTGCACAAGTACCATACCGCCCAGGAGATCCTGGAGCAGGTGGCGGGTCCCATCCACGGCTTCTGTTCCGGAGTGGGTACCGGCGGCACCCTTTCCGGCATCGGGGAAACGCTGAAGGCCCTGAACCCGGATATCACCATCTGGGCCGTGGAACCGGAGAACGCCGCCATTCTGGCGGGGGGCAACGTGGGCTCCCATCTGCAGATGGGCATCGGAGACGGCCTCATTCCGGACAATCTGGATCAGGAGATCTATGAAGAGGTCTACGTGGTCTCCGATGAGGAGGCCCTGAATACCGCCAAGGCTCTGGCCCGGGAGGAAGGGCTCCTGTGCGGCATCTCCGCGGGAACCAACGTGGCTGCCGCCCTGGCCCTGGCCAAAAAGCTGGGGAAGGGGAAGCGGGTAGTTACCGTCCTGCCGGATACGGGGGAGCGGTACTTCTCCACCCCCCTGTTTCAGTAAGGGAGCGGCGGAATGAACCGGGAAAAGCACGAGAAGCGCAATTTCTGGCTGCTCCTGGCCCTGGCCGTCGTGGCGGGACTGGGTTTCCTCTTCTGGGGGCAGTACAACACCGCCTCCACCATCTTCGATATGGGCTTCCTCCGGCGGAACGCCGCGGAGCTCATGACCTCCGCGGAAGGAGTGAAGCTGGAGGGAGAGGCGCAGGAGCAGTATGACGCCCTTCTCAGTGAGGGGGAAGAATGGACCCAAAAGGCTGCCCTGAAGCAGGGAAGCTGGAAAACGGAGAGCATCGTCCCCTGGTTCGGAGAAGCCGCAGGGATCACCCTGAGCTACGATCTCTATACCCAGGGGTCTGACCGCACCGTCATCCTTCTCCACGGCTTCCAGGAGGGAGCGGGAGACGTACGGTACTGGGGTTCCTACTGGTGGGACCGGGGCTGGGACGTGCTCGTTCCCCAGCTTCGGAGCTACGGCGCCGGGGACGAGGGACTGATCCCCTGCACCTACGGCGTTTATGAACAGTTCGACCTGTACGACCTGATCATGGCCCTGGGGTTGGATCGGAAGACCCTGGTGATCCAGGGACGGGGCACCGGCGCCGCCGCCGCCGTTTTCCTGGCGGCGAACGGGGACCTGGCGGGAGCCGGAGTGGACGGGATCGTCGCGGAGAGCGTCTATGCCAATATGGGTACGGACGCGGAAACCATGGTGAAAAAGCTGTTCGGCCTGGGGAATCCCCTCCTCCTGCGCTTCCTGAAAGCCCAGATCCGGCAGAAGCTGGGCTTCCTGCCGGAGAGCGTGGATCTCACCGCCGCCGCGGCGAACTGCAGCATCCCGGCGCTGTTCGTCTGCGCTTCGGACGATGCGTTTCTGGATCCCGCGGATACGGAGCGGGTGAGCGCGGCCTGGGCGGGGGAGCGGTTCGGCGCAGAGCTGAAAGGCGGCCACCGCCTTCTGTGGGCGGAGTCAGGGGAGGCGTACCGGGAAGCCCTGGACCGGCTTCTGGAGCAGGTGGGATGAAGGATCCCATCCTTGTCATATCCCTGCGGGTATGGTATAATAAGAGAAACGCTTTGCATAAATAATCACCCCGCCTGGGGCGGGGCGATCCTGGAGTGGATGGAAAAAATGAGAGTCAAGATCACCGCGGACAGCACCTGCGACCTGGAACCGGAGCAGATCCGGCAGCACGACATCACCGTGACCCCCCTGCATATCGGGCGGAACAATGGGCAGGATTTCCGGGACGGAGTGGATATCGATCCCACGGAGCTTTTCCGCTATGCGGATGAGGACGGCGTCCTCTGCCATACCGCCGCCGTCAGCGTAGGGGAGTATGAGGCGGCCTTCCGGAAGGCCCGGGAGGAGGCGGACGCGGTGTTCCATGTGAACCTCGGCTCCGGCTTTTCCGCCTGCTACCAGAACGCGAAGATCGCCGCACAGGAGGTGGACAACGTCTTCGTGCTGGATTCCCAGAACCTCTCCAGCGGCATGGGCCATCTGGTGATGGACGCCGCCGAGCTGGCGGAGGCAGGGGAGAGACCGGAGGAGATCCTGCGGATCCTGGAGGAGCGGCGGAGCAAGGTGGAGACCAGCTTCGTCCTCAGCACCCTGCGGTACATGCGCATGGGCGGACGGTGCTCCGCCGTGGCCGCCCTGGGAGCGAATCTGCTGAAGCTCTCCCCCTGCATCGAGCTGCGCAGCGGCGCCATGGGCGTGGGGAAGAAATACCGGGGCAGCTTTGAAAAGGTGCTGACCCAGTACGTCCACGACCGGCTGGACGGGAGGACGGATATCGACTATCGCCGCATCTTCATCACCGACTGTATGGCCGGGGAGGAGAACCGCATGGCGGTGCGGAAGCTGGTGGAGGAGCTGGCGGATTTCGACGTGGTGCTGAATACCCATGCGGGCTGCACCGTCTCCAACCACTGCGGCCCCGGCTGTCTGGGGATCCTGTTCTTCCGAAAATAACGAAGATGCGCTGCCGCCCGGCGGGGTTTTGACCCGCCGGGCGGCAGTTTTGTTTCTTATTGATCAAGCGTAGTCTCCGTATCCCTTTACCCGGAAGTATTCGATCATCTCCGCCGTGAGGGCGTAGCCGTCGTCCCGGTTGGGGATCTCTCCCCGGGGGACCCATTCCGCCACGCTGAGCTCGTTCCCGTCCACCTTGATGGTTTCCTCTCCGTCCAGATCGCAGAAGAAACCGAACAGGAGGGAATCGGACAGGGCCCAGGGCTGGCTTTTGTAGAAGCGCAGGTTTTTCACCCGGACGCCGGTCTCCTCATATACCTCCCGGGCGACGGTCTCCTCGATGGTCTCTCCGATCTCCCCGAAGCCCGCCACCAGGGCATAGAAGGGCACGTTGGGCCGCCCCTTGTACTTGGTGAGAAGGAGCTTGTCCCCGCTGCGGACCCCCACGATCACCACCGGATTGATCCGGGGATAAACGGTGTTACGGCAATGGGGGCACTGCATCGCCCGCTCTTTTTCGGAATGGACCATGGTCGTCCCGCAGCGGCCGCAGAAGCGGTTCAGGCCGTACCATTCCCCCAGCTGGCAGGCGAAGAGAGCGGCAAAGGACAGCTCCTTCGGCTTCAGACGCATGAGGGTGAATACGGGTACGTAGTCCCAGTCCTCCCAGGCGGGGGCGGCCTTCGGACTGCCGTCCTCCTCCAGGGCCAGGAAATAATCCGTCTGATCGATGGTGAAGAGGAAGCGGAATACGCCGGCCCTGTTCTCCAGCTCCCCCCAGGTGGGGAAGCGCAGAGCGCCCATGGCGGTCTGGCAGAACAGGCTCCGGTTCTTCACGAAGGCCACGGGGCTGTCCGCCGCCGGGGTCTTTTCCGGATCATAGTGGTTATGGTACACATGGGGAGCGATATCCTGGATCATGCTTCCTCCAGTTCGTCCAGCAGGGCTTCCACCGCGGAAACGACGCAGCGGGTGCAGTATTTCTTCTTCTCCTCCGGATCCTCCCGCTTGATATCCCGGCAGTACAGGGAGCCGTTGACTTCCTTGAAGCGCTCCGCCAGCTTCTGCACCCGGGCATAGTGGGCCTCCTTGCCTTCCAGATCCCCGGGGCCGAAGTCCCCCTTCAGGATGCCCAGGGCGATGCAGGCCCCGTTCAGGGCGCCGCAGAGCTCTCCCATACCGCCCACGCCGCCGCCGAAGGAAGCGGCAAGCTTGGCGGCTTCCTCCTGCTCCAGCCCGCAGGCGGGAGCCATGGCGATGAGGGCGGATTGTGCGCAGTGGTATCCGCTGGAGAAGGCCAGCTGAGCCCGCTTGAGGCAGGCTTCCCGGTCCAGCTTATCCGTCATCAGCTTCATAGAATGGCCTTCCCTTCCGCCACCAGCCGGTCGTAGTTCCTCCGTGTGGCTTCATAGAGCTTGGGACGCAGACGGGGATCCCGCACATCCAGAAGGATGCGGTTGTCGGCCCCGGACTTCTGCATGAAGTCCGCGATGGCGGCGTCGATCTCCTCCTCCGTGGCGTCCGGGCCGACCTTGGGCCCGTCGGTGAAGATGAACTTGTCCCCGTACATCTGCTTCAGCTTCCATTTGTCGTTCAGAGGCTGGCCGCCCCAGGAATCCTCCCCGGCCTCGATGAACAGGGGAACGAAGTTTTCCACAAAGCCGCAGCAGTGGAGATCCCAGTACATCCCCAGGCTGTGGACGTGGTCCACCAGCTCCTTCACATAGGGCAGAAGCATCTCCCGGCAGGTCTCCTCGCTGAAGAACTCCGCCCGCTGGGAGCCCCAGTCGTCGTTGAAGTTCACGATATCCGCGTTGAACCACTTTTTGCACAGGGTATAAAACTTCTTATGTACATTCGTCACCTGACGCAGGAAGCGATGCACCGCCTCCTTTTGCTCGTCGTCGATCAGGGCCACCGCTGCCCCGGCGAAGTCCAGGATGGCGATGAGCCGCTCGAAGAGGCAGCCAGGTACGCCGATATAGGTGCAGCGATCCGGGCTGAGCTTGTCCTTGTTGCGCTCATAGCAGCCTTCCCAGTCCCAGGTATCCGGGTCGGGGATGGTGACATACTTTTCCCATTCGTTGATGTCCGGACAGATGGGGTTGCCGGGCTTCACCATGGCGCCGCCCGCCACCTCCACATAGATCCATTCCACGCCATATCCGTCCTTGATGGGGGTGTCGGCGGGGAGGTCCTTCCGGGGAGACCGGGCTTGGTTCTCCGGGTCGCAGTCGATCATCAGGTGGGTGTTGTCGATGGGGAAGGGGGCCCACATGGGGGTCTTGCCCTGGTACAGGAGCAGGGTGTTCTCCCGGGGGGTGATGGGAGTGCTGTACACGTCCATGGGGGGGCCGAACATCGCGGGCATCTGTCCTTGGGGCGTCAACTCCGCCGGATCAAACTTCGAATCTCTTGCCATAAGTTACCTCCATTGCCCGTACGACGCGGGCGCTCATATTTCATATCGTAAATTATACATTCTGACCGTGGCAAAGTCAACGGATTACAGGGTTGTTGTGCAGACGATACAATGCTTCATCAAAACATATAACTCTGCACATGGATTCTTGTGCAATACAGAGAATCATAGGGAAACCCCTTGACTTTAACGCGGCGTCAAATTGTATGCTCGGGCCGGAAAGGGGGATCACCGGAGGGAAAAAGCTGAACGGCCCGTGTTCCGTCGATACCGATCACTTCGACAAGGAGGCTGAGAACCATGAAAAACAAAAGGCTCGTTTATCCGCTGGGCGGCGCGGTCCTGCTGATCCTGGCGCTGCTGGTCCTGTTCCTGCTGCTGCCCCGGCTGCAGAAGGGACCCATCCGCGTCAAAACCGCCCTCAAGCCCGAGGAGGTCGTCGGCGAGGTGAAGCTGAGCTCCGGGACCCTGCATTTCAAAACGGAGACGGAGGTTTACGCGGAGCTGACCCCGGAGGAGAGAAATGCCTGCAAGCCGAAACCGAAGGACTATTTGCCGGAAACCGTCGAAAGCTTCGCCGTGAAGGAAGAGGATATCTCCCGCGTGCTGAATCTCGAACCTGCCCAATGGCGTGTTCCGGATCGGTTCGCGCCCGCCTATGCGCATTTCGCCGGGAGCGTCAGCCTCAGCCCTGCGGAGGATGCGGAGCTTGCCTGCAGCGACGATGTTCTGTATTCCCGGGAATACCGGAGCGACGAGGGAACTTTCGTGTATATGGAGGCCGCCCTTCCGGGAAGACGCTGGATACGCAGCAGCGAGCTCTCCGCGGACGGTCCGTCGGTCCAGCAGGTAAAGGCGGTTTACGGGGAACTGGATTCCCGGATCGGGGACATGCCGCTCTCCGTTCTGCATCCTGAATACGCCGTCTGGGACCGGCTTTTCGAAGCCTATTTCGTCGCCGGGAACGCAGCCTATTTTGTCCGGTCCAACGGCATGACCCAGCAGGAATTCATCGAGCTGCTCATTTCAATTTATGAAGCCCCGCGTCCGGTGACGGAGGACGCCCTCGGCGCCCTGCAGGCCATCGCGCAGAACAGCACCCCCCGGGAGGCCCAGGGGGCGACCCTGTGCTTCTACCGGGAGCCGACGAACATCACGGAGACGACGCCCGACAAGGCGAGGACCGTGTGGCTGACCCGGAAACACCGCGCGGGCATACCGGAGATCGAAGAACTGAAGCGCATCGTGGACGGCGTAGACGAATGGACCCTGGGCCTTGTCCGGGATGAAGACCTGACCGCGGACGGGTATCTGAGCCTGTGGGGCGAAGAATACGAGCATGCCCTCTACTTTTCCTGCAGCGGCAATTACCTCTTCTACACCGTCCTCAGCATGGACCCGGAAACGGAAAAGCTGGAAGCGGCGCGGTACTTTGCCCCGATCTCCCAGGAGGATATGGCCTTTATCCGCAGCATACAGGATACGAAAAACGGGTTTTCCGACTGACACCGGATTTCCCCCGCGGCAGTCCCGATCCTCCGGGGCTGCCGCGCTTTTGTGCGCAGGATCGATTAAGGCGCTTGACAGCGCCCTTCCGTTCTTCTATAATATCGAATAACGATATTGAGTAACGATATTGGAGGCGAAGAACATGCCGCGAAGATCACTGGAGCTCATGACGGAGTCCATGCTCTATACCTTGATGGCCTTTCAGACCGGACCCCGGTGCGGGATCGAGATCAGCGCCTATGTGGAGGCCCTGACCAGGGGCCGGGTGCAGCTGGGCCCCGGTACCCTGTACACCATCCTGAACAAATTCCTGGAGGTGGGCTATCTCCTGGAGGTTTCCCAGGAAGGGCGGAAGCGCACCTATGCCTTGACGGAGGAGGGAAACCGGGCATACATCCAGGAGTTGGAGCGGCTGCGGCAATGCCTGCGGGATGCAGCCTCCGCCCCGGCCCTTGCCCTTGGGGAGGGAGGTGATCCACGTGAAGGACCGGATCTGGCGCCTGCCCCCCTGCCCGCCCTATGATGTGGAGAGTACGGAGAGCTGGCTGAGCGACATGGCGGCGGAGGGGTGGATGCTGGAGAAGGACGGCTTCTTCCTGGGATTCGCCACTTTTGAGCGGAAGGACCCTGCCCCGGTGCGGTACCGGCTGGAGGCCTCTCCCAAGAGGGTCGGCACCTGGAGCGACGACGGGGGAATACCGGACCGGGAAGCCCGGGAGCTGAACGAAGACTGCGGCTGGGAATTTGTGGACCGCCGAGGGCAGTTTTTCATCTACCGCAGCGGAGATCCCCGGGCGGTGGAACTTCAGACGGATCCCCAGGTCCAGGCGATCGCCATCAAGGCGGTGGAAAAGCGGCAGCTGGGCAGCTTCCTGTATCTGACCGCTATCGCGTTTCTGAACCTCTTCCTTCGATTCTTGCGGGGAATGTCCCCGCTTCTGTTCGCGGTAAAGGCCGGGCTGCCTGCGACCCTTCTGCTGGCGCTTTTTCTCCTGGGGGCGTTAACCTTCGGGATCGGGGAGGTCCTCAGCCTCCGGAGGCTGAAGAAGCGGCTGAAGGAGGGAATTCCGCCGGATCACCGGAAGGACTGGAAAAAGACCCGCCGGCGGTGGTTCGGGAGCAGGGTCCTGTTCTGGGGGCTGTTTATCCTGGTATTTGTTCTGCTCTTCCGGATGCTGGGGGACACCCTGGAAAACCGGGACCGGATGCCCCGTTCCGAGTACCCCGGAAAACCGCCCTTCGCCACCCTGGCGGATTTCGCGGAGGGGGAGTACCGGACGACCTGGAACGATATCCATTATGATTATGCCTCCCGATGGTCCAACGCCTTCCTGGAGGAGGGCGTGGAATGGAGCGAACAGGCGGAGATCCGCCGTCCGGACGGGTCGCGGCTGTCCGGCGGACTGAAGATTACCTATTACCACGCCCGGAGCGAAGCCCTGGCGAAGCTTCTGGCAAAGGAGCTCAAACGGACGGATCGGGCGAACGCGCGGAAGGACTACGAAGAACTGGCCTGTCCGGACCTGGGCGTGGACGATGCCGCCGCCTATCGGTCCCTGGCCCATTTCCCCTGCATCGTGCTCCGGAAGGGGAACATCGTGCTCCGCGCCTTGTTTTATCAGACGGGAAATGACACCGTCATCCTGGAGGAATGGGCGGGGATCCTGGCGGATTCCCTGGGATAAACGGTTTCTTTTCCCATGGCGGGGAAGAAATGGACAGAAAGTGATTGAAATGCCCGGCCATGAGGTATATAATCTTTTGGTCAAATGCACTCAAATCACATTCTGAGGAGGAAGTAAAGTGAGAGACATATATCTGGTCAACTGCTGCCGTACCGCCGTGGGCTCCATGGGCGGCACCCTGAAGGATACCCCCGCCCCTGAGCTGGGCGCCATCGTCATCAAGGAAGCCCTGAAGCGCGCCGGCGTGGAAGCGGACAAGGTGGACGAGGTCATGATGGGCTGCACCCTGGTGGCCGGTCTGGGTCAGAACCCCTGCCGTCAGGCGGCCGTGAAGGCCGGCGTGCCCGTTTCCGTTCCCGCCTACACCGTCAGCATGGTCTGCGGCAGCGGCATGAAGGCCGTGATCGAAGCCGGCCGGGCCATCGCCGCCGGGGACGCGGAGATCATCGTGGCCGGCGGCATGGAGAATATGTCCGCCGCTCCCTATGCTCTGCCGGATATGCGCTTCGGCAAGAAGATGGACGTGGCCATGGCCACCTCCGGCCTGGTGGACACCATGGTGAAGGACGGCCTGTGGGACGCCTTCAACAACTACCACATGGGCACCACCGCCGAGAACATCTGCGATATCTGGGGCATCACCCGGGAAGAGCTGGACGACTTCGGCTACGCCTCCCAGATGAAATACCAGGCCGCTTTCCAGGCCGGCAAGTTCAAGGACGAGATCGTTCCCGTGCCCGTGCGGGTGAAGAAGGAGATCATCGAGTTCGCCGAGGACGAGTTCCCCCAGAAGAACCCCGACCGGGCGAAGATGGCCAAGCTGAAGGGCGCCTTCAAGCTCTCCGGCGACAATGCCTTCAAGGCGGACGGCGGCACCGTTGAGGATACCTTCGGCGCCAAGTGCTGCAAGAAGGTGGAGACCGACGGTTCCACCCGCGTCACCGCGGGCAACGCCTCCGGCATCAACGACGGCGCTGCCGCCATCGTGCTGGCTTCCGGGGACGCCGTGAAGAAGTACGGCCTGAAGCCCATGGCCAAGCTCACCGGCTGGGGCCAGGGCGGCGTGGATCCCAAGATCATGGGCACCGGCCCCATCGCCGCCACCCGGAACCTGATGAAGAAGACCGGCTACGAGGTCAAGGACTTCGACCTGGTGGAGGCCAACGAGGCCTTCGCCGCCCAGAGCATCGCCGTGGTGCGGGAGCTGGGCCTGGATCTGGACAAGGTGAACGTCAATGGCGGCGCCCTGGCCATCGGCCACCCCGTGGGCTGCTCCGGCGCCCGGATCATCGTCACCCTGATGCACGAGATGCAGCGCCGGCCCGACGCCAAGGTCGGCCTCGCCACCCTCTGCATCGGCGGCGGCATGGGCGTTGCCACCAGCTTTGAGAAGGTGTAAGCCCTTTCCCCATAAAAAACTCCCCTCCGGAAGGAGGGGAGTTTTGTCATATCCGCCGGAACCCAATGGGGGCCGGGGAGCGGCGTCAGGGCTGATCTGACCGGTCTTCGCCGGTCTCCGCCACGCCGAAGAGGCGGAAAAGCTCCACCCGGCTGTTGATGCCCAGCTTCCGGTAGAGGTCGGAGGTGTGCATTTTCACCGTGGATTCCGAAAGCCCCAGCTCCCCGGCGATCTGCCTCCGGGTCTTGGCGGCCAGGAGCAGAGCAGCCACCTCCCGCTGCCGGGGGGTGAGATCATACCCGCCGAAGCGGTCCACCTCCTCCACCTTATCCTGGAGCAGACGCATATCGCTCCGATGCAGATCGGATTCCCACTCTGCGGCGAACAGGTGCCGGTAGCTGAAGGGGGAGAGGATCAGCAGTCCGAAGACAATAAACAGAACATAGATCAGGGCGATAAGGGGGTAATGCTCCGGCACGAGGCCGTACAGAACGTCGTCGGAAATCGTGGTGAAGGGGGTGAGAAGGACGAAGATCAGGGTGCAGCGTTTCAGCAGGGCATAGCTGGCAAAGCGCCTCTGGGCGCAGCCCAGCATGTAGATGCACAGGGGCCAGCCCAGGATGGCCAGGCCGCTGAACAGATAGTGAGGGACCTCCGTACCCAGCTGGGGGGCAAACAGGGCAAA
>JAEEGJ010006993.1_pt1 | contig 33063 bp, 26 predicted proteins | sample 8958761 | NCBI WGS metagenome assembly JAEEGJ01 (sample SAMN16246546, study PRJNA631951) | gut metagenome | biome: gut microbiome; feature: rumen; material: RS-attached | host: Bos | place: Iran: Karaj | collected 2018-10
GCGCTGCTGACTCGGATGGCCACTGTCAGCAGTTTCGGTCTGATACGGTTCGATATGTCTTCAAATTCGTGAAGCGTCATTTTTGTGCGTTTCTGCCAATAGGTAGCAAAAACCTGCCGAAAGTTAATCGGGATTTGTGATTTTTTTTTTCGATTGGAATGCATCGTCCGAAAAACCGCATAAAACGTATGGCATTTAACGCGCATTTTCATTTTATTTGCGACGATAAAAACAGCAATTTATTTGTAAAACTTATGATTAAACAACTTTCGGCATTAGCCATATTCAGCGCTCTGACGGTCGCAGCCGTGGCTCAGGACGCACCCAAATCCGACGCTTCGGAACCGAAATGGACCTACAAAATGAGCGGTTTTGTTGACCCGCAGTTCTATATGGACACCCGCGAAGTGGTGAGCGCGCGCGAAGAGCAGATGCTTTTCTACCCCGCCCCAAAAGTGCTCGATGCCGAAGGCAACGACATTAATGCCAAGGCGAGCAATAACGCTCTCGCCATTACGGCACGTATCGGACTGAAAATCAACGCGCCCGATGCGCTCAATGCTAAAATTTTCGGCTATCTGGAAGGCGATTTCACTGGCGCCACCAACGACGGAATCAATATGCTGCGTCTGCGCCACGCCTATCTGAATATGCGTTGGCAGAAATCGAACCTGCTGCTGGGACAGTACTGGCATCCGATGGTGGCTCACGAAGTGATGCCTGGCACACGTCCGCTCAATATGGGCATTCCGTTCCACCCGTACTCGCGTTACGTGCAAGCCCGTTATACTCAATACTTTGGCAGTCTTGAGTTGAGCGGAATCGCTGCTTTCCAACTCGACAACAAATCGGTTGGCCCCGACGGCGGCAGCACCGCCTACCTGAGCAACAGCTGCGTGCCCGAACTGAACGCCCAACTATGCTTCCGCGGCGAGAAACTCTATCTTGGCGCGATGGTGAACTATGTTCTGCTTCAGCCGCGTACGTCTGTCAATGTCATAAGATGGGGCAATGACGAACCATCAACGTACAAAACCGACACTAAAATCGGCTCGACCGCCGTTTCGGTTTTCGGCAAACTGAATGTCAGCGAGTTAAGCATTCGCTTCCAAGGCATTTATGGCGATAATCTGACCGAGCAGGGCCTGATGGGCGGTTATATCGAAAGCGGACTTCAAGACGATAACACATTCAAATACAGCAATTTCGGCACGACAACTTTCTGGGTTGACTTGGGCCGCACCAAAGGTGTCTGCCGCCCTGGATTGTTTGCTGGATTTGGCCGCAACAACAATTTCGGCGACGATATTAACGCCGATGACAAGGTTTTCGGTCGCGGAATCGACATTGACAATGTTTGGCGCATTCAGCCGCGCGTTGGCTTCTATCCAACTGATTATCTGAACTTTTTCGGCGAAGTTGAGTACACCAACGCCACCTACGGCAAGAAAATCGAAGACGGTGGAAAATACCACTACGAGTCGGATTACAACGTTGGAAACTACCGCTTCATTGTAGCGGCCGTGTTCAATTTCTAATTGGGAATCATTTGGAAATGAGTAAGATACTCAGCGAAAGCGACAAGGCGAAAATTGAAGAACTGAAGCGAATCCGCCAACGCAACAACGATTACGCGTGGATGCTCTGCGACTATCTGGACCAAAATCCGTGCCTGATAACCAAAGAGTTGATGGAAGAGTCGAACCCTGGCGGCCTGCTGCCCGACGAGGCAATTTACACCGCGCTGCTCAGCGGTTTCTGCGGGCTCAATCCCGATGAAAACCCCGACGACCGCATTCTGCTCGACGATTATTTCCGCCGCTCGGTTGTCAAACTCGACGCCAAGGCCTACGCCGAAGACCCGTACTACAAAAATATCCGCATTCCGAACGTGAAGTTTGGCCGCTGGGAACTGAAATACGAGCACTACAAGGCCTACGAGGCGTTTGTCTGCGATGAGATGATTCTCGACCCCGACTTCAAGGAAATACAGCGTATCGGCTTCTTCGACAGAGATTTCAGTTATCCTGCCGTTCACGAGGACGGCCACGAGTGGATGGCTATCAAGCCCAACGAGACGGCCACAATCCGCTTTGCCGTTGAGGCCGCCCACGGAAAGGTCGCAACATTCGGGCTGGGAATGGGATATTATCAGTATCTTGTTCATTTAAAGCCAAATGTGGAGAGCATAACCATCATTGAGCGCTCAAAAGACGTGATTGAACTTTTCAAGACTCACATTCTGCCGCAATTCGTTCACCCTGAAAAGGTTAAGATTGTTTGTGCCGACGCTTTCGAGTATGCCGAAAAGCAGATGCCCGCCGAGCGGTTCGACTACGCCTTTGCCGACACTTGGCGTGATGTGTCGGATGGCTTGCCGATGTATTTGAGAATGAAAAAGTTGGAATACCTGAATCCGCACACCGAGTTTTCGTATTGGGTTGAGGAATCGCTGCTGTCGGGCTACCGCTGGCAGATGTTCGACACCATTGTCGATAATGCCGCAAGTTATGAAGAAGCCTGCAAATGCCTGAGCGACGATGGTTTGCGAAAGTTTGCGGCGGTGAGAATCAAAATAGAAGAGTAATTTGGCGGTTGTCAAGAATCGGTTGCCAACTCACACCCTAATCCCCACAAGCGTCATATCATCGACCTGTTGGCGGCCGTTGCGCCATTGGGTGATTGTCTGGTCAAGTAATTGGCATTGAGTTTCAAGCGGCTTGCCGCTGTTGGCCTGCAAAAAGCTCAACAGATTCTTTCGTAGGAACTTGTCGCCAATTTCATTTGACAACTCGCCACCCAATTGGTCTTGAATGCCATCGGAAAAGCAGTAAACCGTATCGCCTTTTTGCAAGGAAATGGTTTGTGATGTGAAATGCTCTTTTTCAATAACATATCGTCCGACGGGCATCTTGTCGCCTTTGAGAGTGATGGCTTTGCCGTCGCGTATGATGAAGGCGGTTTGATTGGCAATCGCATAGTGCATTTCCATTGTTGCGAGATCAAAGCAACAGATGGTCATGTCCATACCGTCGTCGATGGGAAAATTCGAGTCTGAAACAAGAGTGGTTTTTATGAAATTGCGCATGCGGTCGAGAATAGTGCCGGGGTTGACTGCGTCTTCTTCTGTGACGCAGAATTCTTTCAGAGCCGAAATGCCCAGCATCGACAGGAATGCGCCCGGGATGCCGTGTCCTGTGCAGTCGGCTGTCACCAGCACGCGGTAGCGTCCGCATTGCGACGCATGATAGAAATCGCCGCTAACTATATCGCAGGGGCGGTAGAAAACAAAATTCTGTGGAAATACTTTGTTTATCTCGGCTTCAGACGATAGAGCTGCCCGTTGGATGCGCCTTGCGTAGTTTATACTCTCAAGCAGCTTGTGGTTGACGTCTTCCACTTCATGCCATTGTTCCGTTATCAAATCCCTTTGAGTCTCAATCTCTTCACGCTGTGCAAGAATCTCGGCGTTCTGTTGGTCGAGCATTTCGTTCTTGTAGAGTAAAATTCTATTGGCTTTTCGTTTGATTATCAGCATTCTGAAAACGAGTACCACCAAGATGAAAACAAGTATCAAACCAATGGCGAGCGATGTGCGGACAGTTTTTAATCGCCGGTTTTCCGACTCAATACGCTGTTTTTCAGCCGTATGCACGCGCATTGTCTGCTCGGTTTGGAACGATGCCAGCACATTGAGCGTGCTGTCGTTGGCGTAGGCAGTTTGGTACTTATGCTGCATTTTGAAACTTGCCAGAGCGTTTTTATAGTCGCCAAGCGCGGTGTAGGTGTCAGTCAGTCGTTTATAGTATTCGGTCAGCAGCGGGGCGTTTATTTCCGATTGGCTCAAGTGATTCTCGCATTTGAGCAGGACATCGAGAGCCGCTTGAGTTTTGCCGCAGAATAACAGGTACTCAGCGTAGCAGGAGTGAGTCAGAAAATTCCAATCGTTGGGTCCGGAATCTGATATTCCATTCTTTTTCAAATATATATAGCAGCTATCGGCAAATGCGCGTTGTCCGGTTTCTCGTGCCAAATCGATATAAGTTCTTGCCAATCTTTGATTTGCATTGCTATGCTCGCGTATGTAATAAGAGTCATCGGTGGGGATTGAGTCGAAAATGGCAACCGATTTTTTCAAGTAGTAGAGCTTCTGCCTATGGTCGGTCACAGTAGTTGATAAAAATAGATAATCATCGGCGATGTCGAGATAATTGTTTAAAACAGAATCGATTACAAACGCTTTTTGTAAATATTCGGCAGCCGCCTGCTTATAGTCGAAATCGGTGTTTACCATGCCGATAGAGCGATAGGTGTATGCAATGGATGCTGAATCTTTCAATTCGAGATAAATGTCGAGCGCGCGGTTGAAGTACATGAATATGCTGTCGCGAATGTTCAGCTCGTGGTAGCTTTTGGCTATCGAAATGCACTCTTCGGCAATTCTATCGGCACGACCGGTTCGCTCTATAAATGGCAGAGCCTTAATGGCATATTGCAGCGACAACCGTGCTTCGTCCTTCACATAATAGGCCCAGCTTATTGCATCGTATGCGTTGGAAATGTGATAGAATTCTGACTCATTGCACAGGTCGAGCGCCAGTTGAGCATATTTCAAAACTGTGTCGGGATTGTCGGAAATCTCGCTGATTTGATTGTAGCACTTTAGTTTGAGTGAGTCGGGGGCGTCAGCGGTTATCAGCGACAACAGACTGTCGACTTTATGATGCGTTTGGTCGGAAACATATTCATCATCAGTGTGTTGAGCGCTATATGCAAATGCCGGCAGAAGCAAGAGCAGAGCGATTGAAAACACCTGTGATATTTGATTTTTCCTATTCAAATCTGAACTGTTAAGTTTATTCCGCCCTGACAATTTCAGGAATATATGTTTTCGACGGGATGGTGAGCGGAATCGACTCTGTCGAGACGTTGCCAGCATCAAGGCCCCAGGCCGAAACGTCGGTCAGGCCCATACGCTTGAGTGGGTAGTAGAGCGTGAGCACCAGCCGCTCGCCAAACGACAGGTCGGCCTGCTTGGGCACGCGGCGCTCAATGTGGATGATGCGGAAGTCGGCGGGGATGTTGTGCTTCCGCAGTGACGGGTACGAACTGCGAAGGTCGAGCCCTTCTTCGCCTAAATGATTGACAACTTGCTTGAAATAGTCGTAGATGCGCGGCTGCATCTTGAATCCAAGGAAGAAATCGATGCGGATGACCTTGTTCGGCACCAGGTGCTCAACCTTATATTCGAGCGTGTAGGGCGTGTCGAGAATATCGACGTGCAGCAGCCAGTAAACGTCGGCGCGCTTCGGAATGCGCCTGATAATGCTGTCGATAACCTTTGCTTCAATGTCAGTCTTGAAGTTGGCGTGAGTGGTGTAAACCAGATTGGTGGCGTATTTCGGCAGCGTTTCGTCTTCGCTAATATCTTTGATTACAGGCAGATAGTCGCCGATTTTTGCGAATGTGATGAATCGGTTGCGGATGCGGCGGCCAGTGTGCAGAATCACCATTATCAGTGTGAGAAGGGTGGCCAGCATTGTGGTGAACCACGCGCCTTGGCTGAATTTGTGAGCGTTGGCCACAAAGAACGAGCCTTCGACAATCAGGTAAACAGCCGAAAACAGAACGATGGCCCACAGCGGCTTGTTTTTCTGCCGAAGATAGACCACCACCAGTGTCGATGTCATCAGCATTGTGATGGTGACCGTGAAGCCGTAAACGTTCTCGAGCGCGGCCGAGTTGCGGAAGTGGAACACCGAGAACAGGCAGCAGCCGTACACAATCCAGTTGATGGTGGGCACGTACATCTGCCCGATGACCTGCGACGGATATTTGATGCGGATTTTCGGCCAGAAGTTGAGCGATATGGCTTCGCTAATCAGTGTGTATGAACTAGTTATCGATGCCTGACAAGCCACAATGGCCGCCATCGTGGCCAGCACAATGCCAATCGGCAGGAACCATTCGGGCATTATGGCATAGAACGGATTCACGTTGCCGTCGATGCTGTCGGCGTTGACGATAATCCACGCGCCTTGGCCCATATAGTTCATTATCAGCATTGTTTTCACGAAAGTCCAACTTGCCTTGATGTTTTTGATTCCGCAGTGGCCAAGGTCGGTGTAGAGCGCTTCGGCGCCAGTGGTGCAAAGGAAGACGGCGCCCAGCAGCAGAATCCCCGACGGGTGGCTTGCCAGCAGACGAACGCCGTAGTAGGGGTTGAAGGCTTTCAGAACCATCGGGCAGTCAATCAGGTTGACAAGGCCAAGAATGCCTAACGTGCTGAACCACACCAACATAATCGGGCCAAACGACCGCCCCACGGTGTTGGTGCCAAACTGTTGGATGAAAAACAGGAAAGTGATGATTATCACGCTGATAGCCAAAACGGGCAAGTGCGGATTCATTATCGACAGACCTTCAACCGCTGACAGCACCGTGATTGACGGCGCAATCACACCGTCGGCCAGCAGCGAGCAGCCGCCAATGATGGCAATGATGAACAGTTTGCGGTGGTTCTTTCGCAGCAGCGCGAAGAGCGAGAAAATGCCGCCTTCGCCGCGGTTGTCCGCCTTCAGCGTTATGAATACGTATTTGACTGTGGTTTGCAGAGTTAGCGTCCAAACAATGCACGACAGCGCCCCAATGATGGTGTCGGCCGTCACATCGCCGATTGATGCCAAAATTGCCCTGAAAACGTAGAGCGGCGATGTTCCGATGTCGCCAAAAATGATGCCCAAGGCGACAATGGCACCCACCAAACTCAAATTCTTTATTTGGCTCGATGAACCTTTCATATATTATTGTGTTTCAATCTGATTCCCCCAAAATAACGCAGATTTGCGTCTTGTTTTCGGTTGCAAATATAATTTGCCGAATTTCATTTTGCTTTTTGTCCGCTCTATTTTTGACGAGTGGCGGATGAGGAAGTTGCTATTGCGATGGCATTTTGCTGATTATGTTTGCTTTATGAGTATGGAAACGATTCCGTTTCATTTGCTGCCTTGTTCGCTTTCCGTATAAATCAGGCGTGATTCTCTGATAAGTTGAAAATCAAAACTGTACGGTGTGCTCAGATTCCGTAAAAAATCAATGGCTGAATTGTTCTGTTGAAAAACAGAAAAAAACTATCTTGCGCCGCAAAATTTTGAGTGTAAGTGTGTGTTTAACAATGAGTTTAGTTGACACACGAATTGTCGAATCTAAAAAACGGATTGCATTTTGAGCAGTTTTTTCTACCAGATTGGTGAGTGGCTCGCCACAGCGGTATCTTTTATAAATAGTTTGGTTTGGTGTCCAGCGTTGGTGGTTTTATGTTTGGCCGCGGGGCTCTATTTCAGTTTGCGCACGCGTTTTGTCCAGGTGCGGCGGTTTGGCGAGATGTTCCGTCTGCTTTTCGGCGCAGCCAACAACAGCAAGCGGCGCGTTGGCATTTCTTCGTTTCAGGCGTTTGCCTTGGCCTTGTCGGGACGCGTGGGGACGGGCAACATTGTCGGCGTTGCCACGGCCATTGGTTTTGGCGGTCCAGGCGCCGTTGTATGGATGTGGATTATCGCCTTTTTTGGTGCGGGCACGGCCTTTGCCGAGGCCACGCTGGCGCAAATCTATAAGGAAAAACACAACGAACAGTTCCGTGGAGGTCCTGCATATTATATCGAAAAGGGGCTGCACAGCACGTTTTTCGCTTGTCTGTTTGCAGTGTTCACGGCATTGGCTTGCGGAGTGTGTCTGCCGCCGCTTCAGTGCAACGGCGTGGCCATTTCCTGCGCCCGCACGTTCGGCCTTGAGCCGTGGATGATAGGCGCGGTGGTGGCTCTGCTGATAGCGCTGGTCATTATTGGCGGCGTAAAGCGTATTGCCCAAGTGGCACAGATAGTTGCGCCGTTTATGGCCTTTATCTATATCGTTCTTTCAATTGTGGTTCTTGCTGTCAATTACGATGTTGTGCCTGATATGTTTATGCAGATGCTGCGCGGGGCTGTCGGTGTGAACCAAGTCGGCGGCGCCATTTTGGGCACGACAATCGCGATGGGTGTGAAACGCGGAATTTTCAGCAACGAAGCGGGGCAGGGCACAGGCCCGATAATTGCCGCCGCAGCAACCGTGAATCACCCTGTCAAGCAAGGACTTGTGCAGGCGTTTTCGGTTTATATCGATACGCTGCTTGTCTGCACCGCCACGGCATTGATGATTCTGGCGTGCAAAACCTACAACATTATCGACACTGTACAGACCGCGCCCACGGGCGAAACCGTTGTAACCTATCTTCAGCAAAACGCCAACGCCCCTGCGGGCGAGCCAGGCGTGTTCTACACTTCTTCGGCGTTGGGCACCGTTGTGGGGCCGAAGGCGGGCGACGTAATTGTGTCGGTGGCGCTCTTCTTTTTCGTCTTCACAACCATTATGGCCTATTACTATTACGCCGAAACCAACCTTGTTTACCTGTTCAGCCGTTGGCGCCGCCGCCGAAACCGCCCCGAATTTTTGGAAGATGACCGCGCGGCCAGCGACAAGGGCGAGCGCCTGATTATTTGGCTGTTGCGCTGCGTCACCGTCCTGACGGTGTTTGCGGGCTCTTTGTCGGGAAGCGGCTCAGTGTGGACGTTGGGCGACATTGGCGTCGGGCTGATGGCTTGGATAAACATTTTGGCAATACTGCTGCTGTCGTCGCAGGCGCTGCGTGCGCTCAACGATTACGAGCGGCAGAAAAGCGAAGGCCGCGAACCTGTTTTCCACCCGCAAGAGTTCGGCATAAGCAATGCTGATTTTTGGGAAGAAGAGTAAATGATTAATTGCTTGATAGATAGGTGAATTGGGTTTCCACAGTGTGACCTGATTTATCTATGAGTTTAACGGGTTTAACAAGTTTAACAGGTTTAACAAGTTTAACAGGTTTAAAAAGAATGGGTTAAGTATTTGTGGTTAATTCCAGTTTTTAATAATGCACAACAGGTAGTTTTTTATCTTCTTGTCGTTATTACCAGCAAACCAACAACGGTCGAGCAACTAGTGTTTGCGACTTTCCGACCGAACAGATGGTTTTATGGTTCTCTAATGACAAATTATTCAAAAAAAGAAAGTATCTATAACAAACGGTAAGAACATAAAAGCCAGTCCCATACCGGCAAGAAGGTGGAACACGCCTTTGAGTTCGGGCGAGTAGATATGCTTCGGATTTTTTTTGTTGATATAGATATAGCAAGGCCCCGGCAACGGATTGTAGCTTGCGCGGTTCGAAACTAATAACGGAGTACTCACATACAAATCGCCATTGTATTTGTAGCGGTACATCGGGGTTTTTACTCCGGGAAAATAGATTTTAACGGAGGGATAGAACTGCCCGTTTATATGCCCATGCCCGCGTGCGCGTATTTCACCGTCTTTAACGTTGAACAGCTCGGCATAGACCTTTACCGAACCCACTCCGCACAGTTTCAGGTAAAAAAACAGACCGAGCAAAACCATACCAAGTCCAAGATACATGAAGAAAGCCAACAAGTCAGGTCCGTTTGCCGTTAACGCATCGTGGAGATAGCCGAAAAATTTATTCAAAAAGTCCATTTACGCCTCCTTTCGCTTTTTTGTTGAAAAGACTGGTTACATCGACAATGTAGCGGCCGGGCTTCGATTTGTCAACCACCACAACAACCTCGTCGCCTGCACTGAAAATGCCTTCGGGGTCGAGCCAGAAGGGGCGGCTTTCGAACGTGCGGCTATTGTCGGGTGTGGCGCACTCCAGCGTGTAGTACGACTTCCACTTTGGATAGAACATGCTCGACCGCGACAGGTAATTCTTTTTTATGCGGGTGATAACCGCAACAACGGGTTCGGCATTGCGCCCCTGAATCTCAACCCACGGAAATTCGTTGAAATAGCGTCGGTTACGCCTTCGGTTGCGGAAATGGTACAAGTACGGAATAAAACCGCAGCCGGCAAATGTTCCGCCCATTATTGCAAAAAACAAGAGGGGCCACAGTAGCATCGTACGCGATTTTATTGTGCTTATGTCGTCGTTTATGTAATAGAAATTGTAAGTTCTGCCTGGTATGTAATCATTGTCTCCGTCTTCCAATACTGTAAAATACGCGGAGGAATCGGTTTCGCTTTTGCGTGTGAAGGTAATTTCCTGACCTATAACATACGAGCCGTCCATAATATTCCTAGAACCAACAATTTTCCCCGTTATATGGGTTCCGTTTTGGAAATAATCCATTCGGCCGGGAATGAGTAAGGCCATAATAATGAGCAGAATCAATCCGGGAATGCCGAAAAACAGGTATATGTAGCCCAGTTTCTTCTTGCTGTCGTGGGTTTCTTTGTATTCGAGCTGTTCAATAAACATCATAGGGCAGATAATTTAACTGTTTTCGATGCTCTCTTATTTTTTAACGAGTGTCCTGACTTGTGTTCCGTAGCGGACAAGATATGTGCCTGCTTTGAGTCCGGCGGTTGAAATCCACGCGTTTCCGCTGATTTCGGTTACAAAAATGCGTTTGCCGCCCAAGGTGAGCAGTTCCACAGTCCCTTCTGCATTTTCAACGAAAAATCCTGTTGTCGCAGGGTTCGGATATATGGAGAACGTCTGATTTCCAGTCTCCTCAATGGCTGTGTTGTCATTGTCAACCATGAAATTCGCAACGATGGTAATTGCTTCTTCAACCATAAACGAATATTCCGCCGAGGTTGAAACTATACCGTTATTTGCCGTCCAACCTACGAATTTGTATCCTTTGTCGGGGGTTGCTACAAGGGTGACAGTATCGCCTTTCTGGTATTTTCCCGCTCCCGAAACCAAACCATGCTCGGCAGTAGCAGCAACGGTAACCATCAGACTATCAGGAATTGCCTCAAAGTTGGCTGTAAAATCGCCATCACTGTTTGCAATGAAGTGGAATTTGGCATTAGTCGATATAATAAGATTTTTACTCGTCCAATTAACAAATCGGAATCCTTTATCGGGAGTGGCAATCAGAGAGACTGCTTTTCCCCGTAGGTATGTGCCCGCGCCTGAAACAGAGCCGCCCGCACCTGCAGTTGCTGCAATCTCGACTGTATTATCGGGCAGAGCCTCGAAACTGACAATAAAATTCGCATTCTTGCTTGCGGTGAACGTGTATTTCTCCGAAGTTGAAACAATTGTTCCGCCGAGTTCCCAACTTATGAATTTGAACCCTTTGTCGGGAACGGCCACAAGATTAACAGTATCGCCCGGCAGGTAAACACCCGCACCTGAAACATAACCTCCGATGGGTAATGAGGTGGAAATGACGCAATAATCTACATCAACAAAGCCCGCGGTATCGGCAAAATTGGCGGTAATAACGGTGTCTTGCTCCATTCTGAATTTGAACGATTCAGATAACGACAGAATCTTTTCGCCCGAAGTCCAGTTCACAAATTTGTACCCGCTGTTCGGAGTAGCGGTAATAGTAACATAGTTTTTATATCGAGAGGAGCCTCCTGTGGTGGAAACCGTACCGCCATTGCCGGCTATAACCGAATAAGTGAGCGGAATGCCGTTAAAGTAACCTATTAATGTCGTTTCTTGTGTTAAAACAAACGAATATGTTTCTTGTGATGATTCCTTATGATAATTACGATTGTACCAGCCGGCAAATTCATACATGGCATCAGGAATAGCCGAAACAGTAACAGTGTCGCCATATTTGAAATTGCCTGCACCAACAAGCGTTCCGCCCTCATTATTGCCGTTGAATCCGGATAAAGTGACAGTGAACGTTCCCGGCGTAAAATTTGCAGTCAGCGCAGCATTCGCCGTTGCTGTAAATGTGTATGATGCTTCTGTGGAAAGCACTGTTCCGTCGAGTGTCCAATTTACAAAATCGCAGCCGCTTTTGGGCGTGGCGACAAGGGTGACGGTTTCGCCAAGATTGTACTCGCCGCCGCCCGAAACAGTACCGTACACCGTGTTGTTGGCCGTTGCCGAAATTTCATAGTAATGTGCGAAATGGGCAACATACGTGGCGTTGGCACTTGCGACGAAACGGTACGACGCGTTGGTTGAAACTATCTCGCCGTTTACCGTCCAGTTGATGAACTTGCAATCGTTGTCGGGGGTGGCGACCAACGTAACATATTCGCCCTCCTCGTAGGTGCCTCCACTGGTAACCGTACCTCCTTCTGTTGCGGAAGTTTCAATAACGTAATAGTTTATTTTGGCAAAATTGGCTGTAAGCACCGTGTCTTGTTCCACCTTGAGTCGGAACGAGGCAGCATTGGAAACAACCGTTTTGCCCGAGGTCCAGTTTACGAACTTATATCCCTCGTTGGGCGTTGCGGAAATAAGTTTATATACTCCGTACACTGCCCTATGCGTGCCTTCGTTGGAAACAGTGCCGCCATTGCCCGCTATAATTGTATATGAAAGTGCCGCTCCTATAAAACCGGCATAAAAGGTTGTGTCTTGCGTTATAACGAATGAATATGTCGCATCTTCCGACACTTCTTTGTGGTTGCTTATCCAACATTCAAACACATAATTTTCCTTCGCGACAGCCGAAATGGTTACCGTTTCGCCATACAGATATTCGCCCGAGCCATACACCGTACCCCAATTGTTGTTGTATTCGAAGGACAACGTAACCGTGAACGTCCGAGGAACGAAGTTCGCGGTGTATGTTGCATTGCCCGTTGCAGGGAACGTGTATGTCTGTTCCGATGACACCACTGTTCCGTTACACGTCCACGTGTCGAATTGGTAGCCATAGGTTGGGGTGGCGGTAAGGGTTACCATTTCGTTTAAATCGTAGTAACCGCCCTCCGAAACTGTGCCTCGATTTTCGTTGCTGGAAACCGCAGTGATTGTAAAATCCTTGTCGGTGAACTGTGCCACAAGACTGGTGTCGTGTTTGGCAACAAACGATAATGCCACATCGGTGGAAACAATGTTCCCTCCTGAAGTCCAATGCAGAAAACGGCAGCCGCTGCCGGGCGTGGCTACAATCCTGCACGTTTCGCCCAAATTCGCCTTGCCCGCAATATGCTCGTCGGTGACAACACTCACCGAGCCGAACGCATCGTTGTTCGGTGTTGCCGAAATAACGAATTGGGGACGTTCGCGTTTAACTTTGATACAAAATTTGTTATTATTTTGAAACAAATCCGTTCCATTCATCAATTCAGCCGATATGCAAACATCAAACGTTCCGTAGAGTAGATTTTCGTTAAACTCCTGAGCCGTAATTGTATATGTGGCATTACCTTCGTTGCGATACAAAAAGTCTCTATATCCCGACAACAGCGTGTCTTGTAACGTGTATGGTTTCAGAACCGAATTGCCTGCCGTCAGGTATGTCTGAATTGTACTTGGAGCAACCACGTTTTGCGGACCATAGTTTATAATAGATGGATACACGTTCATATTGCTTGTGGATGAAAGCACGGCAGATTTGTAGGCGGCGTTAGCCTTTGTGGTGCTTAGGAGGAATGCGGCCGCAATATCGGAATTGTTTTCTATGGAATCCACATAGTTCGTTTGCCCATCGCTCACGTAAAAACTTATGCCATATTTATACATAGACAGTTTGTAGTCCTTACCTGCGTTCTCCGGATTGGTATATGACTGCAAGGTTGACGCATTATTAGAAAGCATATTATCTGCTCTTTTTGTCAAAAACAACTTGTTGTTGATAAATCTCGACGCTTTAATATTTTTATCTTCAATTTCAATCAGATCGAAAATGACTTCTTCGTCGTTCGCAATTTTTACAGTATGGGATTTACTGTTATTGTATATGCCTATCCAAAAAGGCTTGTCGGTTACCGTGTAGGGAGTATTCAGGTCAATAATATGTGCGCCGCCTTGTGCCGATGTATATTCCTGCGAATACACAAGCGTGCCGCAAATAGTATCGGCATACCTCGATTGGCCCTCTGTTGTCAGACTATAGTCCAAATTGGCATGTGGGTCTTCGTATATTTTTATGGTAATGGAATCGTTGGTGCTAAAAGAGTGGTAACTGATTTTTTCTATTTTTTGCCCTGCGGAAAAGTTTGCAATAGATTCGGGACAAATAATGAATTCCATACCAGGCTGTGCCAATGAGTTAAATTCGTTTGTGTTTTCCGCCGACAAAAATCCATACCAACCATGTTCCGCATCGTAAATAGGAGCATCTTGGACGACATATAATTTCTTTGTGTTTCCGCAATATGTTATGGTGATTGTGGCATACCGTTTTGCCCCTGTTGTATTCTGCAAGGCAGAAATCTGTACGTCTGCATATTCTCCACCGCCTAACGCCGATGTTTGTGATAACGACAGCCAATCGTGGTCAACTGAAATAATCACATCTTCGGAGCCTCGGTAATCAGAATGGACAATAAAAGATGTGTCGCGCGCATTGGACGACAATAATAGTATGGGTGTGGAAATTGCAAAACTTGAATCTGGTTCCAAACCAAAATACGCACTTTGCGGCTCGAATCCGATGATACTATCCAAGTTGTAATATCCATTTCCCTTTCCTCCCCAGCCCATATTACAGTGGAACATGTCGCCACCGTTGTCTTCGTCGTATTTGTATCCGTCAACAACCCATGCGTGTCCAGAACTCCCAGTACCTCCTTCATACAAAAGCGGACGACCTTTCCGCAATTCCTCCAACACCATGGCATTCCACTGTGCGCTCGTATAGTTCTCTTTCTTTTCGTGGTGTACAGAATCTGGATTATATTGAAAATGAGTAGAAAGTACAAAAGGTGCATAGGTTGCACCACCTCCATACACAGTATGTCCGCTTATACCAATGTCCGAAATCAAATGTGCCACATTTTGCTTTTGTTCTTCGGTTGTTGTTGTTCGTAACGTGTCGAACATATTATCCCAATCGTATGTATGGAACGAGGTGGAAAGAACTACTCCGTATTTTGGATTGAAATAACTTTCATAACCCATGGCACGTTTGGGAAAATTCCAGTATCGCATAATTTGTGCCTGAGCAGTCGCCATACATCCTGCCACAGCATGATATCCTGCACTGTCAGGACAATACATATTGTATGGCGTACCTTGATGCCACGAGCAAGTGACCATGGGTGCAATGTATTCTCCCTCGCCAAGCAAAGTTGGTGCAGACGCGGAATACGTAAGCAAATTGTTCCAGAGAGTCTGGTTCTTGCTATTGGCGGCGGGTTTCTCGCAACCCATGTCGTACGATTGCAGCCATGCGGCGAATGCCTCGGGATTATTCTCCGGGTCAATTTTATCGTCGAACGAGTACGCAAGCACCGGACGGACATTCTTGTCGCCGGCAACGATTACAAAACCATCGGCACCGCTGCGGTTGAATATGTATATGTTTTGAATTCCGGCGAAAGAGATTCTCTCAAGGGTTGCCGCCTGTCCGGTGTGTTTCAAAAAGAAATTTCGGGCTGCCGATTTGGCTGTGCCAACCGAGACTTTCTGTGCCTGAGCAACTGTTGCCACAAGCAATAAACAATAAAAGAGTATTATTTTTTTCATCTTTTGTAAATCATATTATGCAAATATACAATAAACTGTGTTATACAGTTTTAATCGCATTAAAACAATAATGTTAGGGGCACGGATCTTTCATATAAAATCTATCACCGAATTTAGACAGTTTAAAAGGAATTGATTTACAATTAAAAGCCGCAAGCGGCTGACAAATTTAACTAATCCGCGACGAGCCATTTGTTAGATTCGTAATTGAAATGCAACTTGTTGCATTTTAATCTTTTATCCAATTGGGAATTTGTTTAATTCGTTCAATTCGGTGCTAAATGAAAAATCCGTGTGTTAGGGGGATTTATTAAACAGCGAAGCGTTTAAACCTGTTCAATAGCGAAGCAATTCAACCAAACTTAAACTTCAATAACTTAAAACTTATAACTCGTTCCTTGTAGTTCCCAATGCGGCCAAATTACCTAACCAACCGTTGATAGTGGCAAAACAGCAGATTGCCTTTCTCATCGCGCAGATGGAAGCCGTTGCCACCGCAGTAGCGGAACATTTTGCAATTGGCGCAGATGCCATTTTTCATCCACGAGCGGTTGCGGAACTGCTCAAATCCATTGTTCCACACGGTCCAAAAATCGTCTTTGTAGATGTTGCCCTGCGAATAGTCGGCGCGAATGCTGGGGCAGGCCGAGATTGAGCCGTCGTGCAGGATGGAGCCGACGGTTATGCCAGCATCGCAGTGGTAGAAGGCATCGCGGACTTCGGCTTCGTAGCCACCCAGAAAGCCTTCGCATCCATAACTGACTTGTATGCGTCCTTCTTTTCGGGTGTCGGCAATGAAATTCATCAGGCGGGTGAACTGCTCGTCGGAAAGTTGAAGTTCGGGATTTTCAGCCGCGCGCCCGACGGGAAAAATCGTGAAAATCCGCCAGCGTTTCACTCCAATACTCAAAAGATATTCCTTGAAATCAGTCAGAGTATCAATGTTTTGTTGGTTGGCGCAGGTTACAACATCCCACACTATGTCGGTGGTTTGTGCAAGCAGTTTGATGGCTTCAGTTGCTTTTTGGAAGCCATTTGGCACGCGACGTAGCCAGTCGTGGGCATCGGCAAAGCCATCGAGACTGATGGTTGCGGCGTGCAGACCTGCTTTGCGTAGCAATAGCAGCCGCTGGGCGGTCAGCAGATAGCCGTTGCTCACGATGCCCCAAGGGTAGCCGCGGCGGTATAGTTCGATGCCGCATTGCTCAATGTCGTTGCGGACAAGTGCTTCGCCGCCCGTGAAAATCACAAGCACCTTATGCGGGTTGACGTGCGGAGTTATGGAATCGATTACCTTGAGAAAATCGGCCACAGGCATATCTTTTGCGGCAGCCGATGCCTTGCAGTCGCTTCCGCAGTGGCGGCAGGCGGCATTGCAGCGCAAGGTGCATTCCCAGAAAAGCGTCCTCAGCGGGTGTTCCCGCACAGTGTCTTTCCTGGCAAGTCGGGTTATTTCAAGTGCTAATTTTTTGCGGAGAGTGATTCTCTTACTTGCCATTCTTTTCTTTCAATATGAAATTCTCGGTTTTTGTTGCCTTGCCCTCAAACCAATTGTCGTCTCGCTTTTTTCTCTTGAAATCAGATGTCAGTATGTATCCTTTGATGGTGTCGCTTTCATATTTGCCATTCAAATCGTTGGCAATAAGTGAGTATTGAAAATCAGTCGCCTCTGTATAAGAGTCTTTAAAAGAGAATTCACCCTTATGGTTGGTTATCATCGTAAGGCTATCAAGATATGGATTGTTACTGCTGAATGATACTTCTACGTTTTCTATAAGTTCCTCACCATCCGACACAGTTCCTTTTAATTCAAATTCAGCATATGGCGTGCCGTATTCCATACAACTAATCAGTAAATCGCATCCTGTAAAGCCTAATATTGTCAGTAGCATTTGAAGAATGCGTCTCATAAAAGGTGTTGATTATCAGGATTTTTTCTTTAGTGTGATATTCACAGTCTTTTCTGCGGAACCTTCAAACCAATCGTTTTTTTTCTTTTTGCCAGAAAATTCGTTTTTAAAAAACAAAACTTCAGTAGTATCGTTTTTGTATTTGCCGCCAGGGTCGTTAGCCACTAGTCTTATGCCTATTGTGTCATACGGCATTTCTTGTCCAGATAATTCAAACTCGCCTTTTGCATTAGTAGTCAATGTTTTCCACGGTTCGCTGAATAAATATGGGTGCGTTTGTGTTGATTCTATTTTCACATTTTCAATGGCTTTTTCACCGTCAGTAACTGTGCCTTTCACAGAAAATTCAACGTATGGTGTTCCATATTCCTCACCACCATTTATAACATCATCACATCCAGCAAAACCCAAAAGTCCAAGCAGACAGGCAAAAATCTTTTTCATTTCTATTATTTTTTAGAGTTGTTATGCAAAGTTAAGGCTTTTGGTTAGAAAAAGCAAAGGAAAAACCACAAAAAAAGCCGACTCAAACGAGTCGGCTTTACTATTCAGTGAATCACCAAATTAATGATTTCTCAAGTTCCATTTTGAGTTGTCGCTCTTCATGTCGAACTTGCCAAGACCAACGGTGCTGTCGCCAGTTGAAACCAAAACAACCTCGCCTTCAACGCCAGGTGCCTGTTTCGGCATCAGACGGTAGGTTCCGTCAGTCAGTTGGTCGATGCGCCACAGTTGAGTGTCAGCGCCAGTGTACTCCGATGCGATAACCTCGTAGTTCGGGGCTGCGGTCAGAGCGCGGTTGGTGCCTTCAATCACAATCTTGCAGTATGCGCCGCCAAGGAAGCCTTCCTTCTCGGGAAGAGCCACAATGCTCCATTTCTGGTGCGGGCGGGTCATATAGTCGCCTGCGCGGACAGCAACATCGCCAGCAGGCCAAGTTGCCTGAACATCTTCAAGTTTCTGTGATGCTACAGGTTTGATAGGAGTGGTGTCGTTTCGACCGAAAAAGCCACGCATTGCCATAGGCATACGAACAAAGTCAACAGCCAACTCAAGAGCATAGCCGCGGCGCTCCGACTCAATCTCATAAACACCGTCTTTCAGCAGTTCGCCTGCATACGGCCAATCGTTCTTCCACAAAAGTGGACGGATGGCCAAAGTGCTACGTCCGCCAAAATCAAGATCAGCCTCAAAGTGGCACGACATCTTCTCAACGCCTTCCTCAACAATGTAGCGTCCGAAGTGGCCAGGGCCCATAACGCGGTCGTGAGCGGCAATCACCATGCGGCCACCGCCTTGCAACATATCGCGGCCCATATTGTCGAGATAAGGACCAGTCACCTTGCGTGAACGGCCAACAACAATATTATAGGTAGAGTTGGCGCCGTCGCAGCAAGTGCCATGAGTACCAAGCAGATAGTACCAACCATTGTTGTACATCAGGTCAGAAGCCTCGCAGTCGATGGCGATGTTGATAGCCTCGTTGCCTTCAACGCGTTTGCCAGTTTTGGGGTCGAGTTCCACCAAACGGATGAATCCGAAATAGGTACCATACGACAGCCACAGACGGCCATCGGTCGGGTCGAGAAGCAGACCTGCGTCGATAGCGTCGCAGTCCTCGTCATACTCCGACGATGCAACCACAATCGGGTCGGTGAACTTGAAATCAGGCGATTTCGGGTCCAAAGTTTTGTTCCACATTGTAACAACAGTGCCTGCGTGGCCGCCGCCAAGGCCACCGCCAGTGGTGCTGTAGGCAATCAGATAGCGGTCGCCGATTTTAAGCGCGTCAGGTGCAGCGCCGCCGCCCGGGCGTACTGCGCCGCCGTTCCATGTCCAGCCGTCCTCTGAGATGAGGCCGCCTTGGCCTGTTCCGAATGTGTAGTATTTTCCATCGCACTCAACGATTGTCGATGGGTCGTGGATGAAAGGTTTGCCAATCTGTGCGTTTGCATCTTTCGCTGCCAAAGCAACTGTCAATGCGCAAACGCCTAAAGTTATAATCGGTTTCATATTATTTTTCATTATTTTGATTTTCAATTACTTGTTGGTGATAGTGATGTTCTTGACAGGTTTGCCTTCGAGATCGAGGAAGCGAACGCAGAAGTCGCTCATACCAGGACCGTTGATAACGGCACCGCGCAAGATGTTCTTGCCTTTCTTGAGGCTGATGATTGGCGAAACGCAGTCATCGACAACCATACGGCGGTCGCCCGAGAGGAGAAGAACCTCTTGGTCGTTGAGCCACCACATTGATGCCGAGTTAGAGCCAACAGCCAGACGGACTGTCATATCCTCGTCGCAGTTGATAACTGTGACAGCGTGGAAAATAATACCGTAACGTGTTTGTTTTGTGCCAGTTGCAAAGCGGAACAATTTCACATTGTAAAGTTTGCTGTCGAAAGCGTGCCAAACCAAAGTCCGTTTTTCCCATACAGGTTCAGGCATTTGGAAACCCATCGGTGGGCGCGGGCCGTCGAATTTGGCTTCGGGCTGAATCTGAACGGTTGCTTTAACCTTTTCGCCGTCCTTCGGAAGGGTTTTGTACTGATTTGGATAGTACTCGTGGGCGAACGCATCGCGGAGGTAACTGTCAGTGAAGACGGTGTTGCCGCGGTTTGGTTTGCCGATTGGGTCAAGCAACAGCCAGCGGCGGATAAAGCCCTGGTCGTCAGGTTTCATCGCATCGGCAGTCGATGGGGTGAAGTAGTTGTCGATGCTTGGTCCACTTGGCACAGCCTGGTTCTGATTCTGCGGTTGTGCACTGGCGTTGTAGGCCTGCGCGCCGATGATGGTTGCCAGACCAATTGCCAACAGAGTTGTTTTGTGTTTCATGATACTTTTTTAGTTATGTTAAAATATGCTGAATGTTGTACTTTCAGTCAAAGGACAAATATAGCGTAAAAAAAGTGCGTTCTTCTGCCTTATTTCTATGAAAAATGCGCCGTAATCGACAAAAAACACAATGGAGGGCAGAATAGAATATAAGGTGACGCCGGATTTTTGTATGGCACAAAAAAAACGTGCCTGAAACAGACACGTTTTTAATTAGTGTGAGCATTGATGCTCTATAACCCACACAACTCACTCTCCGTCAGGCAATTCAACGAATTGCGGCGGATAACTTCGTGAGCGGCTTCCATATTGTTTGGACGCAAGATGACCACGCCGCTGGCATTGTCAGAGAAGCAGTACATATACTCGATGCTGATGCCTGCCTTGGTGAAAAACTCAATTGTTTCAGAGAATTTGCCGACGGTGGCGTCGGTTTTCACGGCCAAAACGTCGCTCAGGTTGGCCGAAACGCCCTGCGCTTTCAGCAGTTGGAAAGCCTTGTGCTGGTTGGTGGTTATCAGGCGCAAGATGCCGTACTCGGTGGTATCGGCAACGGTGGCCGCAATGATGCGGATGTTCTCTTTGCTCAAAAATGAGAGAATCTCGTTCAAGCGTCCGAACTTATTCTCAACAAAAACCGATATTTGACTGATTGTCATAGTTTTATAATTTTAGAGTTTTAAACCAATTTACGCAAATCCTTCACACGTACAGCCTTGCCTTCCGACTGCGGAAGCGAGCCGCGCTCAACAAGCTTCACCTTCGGCGTAACCAAAATCTCGTCCTTCAACCGATGGGTGATTTCCTTTGTCAGGCTCTGCAGTTTGCCGAAATCGTCGGTCTGCAGGTCGCCCAATTCCACTTCCACAATAATCTCGTCGTTGTTGTCGACGGGCTGGATGGTGATAAGGTAGTTCGAGCCCAACTCGGGGAACTGCATAAGAATCTTCTCAATCTGCATTGGGAAGATGTTCACGCCCTTGACAATGAACATATCGTCGCTGCGGCCCTTCATACGGTCCAAGCGGCGGTGTGTGCGGCCACAGGGGCACGGGCCTGTCAGGATGCGGGTAAGGTCGCGGGTGCGATAGCGCAAGAGCGGCATACCTTCGCGGTCGAGCGTGGTGAGCACCATTTCGCCGACTTCGCCGTCTGGCACTGGCTCAAGTGTCTCTGGGTCAACAATTTCCACAATGTACGAATCTTCCCAAATGTGCATTCCGTTTTGCTCTTTGCACTCGAAAGCCACGCCTGGGCCGCTCATTTCGGTCATACCGAAACTGTTGTAGGCCTTCACGCCGAAGCGCTCTTCAATCTTGCGGCGAGTCTCTTCGGTATGTGGTTCAGCACCAATAAGAAACGTGTGCAGGTGAGTATCTTTGCGCGGGTCGATGCCTTCTTCTTCAAACACGTCGGCAAGGCGTAGCGCGTAACTAGGTATGGCGTGGATGGCGGTGGTGCCATAGTCCATAATGCACTTAATCTGGCGTTTGCTGTTGCCTGCCGCAGCGGGAATTGACAATGCGCCCAACCACTCAATACCTGCCTGCATTCCAAGTCCGCCTGTGAACATTCCGTAGCCCGACGAGTTCTGAATCACGTCTGTGTCGCGCAAGCCCACCATATAGAAACTGCGTGCCACGCGGTTTGCCCAAGTGTCGATGTCGTGTTTTGTGTGGCAGATGACAGTTGGGTTGCCTGTGGTGCCGCTCGATGAGTGCAAGCGGATGAGTTCTTTCTTGTCAACTGCCAAAAAACCAAACGGATAGTTGTCGCGCATATCCTGTTTAACGGTGAACGGCAGTTTGCGCAGGTCGTCGAGCGTCTGAATGGTGTCGGGTGTGATGCCCAACTCGCCATAGAGTTTCGAGTAGAAAGGCGACTTAAGCGCCTGTTTCACAGTCCATTTCAATCGTTCAAGTTGCAAGGCTTCAAGTTCCTTGCGTGGCATTTTCTCAATTTCAGGTTGATAATAAAATCCGTCCATTGTGTTGTGTTATAAGTTGTTAAGTTATAAGTTTAAAGTAGAGACGTAGCGCGCTACGTCTGTACAAGTAGCGTCAATTTCTAAATCCTAAATAATCAATGGTTTTCCGCAAACAGTTTCATTCGCTCATCAAGCAATGCATAGTGGTGCGGCTGAATGTTCGATGAGCAGGCGCGGATGCCGTTGCGGGTGCTGCCCGTGGTTGACAGGTCGATGCCGCTAACTCCGTAATACAGAAGTTCTTTCAGCAGTTCGGCGCCTGGCATATTCTTGTAGCCGATGGTGAAGAAGAATCCGTCGCTCACGTCAACGGTGTTGTCCTTGTCGTAAACGACATTGAACCCGTGGCGCTCCATTATCTCCTTGATTTTGCGCGCTCTATCGCCATACTCCTTAATGTCGGCCACAAACTTGTAGGTGCCGTCGCAAGCGGCTTTCAGCATTGCGGCCATTGCGCACTGCGCCGAGTGCGACACGCCCGACGAGAAGGTGTAAAGGAACACGTAACCGAAGGCGGCGCCAAAGCGCGGAATATTGTATCGGTCTTTAAGCGACTGATAATGACGCTGATAGAGTTTATCGGAAATGCAAGCCATTGCAATGCGCTGGCCTGCGTAACTGAATATCTTCGACGCGCTCATAAGCATAACATAGTTGTCGGTGTAGTGCGACACGCTGGCCACGTAAGGCGGCTGGAACGGCGTTCCAAAATCCTGACGGAAGTCCATTGTCATATATGCAAGGTCCTCAATCACAACAACGTCGTACTTTGTGGCAAGGCGGCCGATAACCTCCAACTCCTGGTCGTTCAGGCACATCCACGACGGGTTGTTCGGGCTCGAATAGAGCACGGCGCAGATGTTGCCCTGCTTGAAGTAACTCTCGATTTTGGCTTCGAGTTTGTCGCCGCGGAAATCGGCAATGTCGAACGACGCCACCTTGACGCCGATAACGCCCGCCTGCATTTTCTGCACGGGGAATCCTGGGTCGATGTAGAGCACGGTGTCCTTCTTCGGGTCGAGTTGCGAACAGAGCATAAGCGACGCGAACGACGCCTGCATTGAGCCCACGGTGGGGATACAGCCTTCGGGCTTGATGTCGGTGTTGACAAACGCCTTGATGAAGCGCGATGCCTGCTCTTTCACCTCGGGAATGCCGTCGATAATCGGGTATTTCGATGCCACACCGCGGCGCAGAGCCTCACATTCGGCCTCAACGCCCACTGCCGATGGCGGCAAGCCCGGCACACCCATTTCAAAATGGATGAATTCGGTGCCCGTCTGCTTTTCGGCGGCACGCACAATAGCGCCCACCTGACGTATCGAAGCGGTCTTTATATCGTTGATTTCCAAATCTTTCATTATTCCGTCGATGACTGACGGCTCGATGACTGTTTTCATTTTTAAGTTGAAAGTTTTAAGTTTTTTTAGTTTTAAGTTTTTGGGATTGATACTTATTCCTCCTCGAAATAATCCCCATCGATTTTCTTTAATTCATAATTGTGTAATGGTGCTACACCTAAATTATACTCAATCATTAAATTAGCAAGTTCCAACCCATCAATCAAAATGACTTTAGTATCGTTCATCGGTTTGTAATCCAAGGCATCTTTTGAAAAAGAAGAAGCAGTGATAAAAACTCCTTTTTTGGCACCTTGTCCTGCCAATGCTCCAACAAATTTTTGTATTTCTGGACGGCCAATAATGTTATTCTCTTTCCAACGTTTTGCTTGAATATAAATAACATCCAATCCTAACTTGTCTTCTTTTATTATTCCGTCAATTCCTTCATCGCCTGTTTTGCCAACGGCCTTTCCTGCATCTTTTACAGAGCCTCCATAGCCCATTTTCACAAGCAACGAAACGACTAATTTCTCAAAAAATGCGGGTGAAACATTTCGGATTTTATCAAGCAACTCTTCGGCAAGAGATTTTTGAAAATCCTGATATGCAGATTCGATTAACTCTTCTGGCGTTTGAGTTGCATAATCTGTTGGTATTATTTCTTCTTCTGTTTCTTTTTGAGAAGTGACTCTAGTTCGAAAATTCACAAACTCCTCAAATTTATTGAGCATTTTAACATCAATTCCTCTTGGATTCTCTTTAAGAACTTGTCTTCCTCTTTCTGTAATTCTAATTACTCCTTTACCGACATTTTCAACCAAACAAGCCTTCTTTAAATATGTTTTTGCCCAACCAACACGATTATAAAAAAGACTTTGGGAACCACTTGGAATTTGTACGCTCAATTCTTCTTCGGTAAGCGCAAAATCATTTGCAAGCAATTCTGTTAAATCTCTCATTTTATGCTCTTTCCCATCTGATATTCTTTTCAGAATGGGAAGCATTAATGTTTGATAATCAGGAATTTCTTTCATTTTTATCCTAGGTCGTTTGCTTTATACCCAAAAATTATCTTTCAATCGTTGCTGTGCGGTCGGGGCCGACAGAAACAATCTTCACTGGCACACCTGTCTCATTTTCAATGAATTTGATGTAATCGGCAAACTCTTTCGGGAACTGGCTCTCGCTTGTGATTTTGGTCAAATCGAACTTCCAACCCTTGAATTCCTTGTAAACAGGGTCGATTTTCACGCTGTCGATGTCGAACGGAAAATCGGTGGTTATCTGGCCGTCGATTTTGTAGGCGGTGCATATTTTAATGGTGTCGAAATCGTCGAGCACGTCACTCTTCATCATAATGAGTTGGGTGACACCGTTAATCATAATGCTGTATTTGAGCGCCACAAGGTCGAGCCAGCCGCAGCGGCGTTTGCGGCCCGTAACGGCGCCGTACTCGTGACCGAGTTGGCAGATGGTTTCGCCCACATTATCAAATAGTTCCGTTGGGAACGGACCTGCGCCCACGCGTGTGCAGTAAGCCTTGAAGATGCCGTAAACCTCGCCAATCTTGTTCGGACCGATGCCCAAACCAGTGCAAGCGCCCGCACATATTGTGTTTGAAGAAGTTACGAACGGATATGAGCCAAAATCGATGTCGAGCATTGTGCCTTGCGCACCCTCAGCCAGAACCGATTTGCCGTCGGCAAGCAGTTTGTTTACAACGTGTTCGCTATCCACGAAAGTGAATTTCTTCAGATATTCGATTCCTGCGAACCAATCGGGCTCCAAAGCCTTCAGGTCATATTCAAAATTCAGCGATTTCAGAATCTGTTCGTGACGAGCCACTGCAGCGGCATATTTCTCTTTGAAATTCAGCAAAATATCGCCTACGCGAACACCCGTGCGGCTAATCTTATCGGTGTAAGTTGGACCGATTCCTTTGCCGGTTGTGCCCACCTTGTTCTTGCCCTTTGCGGCCTCGTAGGCGGCGTCGAGCAAGCGGTGAGTCGGCAGAATCAAGTGCGCCTTCTTTGAGATGTAAAGGCGTTTGGTCAGGTCGTGGCCCGATTGCGCAAGCGCCTCAGCCTCAGCCTTGAACAGCGCAGGATCGAGCACCACGCCGTTGCCGATGATATTCACCTTGTCGCCTTGGAAAATTCCCGACGGAATCGACCGCAGCACATATTTCTCGCCATTGAATTCGAGCGTGTGCCCAGCATTGGGGCCACCCTGAAAACGAGTTACCACATCGTATTTGGGGGTGAGCACGTCAACAACCTTTCCTTTTCCCTCGTCGCCCCATTGAAGTCCTAACAATACGTCAACTTTCATTTGTTTCAAATTTTGCGGCATAATCTGCCGATGTTTCTAATAAATTGTATTTAAATGCCTTGCGGTTCAAACGCCGCCAAAAAAGCCTTCGAAGGTAATAATTATTCGGGCGGTTTCGATAAAAACAAAGGTTAAAATTCGCTTATGATGATAACAAACAGGATTCTCGCTTCTGTAATCTGGTAATTATCACCGACTTGCGACGATATGCGATTTGGTGATTCTCCGCCAAAGATTATTTTTCAGCAAAAAGCGTTTTTTGTGCTTGCAAAAGTCAATATTGGTTGTACCTTTGCACCGCTTTTTCAGGAAAGCTCTTGAATCAGTAGCTCAGCAGGTAGAGCACATCCCTTTTAAGGATGGGGTCCTGGGTTCGAGCCCCAGCTGGTTCACGGGGTCTAAATACCGACAAACACCTCAAAATCCCCTAAATCAACGGTTTAGGGGATTTCTTTTTGCCCGAAATGTTGGTGAAATTCCTTTGTAATTGATTGGTTTCTAATATTTTGCTAAAAATATTCCCTACCGCTTCCGGCTGTTTATATCAGCTAAGCAGCTGTGTTTTAACTACTTAATTCGATATTTGGCCGATTTTTTAACAAAAGTCGCTCTGACTTTTGTAGCACTTTTCGTAGCGTTTTTGCCGCAAAACCCCATAAATTACCGCGAAATTTCCTTATGTTTGCACCGATTTTGAGTTTCCTGAAAAAGCGGCGGTAGCACCCCTACCGATTCATCTAACTGAAAATCAGATATATGGTTGATTTTGACAATTTCCCGACTGCTACACATTCGTAGGCAGGACGGATTTTGGCAAAAAATAAAGTTTTTATTGCGCCAATCAGACGATTGTTTGGTAGTATTTGGTTAATAATCAGCATTATACAAAGTGCTACAAAGCCAAAATCACTGAAACACAAGCAATTACCGATTGTAGCACTTGTATTTTTATTGAAAATTGACAAAATGATTAAGTAAGACCCCAGGACAAAATCGGGTTCACACATATAATAATAAACATTATAATTATGGCAAAGGCAAAATTCAAGTACCTGCTCGGACGCAGAAAAGGCAGTGACAGCATCGAGTTATACATCAACTTCGGCGGCAGCAAACGCACATACGTCACGACAAAACTGAAACTCCCCAAATCGGCGTGGGACGAATACTCCCAAACCGTCAAGACCAACTACCCGGCCAGCGACAAAATCAACCTCTACCTGCAGAATTTCCGACGCAAGTACGAAGAAATCGAAATAGATTGTATGAACAAGGGCGTGCCGTTCACGCTCGAAACGCTCAACAAAGCCCTGAACGGCGATGCCGTGGACGACGGAAGCCTCGTCGAGTATATGCGCGAACGGATTGAAACCGAAATCAGCCGCGACAAATACGCCGAGGGCACGGCGAAGCACCTGCGCACGTTCTGCAACATACTCGAAGAGTTCGAGAGGGAAACATTGCGGAAAATAACGTTCCGCTCACTCGACCGCGATATGCTGGTGGACATAGACATATTCTACAAGCGGCGGTACACAAGCTGGGAAACGGTGAGAAAACAATTCGTCTATTTCAAAAAGTACGCTTCATTGGCCGTGAGAGAAGGGAAAATGCTCAAAAACCCTTTCGATGACTTCAAGATTGAACGACCTAAAGAGAAGAAGCAAGATGGGCGCGACGCGCTCGGTATGGGCGAAATCAGGCGACTTGAGGAAATGGCCGCTAACGGCGCTCTTGACCCGACGACCCAGCTCGCGCTCGACCGTTTCCTGCTGTCGGTCTATACCGGACTGCGCATTTCGGACAACGGCGACCTGCGTCGCACCGACATCAGGTACGACGACAAAGACGGCGGAATAATCATCGACCGCATAACCCAAAAGACTGGCGTGAGGGTGATACTGCCGCTGAGGCATCTTTTTGACGGCAAGCCTGAAAAAATCGTACAGAAATATTTGGCTCTCAATACTTTCAGTAACGACGGCCGCGTTTTTCCGCCTTTAAGCGACCAAAAGACAAATGCGAAATTGAAATACATAGCGGCGTGGGCGCAAATACGCAACTTGGGACTTACGTTTCACATCGCACGTCACACCTGCGCGACCCTGCTGGCCGAAAAGACTGGAAACCCTTATACTATTATGCAGATTCTCGGCCACTCCAACATTGAGGAGGCAATGTCATACATTCACAGCAGTCAGGCGACAATTATAAACAGCCTCGCTGGTGTCAAGTGGGATTAAGCAAGTCATCCGCGCCTCGATGGCGCGGATGGCACTTTATCTTAAATTGGCATTTATCCTATCCGCAGCTTATACATTCTAACAGCATCCTCATTTCCAATAAATCACATAGCCGCTTTTATATTTAGGCGCAGACCTTGCGCAACATTTATGACGACAAATCGGTGCTCTTTTTTCAAGCCGCGTCTCGTTGTCGGTTTTCTCGAAAAATATCTATACAGGGAATCCACATTTCGGTCTTTCTTGGAAAACACCGTTGATTAAACAAAATCCACCTTGTATCTTTGCGCCTGTAAGGTTCTGCGAATCAATTATTTGCCGTGACACTTTGTTGTACTTTGTTGCTCTTTGTTGCTCTTTGTTGCTCTTTGTTACACTTTGTTATACTTCGGCTAGTTTTCAGTTCTTACGCTTTGCGCGGCGAAATCCGCGTTTTGGATTTATTTTTTTATAGGAATTTGATATGGAAATAGGACAAAAAACGCCAATAGAAGCAGGCTTTGGAACAGTAAAACCATCCTTTGAGGAGTTTGTATTTATGAGATTAGTCACAAATATCATTGATGTGGCTCCATAAAAATTCAAAGTTTAAGGACAAGATAAATAAGTGACAAATAAAGAATTTGAATTATGTATTTCGATTATTGCACAACATTTGTAAAATTGAGAGAAGCTCGTAACAAACTGCTTCGCAAATACCATCCAGATGCGAATGGTAACATAGACAACTTGGAAATTCGAAAAATAAATGAAGAATACTCCAACCGCTTTGCCGAATTAACTCTACTAAAACAAATTGAACCAAATGCCGATGGAGCGCATTTGTTCCTGAAGGGACTTATTCGGATAAGTGTCGATACATTATATAAGGTTCGGCCTGACAACTTTGAGAAAGCCAAGAACGTATTACTGCGACCTGTTGGCCGATATATTGGAAAGTTTTTTGCTGAACGATTAACAATTTAAATATCTGATAATTAACCATATTATTTATTTTTTTAAACTATAAGATTATGGAAAAGAAAAAAGCCTTTGTTTTCTATTTTGATTGGTGGAAAGTACTTAGCAATTTCTCCAATGAAATCAAATTCGAAGCACTCGATGCGATTATAGCATATGCGAATCGCGGTGTCGTGCCAGAATTATCGGGTTGCGCAAAAACTGCGTTCGAGTTTATGCGGAAGCAAATGGATTCTGACGCTGCCAAGAGTGAAGAAAAGAGAAAATCCTGTAGCGAAGCTGGTAAAAAAGGAATGCGAAAAAGATGGGGAAACAGACAATCAAAATGTTGATTCATAAATATTAAAACTATGGAAATAAAGGATGCTATGGAAAGAAAAAGGTCTTTCTTATTCCACTTTGACTGGGTGGAAACACTTGATATATGCTGTGATATAAATGAAAAGCATGAAGTGTACAATGCAATATTTGAATATGCGGTAACTGGAAAAGATGTGGAAATGTCGGATAACGCAAAAATGGCATTTGAGTTCATTAAAAACCAAATGGACTATGACATTGAACAGTATGAAGCAACTGTAAAGGCAAACAACGAAAAGATTGAAAAACAAAAACAAAACAATAACAATGCTATAACAAAAATAACAAACGATAACAAAAATAACTTATATGATAATGAAAATGTAAATGACATTGAAAAAGATTTTAGTTTAGGTAGAGAAAATGAAAAAAACGCCGCTTACGCGGCTACTCCCCCAAAAATGGTAGAAAATGATTATTCACACAATGAAAATCATTCTTCTATACAATCTTTGGCTTCGCCGGAAAAAGAAAAAAGTTGCGCGAAAAAAGAAAAAAGCCTAGAGGAGCGTGATGCGGAATTCCGTCAGAGGGTACAATATGTTGCAGAAAAATATCCAAGGAATTATTCACGAGAAATGGTTAATGCATTCTGCGATTGGTGGACCGAGCACAACCCAGATGGTGATGAGATGAGATTTGAAGGAACTAAAGGTTTTGACCTTGAGACAAGGATGCGGGTATGGAAAAGTCGCGAAATAAAATATAATCCATATGGTTATTAAAAACTAGACTCAAAGTCATTTGACGATTATTGGAAAGTGAAGTTTAAATAACTACAGCGCCCACATCGGTGTCAATAATATAATTGGGGGGCATAATTGTGGAACAAAACTGAACTACTCGCGCAAAGCATCTTATTTTACCGCCTTCGGCTGTAAAATACCCGCGTGATTTCTTGTATCATTCTGTAAAAACAACAACGGCCATCTCTCGATGACCGTTGCCAAAAATGTAAAACTTTTAAAAGTACTCAAATATGGCTGTTTTCTTTATTTCCACCACTCACTTGCCACTTTGTTTTCCAAATCTGCCTCAACATCGTCAAGCAGTGTATAAAAGAAATCATGTCCTGTCAAAGCCTCAACGCTGTCGATTGTTACGCAGTAGTTGTAAATATCTTCGGGGCATTTCTCGTTAGGCATTAAGAAGCAGAGAGCCTTGTAGCCGTCGCCGTCCATTCGCGCAACAATCTTAAAGAACGCCTCGGGAACTACCACGCCCATTGTTCCAATGGTCTTGTAGTTTGGTTGCACCACTGGGCCCACAATCACCAGCACACTGTCGTATGCTGCCGCCCAATCGCGCACTTTGTTTTCCAAAGTCAGCCAACGCGCTCGGTTGAGGCTCGGCGCTTGTGGGCAGATGTTCGAGAGATACATTCATTCTTCCATTGCCACCGCGCTAAATTTGAAATCCGCTGCGGGTGCCATATGGCCGCGGTCATAGCCGCTGTTGGTGTATTGGTTGGTGTTCATTTTCTCGCCTTGTGCCAACGGGTCTGGAACAAAAGCACCCTCGCGGTCAACAACGGCATTCAGTTCGTCCTTTGTCAGAATGTAAGCCACCCAGTTCGGTATGTACCAATCGTAGTTGTAACACGTTTCGTATGCCAAATGTCTAATGTTTTGTGCTGTGCAAGTCGGGTTTGTGTTAATAGCCAAATGCAGTCCATAAAAAGGAGCTTCAGTATCGCAAGTTATAGTGTCAATGGCCGGTTTCGTGTCTTGTCTTGCAAGACTATCTGCCGTTTGTGTTTGTTCTGGTGTTTGCGGTTCGTCGTGGTCTTTCTCGCAACTTATCGCACATACGAACACGCCTAATGCCATAATTAATGGTTCGATTTTCATAGCGTTTCTAATAATGCCCTCAAAAATACAACCATTTTCCAAGCGTGTTCGCAATAAAAAACTGCCACCGTTCCCGATGGCAACCTCTGATAAAATCCGCAAATATCATAGTGAGAATAAGTAGCGGTAAGCTCACATTTCAAATGAGACGTTTTTTTCTTTTAGTGGTTCTTTATGCACTTTTGTTTCTAATTTTGACCGTATGAAAAAGAAGCAGATTTTCGAGTTTTACCCCCTCGCCACCGACACCAAGCCATTGGTTCGTATGGCCGAAGCGCCCGTGCACGCAGGGTTCCCGATTCCTGTCGATGATGCCTATATGCAGCAGCCAATCGATTTGAATGTGGAATTGATTAAGCACCCAGCCGCTTCGTATATGGTTCGGGTTGTCGGCGATAGTATGATAGACGAAGGTGTTGAGGAAGGCGATTTGCTTGTGGTTGATAGAGAAATGTACCCAACCGAGCAGAACCTCACTATTTGTATGTATAACGGTGAGTTCGCGTTGAAGCGCATTGTGCAGCAGGAAGGCAAGTTGTTGCTAATGTCAGGCAATAAAAAGTACAAGCCAATCGAGGTTAGCAATCCAAACGAACTGTCAATTTTCGGTGTCGTTACGTGGGTTATGAAAAAGAAAGCATAAGCCGCTATGATTATCCACATTGACTGCAACACGTTCTACGCCTCTTGTGAGGTGTCTCTGCGCCCCGATTTGAAAGGCAAGCCTGTTGTTGTCGCCAACTGCAATGAGGCTGGCGGTGGTATCATTCTTGCACTCACAAAAGAGGCCAAAGCGTTAGGGCTAAAGCGAGGCGACCCAGTGTTCAAGGTCACAAAGTTGCTCAACGATAACAATGTGGCTGTCTTTCCTGCCAACTTGCCAAAGTACGTCGATATTTCTCGCCGTTTGATGCAAGTTGTCCGTGATATGGAATTGGTGTTGAACTTTCAGCAATATTCAGTCGATGAGTTTTTTGGCGAGTTGCCAATTGAGGATAAGGAACAGTTGCACGATACGGCCTTAAAAATCAAACATCATATTGAGCAATGCACAGGCATACCAGTTTCGTGTGGCATTTCACTGACTTACACACTCGCCAAAGTCGCCACGCGCTACGCCAAAAATTTCGCCGGCTATCAAGGCGCTTGTGTTTTGCCTAAAGACAAAATCGAAGTTGCATTGTCAAAGGTTGAGATTGCCGATGTGTGGGGCATAGGCCGCCGTACTGCGCCCAAACTGCAAGCCCACGGCATCAGCACCGCACTCGATTTTTACAATGCCAGTGAAACGTTTGTCCGCCGTTTGCTCAATATTAACGGTGTGCGCTCGTGGAAGGAATTGCACGGCATTCCATCAATCGACATCAGCAGCCCCGAACGGCAGCAGTCCATTTGTCACTCACGCACATTCACCTATATGACAAGCGACTTCGCCACGCTTGAATCTTACATTTCAGATTATGCCGTGGCCGTTGCTCGCAAACTTCGGGCGCAGCACTCTGTTTGCCTCGCGGTCAGCACGTTCTTGTCAACCAATCCATTCCGTGATGATTTAGACCAATATAGCAACTTCGCCACCACAAAACTGAATGTCGCCACTGCCGACAGTCGGGAAATATGCAGTGCCGCCATTGATGCACTGAACGGCATTTATAAGCCTAATTTGCAGTATAAGAAGGCAGGCGTGATTTTGTCTGAAATCACAAGCGATGAAAGCATTCAGTTATCGTTGTTCCAGGATTCAAGCCAAAAAGCCA
>JAEEGJ010006995.1_pt1 | contig 33056 bp, 34 predicted proteins | sample 8958761 | NCBI WGS metagenome assembly JAEEGJ01 (sample SAMN16246546, study PRJNA631951) | gut metagenome | biome: gut microbiome; feature: rumen; material: RS-attached | host: Bos | place: Iran: Karaj | collected 2018-10
TCATTAATTCCGTACTCCACATGTATAGAATGAATGGACCTTCCTTCTTTAATCATATGCATGTACTTCAAGCACTCTACATAACCATGTTTCTTTTGTTTTCTATCAGACATAATAAACCCCGAAAATTTTTTGTCTAACTTTCGGGGTTCACTTCAAAAATGACACCCACTTTCTTATTTTAACGTCAACTGATTGGTGATTCAACAAAGTCAATACCGAGAATCTACCTCCCCCAACTATCAGATTGCCAAGAACCGCATCGACCTTACCGACGCAGGTGATATAGAGATGGGCCTTGGGTTAAAAAATAATTCTCAATGAGAAAAATCAAAAAGAACTATACATTCCTACATAAATCGAATATCATGCTTAATATCAAATGCTTACGCAATGTATAGAGCATGTATAGTATGATGCGTCTATACATCATTTCCAGCAAATACAAGCAATTTTAAGCAATTATTGAATCTAACCATCTGAAATGATACAAACTTATATAAAGAAAGTTACCCAATGGTAACTTACCAAAGGGTAACTTTTATTGTTCTTTAACGCAATGACCTAAAGAATCTGCTTGGCGCGCTCGAGGGCGTTGTTGATGTGCGGACAGATGTTGTCCTCGCCAAGAAGCTTGTCGAAACCAGCCTTGTGGAGGACGGCCTGGACCTTCGGATTCACACCCGAAAGCACCACCTGGATGCCCTCACCCTGTGACATCAGACAGAGATTCGTCAGGTTGTGGATACCCGTAGAGTCAACGAAGGGTACCTTTCGCATACGGATGATGCGCACCTTCGGATGCTGGCGCTGGTGGCGCATCACACCCATGATCTCCTCGAAACGATTACCCGCTCCGAAGAAGTAAGGACCGTTGATCTCGTAAACCTCTACACCATCGGGAATCGTCAGATGCTCTAGGTTACCCAGCTCGAAGTCGCTGTCTTCCTCCTCAGGATTGATCTCGTCGCTGATCACCTTCACATCGGTAGTCTCAGCCATACGGCGCATGAAGAGCAGACAAGCGCAGATCAGGCCCACCTCGATGGCAATCGTCAGGTCGAAGATCACAGTCAGCAGGAAGGTCACCCACAGCACGATGACATCGCTCTTGGGGTTCTTCAGGATACCCAGGAAGCTTCGCCAGCCGCTCATGTTATAGCTCACGATCACCAGCACACCAGCCAGACAGGCCATCGGGATATACTGTGCCAGCGGCATCAGGAACAGGAAGATGAGCAACAGCACAGCCGCATGCACGATACCAGCCACGGGCGTACGTCCGCCATTGTTGATGTTGGTCATCGTACGTGCGATGGCACCTGTAGCAGGGATACCGCCAAAGAGCGGACTCGCGAGATTGGCCATACCTTGGGCGATCAGCTCCGTATTTGAGTCGTGACGGTCACCGATGACACCATCGGCCACAGTGGCAGAGAGCAGCGACTCGATGGCACCGAGAATGGCTATCGTGATGGCAGGCGACACAAGTCCCTTGATGACATCCCACGAGAGGGAGGGCACCTGGGCACCAGGCAACTGGCTCGAGATGGAGAACCTGTCGCCGATGGTCTCGATACTGGTCACGCCCATATACTGTTTCAGCAGCAGCGCACCGATGGTCATCACGATGATGGCTATCAGACTGCCAGGCAACTTCCGTAGAAGTGAAAGATGAGAAGTGAAAAGCGAAAAGTTAAAAAGCTTCGGCCAAAGGGCGATGATGGCTACCGAGCCGATCCCCACGCCAGCGCTCCACCAGTCGATGGTGGGCAGCGAGCCTATATAGGCTATCCACTTCTCGATGAAGTCTGAGGGCACGTTCGCCATCGTCAGTCCGAAGAGATCCTTGATCTGCGTGGTGAAGATGGTCAGGGCGATACCACTGGTAAATCCCACCACAATCGGATACGGGATATACTTGATGATCGTGCCCAGATGGAGCACGCCGAACATGATGAGAAACACACCTGCCATCAGCGTGGCAATGGTCAGACCCTCGAAGCCATACTGCTGGATGATGCCATATATAATAATAATGAACGCGCCCGTAGGACCACCGATCTGAACCTTCGAACCTCCGAACACCGAAACGAGCAGACCAGCTACGATGGCCGTGATGATACCCTTCTCAGGGGTCACGCCCGAGGCGATACCAAAGGCAATGGCCAATGGCAACGCCACGATGCCAACGATGATACCAGCCAGCAAGTCGGTCGTGAACTGCTTACGGTCATAGTGCCGGAAAGTCGAGAACAACTTGGGTTTAAATGTCAATGTATTCATCTTATTCTTCACTTGTTATCTTGAAAACAGGTTGCAAATTTATTAAAAAAAAATTAAAAAAGCCCTCATTTTGAACAAGTTGTTCGAATTTAGCTTAATTTTGTTGCCGAAAATCAAGAGTGTGCAACATCAATCATTATTAAAATAACAAAAAAAACAATTCAAGCTTATGAAGAAATTATTATTCGCCATCGCAGCTGTCATCGCCATCGGCTTTACAGCTTGCACCAACAAGACTCAGGCTCCCGCAGAGACTACTGAGGCAGAAGAAGTAGCAACATTTAACGTCGACGACGAGGCCGCCGCTTCCATCAACGCCCTCTCTGAGCAAATCCAGGCTCAGGATGCCGACAAGTTCAAGCAGGTGCTCGAAGGCATTCAGGAGAAAATCAAGGGAATCATTGCCAACAACCCTGAGATTGCCAAGGAGTATATCATCAAGATCCAGGACTTCCTGAAGGAGAACGCCGATAAGATCAAGTCGTTTGTAGGCGACAACGAGACCGTCAACAACACCCTCAATGCCCTCACATCTGTCTCTGCCGACGACATCGTCAGCAGCCTGAACTCTGCCGTTGAGAGCATCAGCAATGCCACAGAGGATGCCAAGGACGGAGCTGCCGAAAAGGCCGACGATGCCAAGAAGAGCCTCAAGGACAAGGCTAAGGAGCTGAAAGACAAGGCCATCGAGAAAGGCAACGACGCCATCGACAAGGCAAAGGACAAGACAGGTGAGGCTATCGACAACGCTGCTAACTCAGCTAAAAAGGCACTTGGCAAATGAGACGGTTGCTAATAACCATCTTCGCTCTGCTGACAGCTTTCGGCACAGCGATGGCTATTGATAAGAATACCGTCGAGGTGGCTTACAATGGCGACAAAGTCGTTGTGAACATCGCTGATAACATCAACGACTACGTCACTGTCGCCATTGAGGTAGCCAATGTCAAGATCACTCAGAGCGACAAGGTCGCCGACAATGCACCTGGTGAGATCTACTACATCCTCTCAGGCTCATCCACCAATGGCAGCTTCTACCTCAGCGGCAGCTATAAGTGCAGCGTCACCCTCAACGGACTCGATCTGACCAATCCCAATGGTCCTGCCATCGACATCCAGAACGGCAAGCGCGTCAACCTCCGCATCGAGAACGAGACGACCAACAGCCTCACCGACGGCGCTAATGGCGACTGGAAGGGATGCTTCGTCTGCAAGGGCCACACTGAGTTCAAGGGCAAGGGCACACTCACCGTCAACGGCAAGACCGCCCACGGCATCTGGAGCAAGGAGTATATTGAGATCAAGAACTGCACCATCAACGTGGAGAGCGCTCTGAAGGACGGTATCAACTGCAACCAGTACTTCCTTATGGAGAGCGGTACGGTGAATATCACCGGGCCTGGCGACGACGGTGTTCAGGTGTCGCTGAAGGACGAGAAGTCGACTGGCGCCACCACCGACCACGAAGATGAGGACTCAGGCAACTTCTACATGACGGGAGGCTCCCTGAAAATCACAGGTCACGGAGGCGTCTGCATCAAGGCCGACGGCAGCATCAGCTACACAGGCGGCACGCAGGACTTCAACACGGCCGACGTCATCGAGAATGCCGCTACAGGCATCCGCAGTGCCCCCAAGGCTCATGACGACGGCACCAAGGCCGCCTATGACCTCAGTGGCCGGCGCCTGCAGGAAGGCTCGCAGCAGAAGGGCGTCATCATCGTCAAAGAAGGTGGAACGACGAAAAAGGTGATTCGCTGAAAAATACGGGGCATTCATTGAACGGATTTGCCCCGTTTTTTAATTTTACCTAACTTTGCATTCCTTTTAATATGGGAATGAATATGTCATTTAAAAAAGAACATCGGCAAGAGACGATCATCTATCTTGTCTTGTGGGCACTGCTGTTCATGGCGCCAGTGATGAGCCTCGCCGTGCGCAGCGCCAATACGGGCATCGACTTCGACTGGAGCGAGATATTCACCGTGTGGAAGCAGTATGCCCTCTACTTCCTCGTGTTCCTCATCCACAACCACCTGATGGCTCCGATGCTCATCTACCGCCAGCAACGGTGGCGATACCTCGCCCTCAGTGCGACCATCATCGTCATCTTCCAGGTCTATCAGTGCAACCATCGCCCTGATTTCCGCCAGCACCGAGCCCGCCGGGCGATGATCGAGCAGATCGACCACCAGCGCCCGCCGATGCCTCCAGAGCACCGCGAAGGCGACTCCGAGCCCCGCCCCGATGACCATGAAGGCTTCGAGCCCCGCCCTGATGGTCCCCGCCGCGACGGTCTGCGCCGTGAGCGTCGCCAGCACCCGCCGCTCTTCTTCGGTCAGCACGACCTCGTATCCATCATCATCCTCGTGCTCATGCTTGGCATGAACCTCGGCGTGAAGCTCTATTTCAAACAGCGCAGCGACCAGAAGCACCTCGCCCAACTGGAGCGCCAGAACCTTGAGCAGCAGCTGGAGTATCTGAAGTATCAGATCAACCCCCACTTCTTCATGAACACGCTCAACAACATCCACGCCCTCGTCGATATCGACCCTGAGAAGGCCAAGTCCACCATCCTCGAACTGTCGAAGATGATGCGGTTCATGCTCTACGAGGGCAACAAGTCGGTGGTGCCCCTTGAGCGCGAGATCAGTTTCCTGCAGAACTACATCACGCTGATGAAGCTGCGCTATACCGACAAGGTGCGCATCAGTGTCGACATACCCACGTCGCTGCCCAATAAGGAGGTGCCCCCACTCATGTTCATCACCTTCGTCGAGAATGCCTTCAAGCACGGCGTCAGCTACCGCCAGGAGTCATTTATCGACATCGCGATGGGCATCGACGGCGACCGTCTCACCTTCACCTGCGTCAACTCGCGCATCCCCAAGGAGGAAGACAAGCACGGCGGCGTAGGCCTCGCCAATGTGCGCCAGCGCCTCGACCTCATCTACGGCCAGAACTACCAGCTCGACATCCGCGACGAGCAAGCATCATATACCGTCAAATTAACATTACCACTATGATCCGAGTATTAGCTATCGACGACGAGCCGCTCGCCCTGCAGCAGCTCACCGCCTACATTCAGAAGATACCCTTCCTCTCGCTCGAAGGACAATGTCAGAGCGCCATCGAGGCCAAGGAGATCCTCAACAGAGAGAACATCGATGCCATCTTCTGCGACATCAACATGCCCGACCTCAACGGCATGGAGTTCGTCAAGTCGCTCGCCTCGCCTCCCCTCATCGTCTTCACCACAGCTTACTCCGAGTATGCCGTCGAGGGTTTCCAGGTCAATGCCGTCGACTACCTGCTCAAGCCTTTCGGCCTCGATGACTTCAAGCGCGCTGCCAACCGCTTGCAGGAGCGTCTCTCAGCCCCAGCGGCTCCAGTGGCCGTCACCCCTGCCGACAAGGACGACGACGATACCATCTTCGTGAAGACCGACTACCGCGTGGTGAAGGTCGCCATCTCCGACATCCGTTACATCGAGGGTATGAGCGAGTACCTCAAGCTCCACCTCAAGAGCGATTCCAAGCCCCTCATCACCCTGCTCTCGATGAAGAAGATCGAAGAGTTCCTCCCCACCTACTTCATGCGCATCCACCGCTCATACATCATCAACCTCAAGGAGATCCAGGAAGTCAACAAGAACCGCGTCATCATGGATGCCGACACCTATCTCCCCATCGGCGACAACTACAAGGAGGCATTCAACGACTACCTCAACACGAAGTTCCTCACCAAATAAGGCAGCCTGAACTGTGAAAAAAAGTTGATTTAAACTTTTTTATCACAGCCAGCCCCTCGACCTACTGAAAAATTTACTAACTTTGCTCACTGAATCAGAAACAAAACTTATCTACTCTTATTAAAACAAAAACAAAAACGTATGAAAGATTTACAGATGTACATCAACGGCCAGTTCTGCAACAGCAGTAATGGTCAGTGGATTGATGTGCTGAACCCCTCAACCGAGGAAGTGATCAGCCGTCAGCCCGAAGGAACCATTGAAGACGTCAACCGAGCCCTCGACGCAGCGCGCGCCGCCCAGAAGTCATGGGCCAAGACACCCGCTATCGAGCGAGCCGGCTATCTGCTGAAGATGGCCGAGGGTATCCGCAAGCGCGAGAAGGAGTTCACCGAGATCATCATGCGCGAGCAGGGAAAGACGCGCAACTGGGCCTCTATCGAGGTAGGCGCCACCATCGCCTATTTCGAGTATATGGCCAGCTTCGCCCGCCACATCGAGGGCGAGATTATCCCCAGCGACCGTCCCAACGAGACCATCCTGCTCACGAAGAAGCCCATCGGCGTCGTAGCAGGCATCCTGCCCTGGAACTTCCCCTTCTTCCTCATCGCCCGCAAGGCCGGAGCAGCCCTCATCGCAGGCTGTACCATCGTCATCAAGCCCTCACAGCTCACTCCTGAGAACTGTACCGAGTTCGCCAAGGTTGTCGCTGAGACAGGTCTGCCCGCAGGCGTCATCAACATCGTGACGGGTCGGGGCAGCGTCATCGGCAATGAGATGGCAGGCTCGCCGAAGATCGACATCGTCAGTGTCACAGGTTCAGTAGGTGCCGGCGAGAGCATCATGGCCGCCGCAGCCAAGAACATCACGAAGGTCAGCCTCGAACTGGGCGGCAAGGCCCCAGCCATCGTCTGCAAGGATGCCGACCTTGAGCGTGCTGCCCAGTGGATCGTCGACAGCCGCATCGGCAACAACGGTCAGATCTGCAACAATGCCGAGCGCGTCTACGTTCAGAAGGAAGTGAAAGAAGCCTTTACGAAGATCCTCGTCGACAAGATGAAGGCCGTGAAGGTGGGCGATCCCTGCAAGGACGACACTGTCGACATGGGACCGCTGGTAGAGGCCCGCGCCCTCGAGAGCGTCACCGAGAAGGTAGAGCGCGCCATCAAGCAGGGTGCCCGTCTGCTCTGCGGAGGCCAGCGTGTAGGCACCACAGGCTACTTCTATGCCGCCACTGTCCTCGACAACTGTACGCAGGATATGGACATCATCCATGAGGAGACCTTCGGTCCTGTTATTCCTCTCGTTGAGTTCGATACCATCGATCAGGTCATTGCCTGGGCCAACGACTGCGAGTACGGACTGGCCTCATCGATCTTCACGAAGGATCTGAACATCGCCACGAAGGCCTGCCGCGAGCTCGAGTTCGGCGAGACCTACATCAACCGCGAGCACTTCGAGGCCATTCAGGGCTTCCATGCAGGTGTGAAGAAGAGCGGTATCGGCGGTGCCGACGGCAAGCACGGCGTCGAGGAATACCTCGTCACCCACGTCACTTACCTCGACACCTACGAGGACATGTAAGATAAAAGGATTCCCCGCAATTGCGGGGAATTTTCTTTCACTTTCTATTTTGTCTGTGACGCTACAGCGCTACAGTGCTACAGTGCTACAGTTGAAAATATAGTCACCCAAAATCCAAAAATCAATCTATCTATATATTTATATATATATAAATATATAGATAGAGTAAATTTCGAAAATTTGAATAGCATAAAATGAACTGTAGCACTGTAGCGCTGTAGCAGACTATAAGAAACGTTTTCCATGTGCGTGCTTTTTGGCGTGTCTTTTTTAGAGATTTACTTGCAGGACTAATGAATTATTCGTACCTTTGCACTGTCAATGAAAAAAGACGAAATTTGCGGCCTAACTGGGCAACAAAAAGTTCCTAGCGCGCTGGCAACTGTTTCCTAGTAAAAACGCAAAACAGAGTCCATTCGGCGACAAGTAAAATTATCACACAATCTATTAAAGTTTAACCATTAAAATTAGAATTGAATGATGGCATTGAAAGTAAAAACAATGATAATCCGTGCAGAAATTGCCCTATTTTGCAACTTGGGGCCTGGCCCCAGAGATAAAACAATCGACATAATTTGCGTTTTCGACTATCACAGAAAGGAATCCTCGCAAGTTTGCGGAGGCGTTAACAATCTTTAACTTGTATTTTATTGAATCATTAGAGTTTTTTTTGTATATTTGCCTTCGATACTTCAATATGATGTGTATCAACGCGATAACTAAATTAATGTTTAACCAATTAAAATTTTTACAGATATGAACAAGTATTTGACAACCGGTGTTGCAGCCATCGCATTCATAGTTGCATTCACGAGCTGCTCAAAGACTGATCTTTATGATCAAGGTGCTGTTGACGAGCGTAACAGACAGGAGCAAGAGAAGAAAGATCAGCAGAAGGAAATGACCGTAAACGAGAAGTATGCTTTTGCTTTCGAGAAAGCCTTTGGTAAGGTCGGTCCAAATGTAGACTGGGGTTTCGGTCGTAAGAGTTCCAGTGCGCGTACCTTCACTCGTGCTGTAGGCACTTATGCCCAGTACAAAGGCAACATTCAACCAAACATTTCATTCCCTTCAGATTGTGATGCCAGCAATTTCTTGGAAGAAGCACCTGAAGGTGTTGGCAAACTGCCTACATGGGGAGGTAATGCAGCTCAAGCCAGTTCTTTTTATATAGAGGGAGCCTACGACGTGATTTCTACGTATGGTGGCGCCACAAAACTTTATGTAAAAGGTACCGTTGACTTATCCGAGAACGATGGAGACGCATCAGCTACGACATGGAGATTTATGCCGTCTAACACTTCGGAGATCTATCTGCTTGAAGGTTCAAAGCTTGTTTTAGGTGAGGCCAGTGCGAAGAATTTCAACGTTGCTGCCATTTATATTGCAGAAGGCGCAACACTTCAGTCGGATTACAGTCTCTGGGCAAATAATCTCACAAAGATTTACAATCATGGAAACATCATTGTTGGATCATTTGAACCTAACACGTCCAGTTCCCTCTATAATGTAGGAACTATGACAGCAGGAAGTGTGACTGCCGAAAGCAATCCTACCAGAATTGTCAACGATGGCACTATCAATTGCGCATCTGTCACAGTGAAAGCCGGTGCTGTGCAGAATAATGCTGAGTGGAACGTTACTGGTACTACATTTATTACTTCTGAAAACTCAGGATGGGTCAACAATGGAAAATGGACAACTCGGGATTATTCTTATATTGGTGGAAGCGAGAACGTAATCAATAACTGCTACCTTTGGGTGACAAATGATTTCGAAATGAACATCGATTCAGAAGAAGGCGCATTTAAGATTGATGGCGGCGGCGGTGTGCTCACTAAGAATTTCTATGGAGGTAGATGTACTACAGTTCCTGATGAATTATCTGTTTCTGGTCCATTCAAAATCAATATGGGCGCGAATGCCGTATTTGTCGTTGAGGAAACCGCTCAGTTTGAGTCTGGACGTGGCGACGATGAAGGATTTGGAATCTTTGGTGTCTCTTCAGATGCCCCTGCCGTATTCCAAGCTAAGAATATTGTCAGAGACGCAACGCTTCAAAGCCAGAGAAGTCATGGTGCAGTGACCTATGGCGGCAACTTGTACGTTTCTGCAGAGACTCATTTTGCACAGGGATATGATGGCGAGGGTGATGGAACTGCCGAGGCAAAACCGTTCATTTATGTAAAAGACGGCTTCACCATCGCTGACAATATCTATGCCGAAGGCTTCAAGTCTGGCAAGCCTAATATCAATATTTCAGAGACTCCTTGTAGCCCAGGATTCAGGGGTGGTAATCCGCTCTATCGCGTGATTGCTGAAGACCTGTCGGCTTCGGAAGCAGGCGACTTCGACTTCAACGATGTTGTCTTCGACGTGGTGAAGGCTGAAGGTGGCGTGACCACTCTGAAGCTGATCTGCGCCGGTGGTGTGCTGCCGCTGAGAGTCAGAGGTGCAAATCAGGCTGAGGGTACAGAGATCCACAGTCTATTCGGTGAAAGGACTCCTAACGCGAATGGTCAGTATAATATGTATAACACAGGTATCGGTACTAAGATGCCAGAGGCAGAATTTACCGTTGAGGGCGAATACACGACGCCTGAGCAGATCCGGAATATCATCATCGAGGTATGGAAGAATGACAAATGGATGGAGCTTAAAGCTGAAACAGGTAAGGCTGCATGTAAGATTCTGGTCGATGATACGTTTGTGCCTGTTATGGAGAGAAGAAACATTGCCGACGAGAATCAGAACTTCACCAACTATGTACAAGGCAAGTTCGTCAATGACTTCTGGTGGAAGTAAAGACTTCATCGCTTAGAACGATAAAGGCCCGCTCAATAAGAGCGAGCCTTTTTTGTTGGTATGAGGATATCAAGTGATCAGAACTTGAATTTGTAGGAGAGCCCGATCATGTGAATGTTGGGCTCGTTGTCATCGTCGTCATCGCGGACGGTCTGGTAGCGATAGAAGGCTCCGACGGTGTGCTGCTTGGAGAGTTTCCAGTCGGCACCCACGTGGAAGCGCGTCTTCTGCAGGCTCCAGGCATTGAAGAACTCGACGTTGGCGTAGGGCGTGATAGCAAGTCCCTTCTTGTCGTATTCGATCTGTAGGCGACTGCGGAGCACGTTCGTACCCTTGCCGTTGTAGGTCTTCTTCTCCCACTCCTCATCGTCGTAATCCCAGCGGTCGACGGTCTTCTCGGGCCGGTAGGTGTACTGCCAGCGCTCGCGGAGTGAGAACTTCAGGTTGCTGATCTTCTGCGAGGCGGTAAGTGAGACGTTGAAGCGATGGCGCACGCCCCAGTAATGAGCCTCCTTATTGATGGCGCCATTGGTCTTATAAGTGATGCGCTCGTTGTTGTCGTAGAGGAAGATGTAGCCAGCTGAGGCCTTGAGCCACTTGGTTATCTTAAAGTCGGCACTGAGTCCCCCACTCCAGCGATCGACGGTCTTCGTATTGTCGCGTGTACGTAGTTCACCCTCAAATCCGAGACTCCACTTCTTGGAGAGCTTCTTCTCTGCCTCGAGCGAGAAGTCGAGTCCGAAATCATCGCTCTGTGCCGATGCAGTGAAAAGTGAAAGGTGAAAAGTGAAAAGTATAAATAGTAGTCGTTTCATTTCTTTCAAAACTGTTTGAGTTGGTCTTTGGAGAGTTTAAGTTCTTCGCTCATGCCAGACTGGTCGCCCTCGTAGCTGACGCGGATCATGGCCATATCGCGGAGGAAGTCGATGGAGCCGATATCGACCTTGACCACCTTGACACCGAGGCGCTTCTCGAGGTCGGCAATGAGCTCGGGGCGGCGCTCAGGGGTGATGAGTTCGATGCGGTCGTACTGCACGAGTCGCGAGGGGCGTGTCTTGATGTGGAGCTCGCAGAGCCATACTGCCAGCGAGATGATGGCATTGGTGAGCAACACCTCGAAGATGGGCACATTGACGGAGACAGCATTGACGAGCGAGAGGGCGATGATGACGAAGAGATAGGTCATCTCGCGGACGGGCATCGCATCCGTGCGGTAACGCATGATGGAGAAGATACCGAAGAGTCCGATGCCGACACCCATCGAGGTCTTGCCCTTCAGGTCTTCGAGCACGAATATCATGAAGAAGACGATGAAGAAGATGGCCACAGAGATGAGCATGAACGTGAAGTAGAAGTCGCGTCGACGACACTTACGGTAATACAGGCGGTCGATGATGAGCCAGGTGAACACGACGTTGATCAGCAGGCGGATGAACATCATCAGGAAATCGTTGGATAATGTGAAAAATTCCATATTCTATCTTTTTTTACTATATTCTTTTTGCAACGGACTACAGGACTTAAGGACTTGTTTAGAGCACTGCCATTTTCTTCTCCACGCTATGCAGGCGGGGCTTGATGCGATTGCGGCGCAGACTGCTGTTGGTGAGCGCTGAACCGATGCAGTATTTGGAAAACCCGTGAGGGAAGAGGCGAAGCTGGAGCAGCTTGGGCAGGATAGGCGACGGCTGGAGGCCATCGCGCTTGAGCTCGATGACAACGAGCTGCCCCATCGAGCGGTCGACACCCGTAGAGAGATTGTGGAACTGCAGATTGGTATCGATGGTGAGACGCTCGGTCTTGGCCTTGTTGACGAGGGTGATACGGTCGAAGTGGTTCTCGAGTTGCGGTGAGAGCCGCTCAGGATCGTAGCGCAGATGAGTGCGGATAAACTCGTCGTAGTCGTGCAGGCGGAAGGAGGAGGCGACTCCCATGCGAGGGTCAAAACCCTCGGCGGCGGTGCGCTTCTTCTTCGTGCGACCGTGATTGTTCTTCGTCTTCACTTCAAGGAAGTTCAGCCCTACGTGCAGATAGGAGCGCACACGGATCTTCTGGCGCACGAGATGACCTGCCTCGTGGCGGTTGTACATCGCACAGTCTTCCGTATCGTAGTAGAGCGTATAATACGGTGCGACGACCTCACCATCGACCTGCTGGACGTAATACTCGTCGCGGGCCAGTGTGAGCAGCTGCCGAAGTACCGGCATCGTTGTCACGAACTTCGTGTCGATGCGGTTCATCAGACGGATGTCTCTCATCTCGTCGAGGGTGATGGTCTCGTATTGTCTCAGTATTTCTGTCATACGTTTGATTTTCTGGCTGCAAAGTTAGGCATTCGCGCCACATCAGCCAAAAAGATTCAGTGAACACGCCGTTTCGTTCAGCGAAGTGTCAGCTCTACGGGGCAGTGGTCGGAGCCGAGGATGTCGGTATGGATCCTAGCATCGTCGAGCCGCTCGCGCAGACGATCGGAGATGACGAAGTAATCGATGCGCCAGCCAGCATTCTTCTGGCGCGCCTGGAAGCGGTAAGACCACCACGAATACTTCACCTCATCGGGGTACTTAAAGCGGAAACTGTCGGTAAATCCCGCTGCGAGCAGCTCGCTGAACTTGGCACGCTCCTCGTCGGTAAAGCCAGCGTTGTGGCGGTTGGTCTTGGGATTCTTGATGTCGATCTCCTCATGAGCCACATTGAGGTCGCCGCAGAGGATGACGGGTTTCTGGGCATCGAGGCGCTGAAGGTAGGCACGGAAAGCATCCTCCCACGTCATGCGGTAGTCGAGGCGCTTCAAGCCGTCCTGAGAGTTGGGCGTATAGCAGCAGACCAGAAAGAACTCGGGCATCTCGAGGGTGACGACGCGCCCTTCGTGGTCGTGCTCGTCGATACCGATGCCATAGGTCACGCTGAGAGGCTGGTGACGGGTGAAGACGGCTGTGCCCGAATAGCCCTTCTTTTCGGCATAGTTCCAATACGACTGATAGCCCTCGAAGGCGAGATCGAGCTGCCCCTCCTGCATCTTCGTCTCCTGAAGACAGAAGAAGTCGGCATCTAACTGACGGAAAACCTCACTGAACCCCTTGCCCTCGCAGGCGCGGAGCCCATTCACATTCCAACTGATAAATTTCATACGCTATAATAATTTTGGTTGCAAAGTTACAAAGAAATTAAGAATTAAGAATTAAGAATTAAGAATTATTTTGTAACTTTGCAGCAGAAATCGACAAAAACAAATGATTAAGACCCTATACCGACAAATACACGGCTACTGGACGGCCACCATCCTTACACCCGTATGGACGGCGCTGGAGGTGCTGATGGACGTGCTGATACCCTACGTGACGGCCTCGCTGATAGACAAAGGCATCAATGCAGGGGACATGCAGAACGTGTACTACTACGGCACGATCATGCTGGGGATGGCGATGATGAGCATGGTGTTCGGCATTCTGGGCGGGAGATGCTCGGCCTACGCTTCGACGGGGTTTGCGGCCAACCTGCGATCGGCCATGTATCGCAACATTCAGCGGCTGGCCTTCTCAGACATCGACAAATACGCGCTCTCAGGACTGATCACCCGCATGACGACCGACGTGAACTCGCTGCAGACTGCCTTCCAACAGTTGTTGGGCGTGAGCGTGAGGGCTCCTTTCAAACTGGTGCTGTCCATCCTGATGTGCCTTGTGATCGACGCCAGGCTGTCGCTGGTGTTCCTCGTGGCGCTGGTGATACTGAGCTTCTCGCTCTACCATATTATATCGCGAGTGGCGAAACTGTTCCAGCAGGTGTTCGTGAAATACGACGAGCTGAACCAGAGCGTGCAGGAGAACATCACTGCCATCAGACTGGTGAAGGCCTTTGTGCGCGAGGACTATGAGAACGAGAAGTTTGCGCGAGCAGCCGATAATCTCTACATGCTGTATGTGAAGGCCGAGAGCCTGATGGCCTGGAACCACCCCATCATGAACATGGTGGTGTACGGCTGCATCATCGCCCTGTCGTGGCTAGGTGCCCACTACATCGTGGAAGGCACACTGACCACTGGCGAGCTGACCTCACTGTTCTCCTACGTGATGTCGATACTGATGTCGCTGATGATGCTCTCGATGATCTTCGTGATGCTCACCCAGAGTGCAGCCTCAGCCAAGCGCGTGGCAGAGATTATCGAAGAAGAGCCCGACATCGTGAACCCTGAGCACCCCGTCATGGAGATTGCCGACGGCAGCGTCAGCTTTGAGGGCGTGAGATTCGACTATGTGCGACGCACTCCCCCCTCCCCACTCCCCACTCCACACTCCACACTCCACACTTCTCGAAAATCAGCCCTCTACAACGTGAGCTTCAACATCGCAAGCGGTGAGACCATCGGCGTGATAGGCGGTACCGGCTCGGGCAAATCGTCGCTCGTCAACCTGGTATCGCGCCTCTACGATGTGTCGCAAGGCGAAGTGCGGGTAGGTGGCAGAAACGTGAAGGAATACGATCTGACAGCGCTGAGAAACGCCGTGAGCGTGGTGCTGCAAAACAATATCCTCTTCTCGGGCACGATACTCGACAACCTGCGATGGGGAAACCCGCAGGCCACTGAGGAGGACTGCCGCAGAGCTTGCCATCTGGCCTGTGCCGACGAGTTTATCGAGCAGATGCCCGAGGGCTACCACACACGTATAGAACAAGGTGGAACCAACGTGAGCGGCGGGCAGAAGCAGCGACTCTGCATCGCGCGAGCCCTACTGAAGCAGCCCCAGATACTCGTGCTCGACGACTCGACATCGGCCTGTGACACGGAGACCGACGAGAAGATCAGGAAGGCGATACACAGCCAGCTGCCAGAGATGACGAAGATCATCATCGCCCAGCGCATCTCGAGCGTGCAGAGCTGTGACCGCATCCTCGTGATGGACAACGGCATGGTGACGGGATTCGACACCCACGAGCAGTTGCTGAAGACCAACACTCTCTATCAGGAAATCTACGCCATACAGAAAGCAGACAAGGGCGACTTTGACCAGAAGGAAGGCAGAAAGAAAGGAGGTGACGCATGAGACAGCCCAGTTTCGGAGGACCACGAGGACCAAGGGCGCAGGCTGGTTTCCAGAAAGCCAGCAAGGAGCAGCGGGCTACCCTGCAGCGAATGTTCACCTTTGTTATGAAGCACTACAGGTGGGCGATCGTCGTGGTGCTGGTGTGCGTCTTCATCTCATCGATCACCTCGCTGATATCATCGCTGTTCACCAAGACGCTGATCGACGACTATATCGTGCCGCTGACTCAAGTGGAGAATCCGCAGTACCAGTCGCTGGCTCAGACCTTGTTCAAGCTGGCGCTCATCCTCTTCTTCGGCACCGTATGTTCATATACCTACAACCGGCTGATGATCTACATCAGTCAGGGAACGATGCTCAGACTGCGGAAAGCCATCTTCGAGAAGATGGAGCACCTGCCCATCAACTATTTCGACCAGCGCCCTCATGGGGATATCATGAGCGTCTATACCAACGACGTCGACTCGCTGCGACAGATGATTTCGACGGCGATGGCACAGGTGTTCTCATCGATCATCACCATCGTGGCCACATTTACCTCGATGATCGTGCTGAGCATCCCGCTGACGCTCGTAAGCGTAGCGATGGCGGTGGCGATGGCGATGACCACCACCCAACTGGGTAAGCGTTCGCGCAACTTCTTCCGCACACAGCAACAACGGCTGGCACAAGTAAACGGCTTCATAGAGGAGATGCTGACGGGGCAGAAGGTCATCAAGATATTCTGTCACGAGGAACAGGCCATCAGAGCGTTTGAGGACATCAACGAGCAACTGCGTGCCTCGGCCTGCAATGCCAACCGCATCGCCAATATCGTGATGCCCGTAAACGGCGGTATCAGCAACTTCGGATTCGTATGTCTGGCAGTAGTGGGAGCCACCCTCGCCATTAACGGATCGTTGGGGAATGGTGACACTGGGAACGGTGGTGGCCTTCCTGCAACTCAACAAGAGCTTCACGCGGCCTATCTCACAAGTGAGCCAGCAGATCAACTCGGTGCTGAATGCTTCGGTGGGAGCAGAGCGCGTGTTTGCATTAGGCGACGCCGAGCCTGAAGTGGACGAGGGAAAAGTGGAGCTGAAAGATGCGAAAGGCGACGTGGACTTCAAGGATGTAGATTTCGGATATACCAGCGCCAAACAAGTGCTTTTCGATATCAACATCAACACGAACCCCGGGCAGAAGATTGCCTTCGTGGGTGGAACGGGAGCAGGCAAGACCACCATCATCAACCTCATCAACCGTTTCTACGAGATCCAGCATGGAAAGATACTCTACGACGGCATCCCCATCACCGACATCAAGAAGGAGAGCCTGAGAAAGTCGATGAGCATCGTATTGCAGGAGACACACCTCTTTACGGGTACCGTCATCGACAATATCCGCTACGGGAAACTCGACGCCACCGACGAGGAATGCGTAGAGGCAGCCAAGCTGGTGGGAGCCGACGACTTCATCCGCCGCCTGGCCAATGGCTACATGACCGTCCTCAACGGCGACGGCGGAAATCTGTCGCAAGGTGAGCGACAGCTGTTGGCCATCGCCAGAGCAGCCGTATCGAATCCGCCTGTGCTCATTCTCGACGAGGCGACATCGAGCATCGATACCCGCACGGAAACCCTCGTACAGCGCGGCATGGACACTCTGATGCGAGGACGCACCACCTTCGTCATCGCCCACCGCCTGAGTACCATCAGGAATGCCGACCAGATCATCGTGCTCGATCATGGCCGCATCATCGAACAAGGTACGCACGAACAGCTGCTGGAGCAGAAAGGCAAGTATTACCTGCTCTACACAGGCAATGAACTAACGACATAAACCAAATAACATCATGAAGGAGATCAAACGATTCATTACCATCACGCTGGCCTGCTGCGCCATCAGCACCACACAGGCCCAATTAGCGGAGCCTTACTACAAACTGCCAGACCCGCTGCTGATGAACGACGGGAAAACGAAGGTGGAGAGCCTCAACGACTGGAACAAGAGAAGACAGGAAATCGGTGAGATGATCCAAGAGCTGGGCATCGGACGAAAGCCAGAAGTAAGCCCTGAGGCCGTAAAAGCGAGCATGAAGGGTGACACCCTCATCGTAGACGTCACCGTCAACAGGGAGACGCTGACCTTGAAATCGTGTATCCACTACCCTACTACAGGTCAACCTCCTTACGCCCTGATGATCGGCACAAGCATGCTCTCGCTGCCAAAGCCGCTCTTTGAGAACCGTCCCATCGCCACGATGAACTACCACGAGGCGCAAGTGAACGATTACTCGCAATGGAAGCCTCATCACGAAAGAGGTGAGCACAACTTTGACCGTCTGTACCCAGAACTGAAGGATAACGGTGCCTACAGTGAATGGGCATGGGGCTTGAGCCGCATCATCGACGGACTGGAGCAACTGGGCGCAGAGAAGACGAAAATCGACGTGAAGCGCATCGGCGTGAGCGGCTGTTCGTATGCTGGCAAGATGTCACTCTTCTGCGGTGCCTTCGATGAGCGCGTGGCACTCACCATCGCGCAGGAGCCAGGTGGTGGAGGTGCTGCCTCATGGCGCTATAACTGCCATGTGGACAGCGTGGAGAATCTGGATCGCACGGACTATCACTGGTTTCTGGAATCGATGCGAGAGAAGTTTCATGGCGACAGCGTGTTCCTGATGCCCTACGATCACCACGAACTGGTGACGATGATCTGTCCGAGAGCCCTTCTCGTGCTGGGGAACACAGACTACAAATGGCTGGCTGACGAGAGTGCCTACGTCTCGCTGAACGCAGCCCGCAAGGTGTGGGAGAAACTGGGTGTCGCCGACCGTATGGGTTACTCCATCAATGGCGGGCATCCCCACTGTCTGTTGCCTGAGAGTCAATATCCGGAAGTGGAAGCTTTCATCGATAAGTTCCTACTCCATCAGACAGATATCGACACAAGGGATATCCGTATCGCCCCGCAGGAGTTCAAAGAGAAAATAGATTTGAAAAAGTGGATAGAATAATAAGATCCCCGCTCGGCTGAGCGGGGACGATATTTTAGAACTTTGCCATCTTGATGGCGACTACTGCACATTCATCGCCCTTGTTACCCAAACGCCCACCAGCACGATCTTTCGCCTGCTGCAGGTCGTTGGTCGTAAGCAGTCCGTAGATAACGGGAATGTTGCTTGTGGCATTCAGGCGGGCGATCCCCTCTGTGACACCCTGACAGATATAGTCGAAATGAGGTGTCTCGCCACGAATAACGGAACCAAGGATGATAACGGCATCGTAACCGTCGTTGAGCGTCATCTGGTGAGCACCGTAGATCAGCTCGAAGCTTCCAGGAACGGTCTTCACATGGATGTTCTCAGGCAGGGCGCCATGCTTCTCAAGTGTAGAGACACAACCATCGAGCAGAGCCCCCGTAATCTCAGGATTCCATTCAGCCACAACGACACCGAAAATCATATTCGATGCATCGGGCACTTTAGAAATGTCGTAGTCGGAGAGATTCTTTGTTGCCATAGCTTATTTTGCAGATACGCGCTCGATATAAGCGTCGATGGTCTGAGAAGCCATAGAGTTGAAGTACTTCTCCTTCACGGTCTGATAGAGCTTCAGAGCCTCATCGTTTTTACCCTGACTCTCGAGGATCTCACCAGCCTGAATCAGGAAGGTGGGTGAGAGTGAATTGTTGTCAGCCTTCTCGGCAGCCTTCTTCAGGTGAGAAACGGCATTATCGAGCTGGTTCAGGTGAGCATAAGCGTTACCCAGAGCGCCTTCAGCTGCAGGAGAGATCATCTGATCGTCAGCACCATCATACTTCTCAAGGTACTTGACGGCATCCTCCCACTTGTCGAGCTTGGCATAGCAAAGTCCGGCATAGAGGTTAGCAAGATTACCTGCTTGAGTACTGCTATATTCATCGGCGAGCTTGGCAAAGCCCTTAAAGTTGGCGCTGTCGCCATTAAGTGCCATCTCGAAATTGTTAGCTGCGAAATACTCCTGGCCCTTGGCAATTGCTGTGCTGGCCTTAATCTCATTAGGACCAGAAACGTAGGTCTTATAAAGAACGATACCTGCAATGATTACCACGAGCGCAATCACTACGCCGATAATTGCCTTCTTATATTTCAGGAAGAAGGCTTCACTCTGATTCAGGGACTCCTCCATTGTAGGAGTTGCCTGCTGTTGATTTGTTGTTTGTGCCATTATTATACTTATTTTTTTATTACTTACGCATAAATCGGCTGCAAAATTACAAAAAAAATAGGAATTAAGAGTTATGAGTTAAGAAAATTTGCTGCCAACCCACATTTTTTCTTAATTCTTAACTCTTAACTTTCAAATTCTTTGTACCTTTGCCCCATGATTCTCGAAAAACTGTCTATCATCAATTACAAAAACATAGCTGCAGCCACTTTGGAACTGTCGCCAAAAATCAATTGTCTGATTGGTCAGAACGGTGTCGGCAAGACCAATGTGCTGGATGCCATCTATTTCCTCTCGTTCTGTCACTCAGCCAATAACCCCGTCGACTCGCAGCTGATCAGGCATGGTGAGGAATTCTTCATGCTCGAAGGCTGTTATGATGAGGACTTGACTATCACGGCAGCGATGAAGAAAGGCACGAAAAAACACTTCAAGCGCAACAAGAAAGAGTATAAGCGGCTGTCGGAGCATATCGGACTGATACCCATCGTTGTCGTCGCCCCTTCGGACACCTTGCTGATAGAAGGCGGCAGCGAGGAGCGCAGAAGACTGATGGATCTGGTCATCTCTCAGTATGACCGTACCTATATCGACGCGATGAACCGCTACAACAAGGCCTTGCAGCAGCGAAATGCATTATTGAAACTGGAGGAAGAACCTGATCTTGACGTGATCAGCTTGTTTGAAGAGCAGATGGCCCTCGAGGGCGAGAACATCTACCAGCGACGAAAGGCCTTTATCGAAGAGCTGACACCTATCTTCCAGCACATACACGAGACGATTTCGGAGAATCGCGAACAGGTGTCGCTCACCTACACGTCGCATTGTCAACGAGGCCGTCTGTTAGACGTCATACAGCGCGATCGCTTCAAGGATCGTGCCGTAGGCTATTCGCTACATGGCATCCATCGCGACGATCTGGAGTTTGCGCTGGGAGACCATCCGATGAAGCGTGAAGGCAGTCAGGGACAGAACAAGACTTTCGTGATAGCCCTAAAACTGGCACAGTTCGACTTCCTGAAGCGCACGAATTCGAAGACTACCCCACTACTGTTGCTCGACGATATCTTCGACAAGCTCGATGCCCGTCGTGTGGAACAGATTGTAAAGCTCGTGGGCAGTGATGATTTCGGACAGATCTTCATCACGGATACAAACAGGGAGCATCTGGACCAGATACTGGCAAGCAGCGAGCACGACTACCGCATCTTCCATGTGGAGAATGGGGAGATAAACGAAATCAAGAGAAAATAAGGAATATGTTCAGAAAAGACGTACAACAACTAAGAGACCTGATTCTGAGAAACTTACGGGCACAAGGATTGGAGACTCCCCTATTGCAGAAACGGCTCATCGACTCGTGGCCAGAGGTGGCTGGAGAGCTTGTGGCCAGTTACACCCAAGGGCTATTTATCAAGAATCAGACATTGTTCGTGCATCTTACAAGTCCCGCCTTGAGGGCTGATCTGATGATGATGAGGACAGAACTCGTGAAGAAGCTAAATGCACACGTGGGAAGTCAAGTAATAGCTGACATCAAGATCAACTAGACTACCTCATCGACTGCCATATCGTATTCATCTGTTGGCACTTCGGCAACTTTCTGGAAATCGAAACAGACACCGACTGTATGTATCTGCGGAAATGATTCCAACCCTCGGAGAAAACGATCGTAATAGCCCTTTCCTCTACCCAAGCGATGCCCCAAGGAATCGAAAGCCATACCTGGCACCAAGATCATCTCGATAGAAGTATAGTCAGTGAAGCGTTCGCCAATGGGCTCCATGATATGAAAAGCACCATCCTCAAGATCATTCTGCCCCATGTAACGTCGCAATTCCATCGTTGCATCGTCGAGCACCTTCGGCAACAGGACAGTCTTCCCCTCAGCCACGAGATCATCAACCAGCTGATGCGTATTGACTTCATCAGGCAAAGAATAAAAAGCCAGAACTGTATGAGCCTCAGCCAAAAGAGGTTTCAAACGCTGAATAACAGAAAGCGACAGTTCATCCAGCTGCTGCTGGGTGAATTGCCGCTTGAGTTCGCGCATCTGCTGTCGCAGTTCTGATTTAAGCATGGGCAATCTTCTTGCCTGCCTCTTCGGCAACAGGTTTCTGGGGGAAAGCCTCACCAGCCTTAAACAAGCGAAGTGTCTCCTTAATCGAAGGATCGTCCTGATTCAGATATTCCGTCCACGACTGCTCGTTGTGGATATTATAGATAATACGACTGATGACAAAACGCTCCAAAAGCTTATGCGACTTCTGAATCATCAGATTGCGACGCTTTAAGCCGTTCTTATCGGCAAAGTTCGCAAACTTTTCGACGATATTCTGACTCTTCAGATAACGCTCCATATCCTTGACTTCCTTCAGCTCGCTCAGGCGCTGACGGTTTTCATCAGTATAGTTATAGGCAAACTGCAGAATAAGTCCGCTCATCGTTGCCTCCTTATAATATGAAGTCATACCCAGTGTATCCTCAGGGATAAAGATATCAGGAGTGATACCACCGCCACCATAGACCACTCGACCATTAGCAGTATGATATTCCGGTCCCGTGTGTTTGATACTGTCGACAGAGAAGAACTCCCCATGCTGATAACGGCTCAGCCAATCATCGTCATAATGCTTACCATCGGTATAGGGTTTCTGGATGCAACGGCCTGAAGGGGTGTAATAACGGGCAATAGTCAGACGGATCATAGAGTGATCGCTGAACTCCATCGGTTTCTGAACGAGTCCCTTTCCGAAAGATCGACGCCCTATAATCGTACCTCGATCATTGTCCTGGATAGAACCAGCCAGAATCTCGGAAGCAGAAGCAGAACCCTCGTCGACGAGTACTACCAATGGGATGTTCTGATAAGAGCCACGCCCATCGGCGCGATATTCCTGTCGTGGGAAGCTGCGCCCCTCAGTGTAGACAATCAGCTGTCCCTTGGAAAGGAACTCATTGGCAATCTGTACTGCAGACTCCAGATAGCCGCCAGTGTTACCACGCAGGTCGATGACCAGATTAGAGAAGCTCTGCTGTGCCAACTTGGCAAGGGCTATAAGAAGCTCAGGATAAGTATTCTCACCAAAGTTCTTCATTTTGATATAGCCCGTCTCGTCGTCAATCATGTAGCAGGCTGTGACGCTCTTCGTAGGAATCTCACCTCGGGTGATGGTGATATGGCGCACCTTCTTCTCACCATAGCGGATGAGTCCGATCTTGACCTTCGTGTCCTTAGGTCCTTTCAGGCGGTGCATCGCTTCCTCGTTAGTACAGATCTTTCCAACAAAGGAAGAATCGTCGACCTCGACAATCTTATCGCCAGCCATCATACCAGCACGTTCTGCAGGACCATTGCCGATGACATTCTGTACACGGATGGTATCCTGACGGATGACAAACTCGATACCGATGCCGAAGAAGGAACCGCGCAAATCATCGTTGGCTATCTCTCCTTCACGCGCTGTGATATAGACCGAGTGGGGATCGAGCTCTGCCAGAATCTGGGGCATAGCCTTTTCCACGAGATCGTTAATATTGACCGTATCGACATACTGATCATCAATGATATGAAGCAGATTGTTCAGCTTATTACCACTCGAATTGATGATGTTCAGTCGATTGCCAGAGAAATGGTTGGCATAAAAAGTACCCACAAGGATGCCGATGACCACACATACGGCCATCCACAACGGGGTAAAACGGTTTGTTTTGTTTTTACTCATGATCTTGATTTTCTAATCCTATATAGATAACCTCAATTCCTGCACGTTCCAGAAGTTCGATACCATCAGTCAGACGATATTTCTCCCCATAGACCACACGCTTGATACCTGCCTGGATGATCAGTTTGGCACACTCGATACAAGGGGAAGCGGTGATGTAGATGGTAGCACCGTCGCTGTTATTATTGCTACGCGCCAGTTTGGTAATGGCATTAGCTTCAGCATGGAGCACATAGGGCTTAGTAACGTTATTATCATCCTCACAGACATTCTCGAAGCCGCTGGGCGTACCGTTATACCCATCGCTGATAATCATCTTGTCTTTTACCACAAGCGCTCCCACCTGGCGGCGCTGGCAGTAGGAGTTCTCTGCCCAGATGCGCGCCATTCTCAGATAGCGTTCATCTAATTTTTGCTGTTTTGATTCCATTTCTCTTCAATAATGCGTCAATAGTAGGTTCACCACCTTTAAATCTTTTGTATAATACCATCGGATTCTCCGTACCTCCCTTAGAGAGTATATTCTCGCGGAAGCTATGAGCCGTCTTCCTGTCGAAGATTCCATGCTTCTTAAACACGCTGAAAGCATCGGCATCGAGCACCTCTGCCCACTTATAGCTGTAATAGCCTGCTGCATAGCCGCCAGCCATGATATGAGAGAACTGTACCGTCATACAAGTATCGGGCAACTGCGGGAGGACCATCGCCTTCTCCCAAGCCTTCTTCTCGAAGGAAATGATATCGTCGGTAAATGCCTCCTTTTTCGTGTAGTAGGCCATATCGAGCAGTCCGAAGCTGACCTGCCTCATACAAGCATAGGCCACGTTGAAGTTTCGGCTCTTCACGATGCGCTCTATCAGCTCATCAGGCAATGGTTCACCCGTCTGATAATGGAAGGCGAAGGTACGCAGGAAGTCCTTCTCGATGGAAAAGTTCTCCATGAACTGCGAAGGTAACTCTACGAAATCCCACCATACATTTGTACCACTCAGGCTCTCGAAGCGGGTATTGGCAAACATGCCATGAAGCGAGTGACCGAACTCATGGAGGAAAGTCTCCACCTCACCCAGCGTCAGCAAGGCTGGCTTCTCTTCTGTCGGTTTCGTGAGGTTCATCACCACACTCACATGGGGGCGCACATTCTTCATGTTCTCTGGTCCGAAAGGTTTCTTCAGATCCTTACGTTCCATCCACTGGCCTTGATACTCAGTCATCCAAGCCCCACCCTGCTTGCCCTTGCGCGGATGGAAATCGGCATAGAATACTGCGAGATAAGAACCATCTTCATCGAACACCTCGTAGGCTTTTACATCAGGATGATAGACAGGGATGTCCTTATTCTCTTTAAAGGTGATGCCATAGAGACGATTGGCCAGTCCGAAGACACCCTCTATCACCTTTGAGAGCTCGAAATAAGGCCGTAACATCTCAGCATCGATATTGAATTTCTCGAGCTGCAGCTTATGAGAATAATAGCTGAAGTCCCAAGGTTCGAGTCTAAAGTCTCTACCCTCGAGTTTCTTCGCCATCTTCTCAATGGCTGCCACCTCTTTCTTAGCTGTGGGCTTATAGGCTACGATCAAGTCGTTAAGCAGTTTATAAACATTACGCACATTGCCTGCCATGCGATGCTTCAACACATAGTCGGCATAGGTCTTATGTCCAAGAAGCTGAGCCAGTTCGCGGCGCAGGTTTATAAGCCGTTTACAAATCTCGATATTATTCTCCGTATTGTCGTGGATGCACTCCGTATTCTTCGCCATATACATCTGACGACGGAGTTCACGCTGGGTGCTGTATGTCATAAAGGGAGAATACGAGGGAAAGTCGAGTGTGAAAATCCAACCATCCTTCTCCTGTTCCTTCGCTGCAAGAGCAGCAGCCTCACGAGCTGTTTCAGGCAGACCGTCAAGCTGGGCTTCATCCGTAATATGCAGAGTGAAAGCCTTATTCTCCTTCAACAGGTTCTGCGAAAACTGCAAGCCAAGCATCGATGCCTCTTCCGTCAATTGTCGAAGCCGTTCCTTGCCAGCGGCATCGAGCAGAGCTCCGCTGCGTACGAAGCCATCATAACAGTTGTCGAGCAACATCTTCTCCTCAGGTGTCAGCTTACGATGATGACGATGTACATACTTAATACGTTCGAATAATTTCTCGTTCAGGCGTATATCGTTGGCGTGTTTCGTCAGGATCGGGCTCATCTTCTGTGCCAGCGCATCCATCTCGTCGTTGGTCTCAGCGGAAAGCAGATTAAAGAATACTGTAGACACACGCGACAGCAGATCATAATAATTCTCACCGTCCTTCTCATCGTCTACATTGATGATGGTGTTGTCGAAGGTAGGCTTTTCCGGATTATTAATGATCTTCCCTATCTGCTCATCATCACGACGTATACCCTCAAGCATAGCCTCCTCAAAATCCTCCAGACGGATTCTATCGAAAGGTGCCGTATCATGAGGCGTCTGATATGGCTGGAAGAATGGATTGATTCTCTCTTTATTCTCACTCATTGTCTTTATGTGATATTATATATTATTCAAAACACCAAGCGCTCCAGTTGGTGGATAACCACCCTACCACGATGCAGTTCTATCAGGCCATCACGTTGCATCTGGTTCAGAGCCTTCGAAACGTTCAGGCGACTATCATTCAACTCTTCTGCCAATCGTTCCATCAGGATATTGAACACCTTAGATCCTGCAGGATAGACACAACGCTGGATAAAGAAACGACAAATGCGCTCGTGCAGTGAAGCAGGAACTCGTCGCCATAGTTGCAGAAGCTGTTTCTGAGTCTGTGTCGCTACTAGGTTCATCAGATTCAGACGAAATACGAGGAAATCCTCCGACAATCTCACGACCTCTTCCTTATCTAAAAGCAGGAAATTCACGTCGGTAGTTGTCGTGAAGTCGTGCGTATAACACTGATAATAGCCAAAAACCGACTCCAGTTGCAGAAGGAAAGGAGCAGAGACGGTCTCTTCCACCGAGTAGCCGTTGTCATGTGCGTACGATTGAATCTTCACCGAACCATTGATGAGGAAATACATCTGCTGACAAGCACTACCATTTTTAATCACCAATTTACCTGCGGGCATCTTAGTGAAGCCGAAGCGGGTATGTCCTGCCACGATCTCCAGATCATCGCGACTCATTCCCTGAAACAACGGGAACTGCAGCAACTGGTCATATATCTGGAGCGTCGGCATTCTATTCTACGATTTTATTACGGAGTGAAGGCGAATACCAAACGGCGTTCTCTCCGTTTTGGTCACTATAGATGATATAGGCCATTAGCTCAGGGCGACGTTCCATCACTTTCTGGGCCTTTTCAAGTCCCATCACCATGAAAGATGTAGCATAGGCATCTGCCTCTGCACAACTCTTGGCGATGACTGTGGCAGAAAGAATATTATGCTGCACAGGGAAGCCCGTCTTAGGATCAATCGTGTGAGCATATTTCTTACCACCTTTATAATAGAAATTGCGATAGTTGCCACTGGTGGCCATAGCCATATCTGTCACATTCAGAACTGTCTGCAGCTCATGACTAGTACTTAACGAATCGTCGGAAGGTTTCGTCACTCCGACCTTCCAAGGCAAGCGATCGGGATTCAGACCACTTGTTACTATTTCGCCACCAATCTCTACCATAAAATTCTTAACCCCTCGACTGCGCAGGAACTTAGCAATCACATCACAACCATAGCCTTTGGCTATAGCCGAGCAATCAAGCATAATACGCGGATCCTTTTTCTTGATATGACCATTCTCTAGCGATACTTTCTGATAGCCTACTATCTGTCGAAGGCTGTCTACCTGATAAGATGATGGCAGCGCGCTATTCTTGAAACCAAACCCCCAGGCATTCACCAAAGGAGCCACCGTGATGTCGAAGGCGCCATCTGTTTCCTCAGAAATATACAAGGCCAAATTGTAGACATCCAAAAACATCGAATCAAGCTGTACCGCCTTATTCTGATTAACGGCAGTGATAATCGAGTTCTCGTTAAAAGGCGACAAAGATTGATCTACCTTTAAGAGCTCTGCCTTAATGCCTGCTGCCATATTGGAATCACACTGATAGGTGATATGATAGGTGGTACCAAAGATGAAATCTGCATTCTTCTGATAAGGAATAGCCTGTTGCTGACGGATAATCAAGACCGTCCCTACAATTAGCAGCACTAAGAATGGCAGCTGCCACATCAGTCGTTTTTTCTGTTTCTCGTCCATGTTTTATCAAGGTTCTTTATCTGAAATCAGATATCAATAATCACATTGAAAGTTCCTCCCAGACGGGTGTCACCATAAAGGCCGAAACCTGGCACATACCAAGTTCTATTAAGATTACCCTCTGAGTGGGCTATCCTTTTCTTATACCTGAAACTCCAGCCCAGATGCAAAGGGCCGAATATCTTAGCGTCAACACCTACTAAGGCCTCAATCCAATGGAAATTACACGCCAAGTCTTTGATTCCATAGCCCGTATTCCATTTCCAGACGGGATCAGGGTAATCGGGTCGAGATATATCCACCTTATAAGATGTAAAGGCATAGCGGAGTCCAATATACAATCGGTACGGTCCATGTTTCTCTTTCAACATGTTTTTATCAATACCAATGCGGAAATAAGGAGCTGATGTGCTATAATGTATCTTTGTGACCTCATCATCATGATTGGCCCTGCCCAGACCTGCCTCCACAATGGGGAACCACTCATCATGAAGGTTCACACGCAGTGCCCCTTCATACTGTCCATTATCTGAAAACTGCATAAGTCCGGCACCTACCAGATCAAATGATACAGCAAATCCACGAAATGTTGGGATGGAGTCTTTCTGGAAAGAGAAGAACTTCACCTGAGCCGAGGCAGTCACAGCAGCCATCAGCAACAGCAGACTAAAGGTCAGTCTTCGGATAGAAATTGAAATGAACCGTTTCTGGATCATAGGTCACTGATGGGTTTTTAATCACTATAGAGTCAATATAGTTATGCGTATAACGTACACCTGTCAGATTGTGGAAAAAGACGGAGTTGCAATCTACTGATTCAAAATTAGGATAGTCATCCTTCTTTACCCATACCGTATCCAGCACCTGAACGCGGATTGCAAGCGTGTCAACGACCAAAGTGTTGCTAAAAGAGAAAATGAGAATATCCTCAGGATGTGAGTAACTGATAGGAAGTGCGAATTTTTTGATGCCTATACCACTATTATAGATAAGAGTATCCTTGCCTTCGGCTGTCGTTGACCAAACATTCAAAGTATCAGGCAGTTCTAGCTCTGAGCCTTCACTATCCATGATGGCGTATCTGGTTTCTACGACGTTATTGACAGGACAGTCTATACTCGAACAGGCTGCCACCATCATCGCCAATATCAGGTACAGGAACTTCTTCATAATGTTTCCTCTATTTGATAGTCGTTACGTCCACTAGAAGAACGGCTGATAAGATCACCCAAGAATCCTGTAAGGAACAACTGTGTACCTATCATCATCATGGTCAGTGCAATATAGAAGAAAGGCGAATCCGTAACCAGTCGCTGGGGAATATGGTTAGCCAGGCACCACAACTTATCGGCACCAATCCATAAAGCAGACACAAAACCAATAAAGAACATGATTGTACCCAAGAATCCAAAGACATGCATCGGTTTTTTGCCGAACGTAGACAAAAACCAAAGTGTCAACAAGTCGAGATAGCCATTTACAAAGCGGTTCAAACCCATGAATTTGGAAGACCCATATTTACGTGCTTGATGCTGTACTACCTTTTCACCGATCTTATCGAAGCCTGCATTTTTAGCCAGATAGGGAATATAACGATGCATCTCGCCATATACCTCGATGTTTTTTACCACAGCCTTGCGATAGGCCTTCAAGCCACAGTTGAAATCGTGAAGGTTCTTAATGCCACTAATTTTTCTTGCCGTAGCATTAAAGAGCTTCGTGGGAATAGTTTTTGAGATGGGGTCATAGCGCTTCTGCTTATAGCCTGACACAAGGTCGTAACCATCCTCCTTGATCATCCTGTATAATTCCGGTATCTCATCGGGAGAGTCCTGAAGGTCTGCATCCATCGTAATCACCACGTCGCCTTGAGCCTGTTCGAATCCACAAAAAAGTGCCGGACTCTTGCCATAATTCCTGCGGAACTTGATGCCCTTCACCACATCAGGCTGCTTACGATTCAACTCAGAGATAATCTCCCAGGAACGATCGGTTGAACCATCGTTGATGAAAATCACCTCATAGCTATAATTGTTCTCCTTCATCACTCGCTCTATCCAAGCGTAGAGTTCAGGAATCGATTCATCCTCATTATAAAGAGGTATAACGACTGAAATATCCATTTTCTCTTTCTAAACCTTCTTACTCTTTTACTTTTGCCACACTACGCTGCATGACCATGCTGATGGGAATACCCAAAATAAACCCTAAAGAGATATTGACAGTAAGCATATTCAGGGCATAATCTATCGGACGAATCGTAGACATCTCTCTCAGGCTTTCGTCCATCATCTCTGTCATACCATATTGCTGCAACACCTTCCGAGCCTCGTCGGATGACACCATTTTCGAGAACTGCGTCAGCAGATAGCCATTGTCTATATAGGCGAAATAGAGATATTGCGCTAACGCGAAGAGTACGCCGCCGTAGAAGAACACGAGTACACTATAGGCATAACCTCTACGGAAGGAAATAAGGCCTTCAAGACCGAAATCACGGAACTTACCCAAACGACTTCCCACAAATATTGGGGTGTATATCATCAGTATAAAAGCTGCCATACCAAGCATCTCGTTTGTTATACCTATTATATATAATAAGAACGAAGACACCCATAGCAGGGCAAGTAAGGCTCCGTCTTGTCGGGCAAAAGCTTTCAGTTGTATGTATTCTGGTGCTGTCATTTTTAACAATTATCACTTTCAAGGTGCAAAATTACGCATTTTCTCGCATATAACGAGTGGTTTGCCTCAAAAAATAGTTAAAAAGAGCAATTTTCTTAATTCCTAATTCGTATTTCTTAATAAAAATGTGTACCTTTGCACCCGCTTTCGAGAAATCGGCAGCACAAAAACACGGGCGAGTCCTGTACGGCCAGCTCCCTCGGAATCCCCCAGGGTGGGAACGCAGCAAGGGTACTTGGTTGTAGCGGCGCGATACAGTCAGCTCGTCCACCCGCCTCTTTAGCTCAGTTGGCCAGAGCACGTGATTTGTAATCTCGGGGTCGTTGGTTCGAATCCGACAAGAGGCTCAAGAAAAGGATAGGCAGTTTGTCTATCCTTTTTTTCGTTTCTCACCTCAACGCCAATTTATAAACATTGTTAAAGTTTTGATCAAATTCATTGCTGAATGAAAAATATATCATATCTTTGCAATATCAAAATGATATCATTTAGAATCAACATATTAAAACCTATCATTATGGATAATAAGGAGTATACATTCAAAGGAACAGTAATGAACGGCTTTCTCATGCTGTTTGTAAACATCTCAGTTCTGATTTTGGCATTAGCGGGTATTGTCTACAGTATTATCCTGCTTGACGGCAGCAATGGAGCTGAGGGAGGCTGGTTACTAGGTGGCAGCATCCTGCTGATCGCCATCAACATCATCATGTGGTTCGGGCTTATGATGTTAGAACCTAACGAAGCCAATGTGACAACATGGTTCGGAAAATACAGTGGCACCTTTTCTGAAACCGGTTTTTACTGGATCTGTCCGTTCTATGGCACCAAGAAGGTTTCACTACGTGCTCGTAACCTCGATGCAGAACCAATTAAGGTAAATGACAAGACCGGTAATCCCGTGATGATTGGGCTTGTGCTAGTATGGAAACTTAAAGATACCTATAAAGCACTTTTCGAAGTTGACTCTCAGACAATGGCCTCAAATCCCAATACCGTCGGATCAGATACCAAGGGACTAATGAACGCTTTGGAGAATTTCGTCCGTGTGCAGAGTGATGCAGCATTAAGGCAAGTGGCAGGACAATATGCATACGACGATGAGGACAACAAGGATAACGAGCCAACCCTACGCTCAAGTGCCGATGAAATCAACGAGCAACTGGAGCAAAAGCTCGACGAACGTCTGGCCCTCGCAGGTATAGAAGTAGTAGAAGCACGTATCAACTACCTAGCCTATGCTCCTGAGATTGCTGCAGTTATGCTACGCCGTCAGCAAGCTTCAGCTATCATCACTGCTCGTGAGAAAATTGTTGAAGGAGCTGTTTCTATGGTTAAGATGGCACTCGACAAACTATCGAATGACAATATCGTAGATCTTGATGACGACAAGAAAGCTGCAATGGTCAGCAATCTGCTTGTTGTGCTCTGCGGTGATGACAGTGCTCAGCCAGTTGTGAACACTGGAACATTGAATCACTAAAATATGGCAGATAAGAATACAAAGAGTTTTATCCTGCGCGTTGACACTGAGACGATGAACGCTATAGAGGCATGGGCAGCTGATGAGTTCCGCAGCACCAACGGCCAACTGCAGTGGATCATCACCGAGGCTTTGCGCAAAGCTAATCGTCTGCCTAAGAAAAAACGGCAAAACACCAACGAAGAAAAAAACAATAAAGAAAGATGAAAGAAGATATAAAAGTATACAGAACGAAAGAGGGAACCATCTTCGAGGTTGCCTTCCTTATTCTGGCCCTTGTAGTATGGGGCCTGATTATCTGGTTCGTTAAACAAGCACCAGACGTTGTTCCCACACACTTCGACGCTTCAGGTAACCCTAATGCCTGGGGCTCACCTGTGGGAATCGTCATTCCATGTGCTATCATAAGCACAGGAGGGCTCATGATGATGTTTTTATGCTATTTCCCAAAATATTTCAACTTAGCAGAAAAGCACAAGACTCCACGTAACTACGCACTCAGCATCCGTATGTTGCGCATCTTCGGTCTATTAATGCTGCTCCTCACGCTAACCATTGCTTGGACAGGCTTGCGATCGACAAGCCATAGTCCAATCCCCGTCTTTTCCATTATCGGTATAATGGTCATCGTAGCCATCTACACATCCATTGCGACTCACAGAAATTAGGAAATCATTCTGATCCAATGATTTCATTCAGTGACAATTTATCCTTAATGATTTCACGGGCAGTTTCTTTGTCAATCGTGTAGACATGATTGAATACACCAACCGACACCATTCTGAAGTCTCCTTTGTAAGTGATCACACCCACATTATAAAACGTATGATCGCGCACAATAAGGTTAGATTTAAGATAAGCGTCAACCACATTGACAGCCAGCACTGTTCCGATAGAAGCCATAGTTGTTTCTACCTTACTCTCATTCATCTCAGCATTAATAACTTCGGATGTCACTCCCTTTAGTGCCTCATAATGCACATCCTTGTCAGGACACGTCATCATCAGCGTCAAGCCAATAATAACTAGTAATACGATAACAAATAATAATTTCTTCATCTCATTAAAGAATATGAACCAAACAGAGGGCTGATGAAAAACAGAAGCCCTGAATCATTTTGACTCAGGGCTTCACTAATAAAGATGGCGGCTTCCTACTCTCCCGCATTGCATTGCAGTACCATCGGCGCAGGCGGGCTTAACTTCTCTGTTCGGAATGGGAAGAGGTGGGACCCCGCTGCAATAACCACCTGAATATCGTTGC